>SAMEA3663273__coassemble_33_pt1 | contig 42590 bp, 36 predicted proteins | sample SAMEA3663273__metabat2_low_PE_019 | metagenome-assembled genome bin SAMEA3663273 (sample SAMEA3663273) | pig gut metagenome | biome: pig gut; feature: pig-associated habitat; material: faeces | place: China | collected 2013
AATTATGGATTGCTATTCGGTAGCAAAAGAATATGGCGTACCTATCATTGCCGACGGCGGTATCAAGTATTCCGGAGACATTACCAAGGCAATTGCTGCCGGCGGAAATGCCTGCATGATGGGAAGTATGTTTGCAGGCTGTGAGGAGAGCCCCGGAGAGTACGAGCTGTTCCAGGGAAGAAAGTATAAGGTATATCGTGGAATGGGATCTATTGCAGCAATGGAGAACGGAAGTAAAGACCGTTATTTCCAGGAGAATGCAAAGAAACTGGTTCCCGAAGGTGTAGAAGGCCGTGTGGCTTACAAGGGAAACGTGGAAGATACTGTATTCCAGCTCCTCGGTGGTCTCCGCTCCGGTATGGGATATTGCGGAGCACGCAACATTGAGGAATTGAAGGATACCGGAAGATTTGTCAAGATTTCAGCCGCTTCTCTGAAAGAGAGCCATCCTCATGATATCCATATTACAAAAGAAGCTCCTAACTATAGCGTTGATGAGTAAACAAGTGTTCCTGACAACATGAATTAATACAAACAGACTGCCGCACAATATGTATATATAAGTGCGGCAGTTTTCGGAGGGAGAAAAATGTCTGCCAGCGATATGATCAGCAAAGGAGAACTACAGCATATTCAGGATGAATTCTGTCGGGTAACCGGTGTGTGCGGATACTGCACAGATGGCAGTGAGAAGATTACCCGGTTTTCCGGAACGGAAAAGGAAGCCGAACTGGTCCGCGGATATGAGGAAAACCGATTGTCGGATATCCTGCTCGAAAGAGTGGAGGCCGGCTCTCTGGAAGATCAGGCAGTGGAAGTGTTGGGAAGCGGAAAAGGCTTTGCCGCCGCTGTTGCTGTGCAGGCGGATGCGGACACGAGAATGTGCTGGATTGTCTATGCGTTGGAGGAAAATGCCGGGCAGGAGATAAGGTTCCTTCAGATATTGGATCTGCTGAGAGACCTGACCGGTATTGTTATGCACAACCTTGCTTCCCGATACAATGCGGAAGCAGAGAGCCGCAGGAGCCGCTGGGCTGAACAGGAGATGAGCCAGACACTTCATACCATTGAACACACTACGGAAGTGGTACAGCTGCTTGACAGCGATGACAGGATAGAGTCGGTGATGGACAAGTGGCTTGGCATATTGGCAAAACATCTGTGCGTTGATACGGCGCTTTTGTTCCAATTGCACTCCGGTGAGGAAACAATGGACATCTTGTCTCAGTGGACAGACTCCGGTCAGGTGCCGTATTTTGAGCGGAATTGTAATCTGAAGGTCTATCCCTGGCTTCGTACCAACAAACCTTTGATTTATTCCTCCAATACGATGGACGGGGAGTTTCAGGGGGAAATCAAAGAAAAAATCGACGTTAAAGCAATTATGGTGTTTCCTGTTATTGGGCGGGAAAACGGTGACAGGATGGTACTGTCATTGAATCACAGGCAAAAAGATTATGTCTGGAATATGCAGGAGATTAAGTTTACTGCAGATGCCGTAAAGGTGCTTCAAAGCATTCTGACGAAAAGAATACAAAAGAATTCCCTGGCAAGCTCCTACGAAGCGTTGGAAGCGATTCTGGACAATGTGGGATGTTCAATTTTTGTCATGGACAAGGCTTCCGGGAATTGTCTTTTTGCAAATCAGAAATTAAAGAATACTTTTCCGAAGGAACTCAGAGAGCATACCTTCGGGGATTTATTAAAGAGTGGCAAGAGTTCCGGTCACAATAACGGTGTTTTTGAGATTCACTATCTTGAAGAATCCAAATGGTATGACATGATATGTAAGGAGATTTCCTGGGTGGACGGCAATTCTGCCATGCTTTATTCTCTGTATGATACAACGGATAAAAAGCTGTATCAGAGAAAGATTGAGCAGCAGGCATATACGGATTTCCTTACAGGACTTTATAACAGAATGTGTTGCGAGAGAGATCTTGCGCGACATATTGACCGGGCGAAGAAGTCAGGGACTACGGGAGCACTGCTGTATATTGACCTGGATGATTTTAAGCATATCAACGATGGATTGGGACATCAGTACGGAGATGTGCTGCTAAAAGCGATTTCCCATGCACTTCAGAGAATCGAGGGCATTGAGAATACCTGTTATCGTATGGGCGGCGATGAGTTTGTCGTTGTTGTGCCTGCAGAGCATTATGGCAGGATGGATGAGATTCTGGAAGGAATCAAGGAGATATTTGCAAAGCCCTGGTTTTTGAAGGATGCGGATTATTACTGTACCATGAGTATGGGTATCGTCACCTTCCCGGATCTTGGGGAATCTGTTCCGGATCTGATCAAAAAAGCGGATATTGCTATGTACGAAGCCAAGAAAAGCGGTAAAAATCGTGTGGCCCACTACAATCCGGGAATCAATTCCGCCTCAGGAAGACGTCTTGACATGGAGAAAAGCATGCGGGATGCCATGGTGGAAAACTATGAAGAGTTTGAAGTATATTTCCAGCCTATCATAGATGTACAGGATCAGACAAAATGCATCGGTGCAGAGGCATTGATTCGTTGGAACAGTATAAAACTGGGCTTTATTCCGCCTGCGGATTTTATTCCGTTGGCAGAGTATCTGGGACTGATTAATCCCATTGGAAATTATGTGTTGAAAAGAGCCTGTACCTGTTGCAGGCAATGGAACGAAGCGGGGTTACCGTATAAGGTAAATGTGAATCTTTCCGTTGTACAGCTGTTACAGCCGGATGTGGTGGAGATTGTTGCAGGGGTGTTGAAAGAGACCGGGCTTACACCCGAGAACCTTACCCTTGAGGTTACGGAGAGCCTGGCAATCAATGACATGGACAGAATGAAGGAGATCCTTGCAAGGATTAAGGCGTTGGGGGTAAAGATTGCGCTGGATGACTTCGGTACCGGTTATTCCTCTCTGAATCATATTCGTGAGATTCCTTTTGATGTGATCAAGGTCGATCAGAGCTTCGTGAAGGAGCTGGCGGAAGATGCCTATTCTCAATCCTTTGTAAAGCTGGTTGCGGAACTGGCTGAGACACTTGGAGTCAGCATTTGTGTGGAAGGCATCGAGACAGAATCACAGTACAAGGTAGTGAAAGACATGAAGGTCAAATACATTCAGGGATATTATTTTGACCGTCCGCTGAAACGTGAGGATTTTGAAAAGAAGTACTGTCCTGAAAAAGAACTTGCAAAACAGGAAAGAAACATGTAAGATGAAGTTAACGGCTGCATGACTGGCGGAAGTAGGATAACTACAGGGAGTGCAGTAGATTTTTGAAGCCGACCGCCTGGGCACCACTTGTTTTGTGATGCGCAGGTGGTCGTTTTTTCGCAAAGTTAAAGGAGGAGATTATGCTGCAACTGAATCAGGAACTGAAAAACAACGCGTATCCCGGAAGAGGAATTGTAATCGGACGGACTCCGGACGGGAAAAAGGCTGTAACCGCATATTTTATCATGGGAAGAAGCTCAAACAGCCGCAATCGTGTTTTTGTGACCGAAGGAGAAGGGATCCGTACGGAAGCCTTTGACCCTTCCAAGCTGGAAGACCCCAGTCTGATCATATATGCACCTGTGAGAGTTCTGGGTAATAAAACCATTGTTACCAACGGAGATCAGACAGACACTATTTATGAGGGAATGGATAAACAGCTTACTTTTGAACAGTCTCTGAGATGTCGTGAATTTGAGCCGGACGCACCGAATTATACACCTCGTATTTCCGGTATCATGCATATTGAGGGTGGAAAGTATAATTTTGCAATGTCTATTTTGAAGAGCAATCATGGCGACGCCTCTTCCTGCATAAGAAATACCTTTACCTATGAGAATCCGCTTCCCGGAGAGGGCAGATTCATTCATACCTATATGCATGACGGGAATCCGCTTCCCAGTTTTGAGGGAGAGCCGAAGCAGGTAGAGATTACCGGGGATATTGACAGTTTTACCGACATGATCTGGAACAGCCTGAATGAAGAAAATAAGGTCTCTCTTTTTGTGCGATTTATTGACATCGCAACCGGTAAATATGAGACCCGCATCGTTAACAAGAATTGCTAAGCAGAAAGGAAAGAAAAGAGCATGAATGAGATAGAATTGAAATACGGATGTAACCCTAACCAGAAGCCTTCCAGAATCTTCATGGAAGACGGAAGTGAGCTTCCCGTTACCGTGTTGAACGGCAGACCCGGATATATCAATTTTCTGGATGCGTTCAATGGCTGGCAGCTTGTAAAGGAACTGAAGGAGGCTACCGGACTTCCCGCAGCCACTTCCTTCAAGCATGTTTCTCCGGCAGGTGCAGCCGTTGGTCTGCCGCTGGATGAGACTCTGGCGAAGATCTACTGGGTGGATGATCTGGGTGAGCTTTCTCCCCTTGCCTGTGCCTACGCAAGAGCAAGAGGTGCAGACAGAATGTCTTCCTTCGGTGATTTTATCGCTCTTTCCGACATCTGTGATGCGGACACCGCAAAGCTGATTAAGAGAGAGGTTTCCGACGGTGTGATTGCACCCGGTTATACGGAGGAAGCGCTGGAGATGCTGAAGCAGAAGAAGAAGGGTGGCTACAACGTGCTTCAGATTGATCCTTCTTATGTCCCTGCGCCTATTGAGAAGAAGCAGGTGTATGGCATTACCTTTGAGCAGGGAAGAAACGAACTGGACATCAATGGGGATATTCTTTCCAATATTGTGACCGTGAACAAGGAGATACCCGAAAGCGCACTGATTGATATGAAGATTGCGCTGATTACCCTGAAGTATACACAGTCCAACTCCGTGTGCTACGTTAAAGGGGGACAGGCTATCGGTATCGGTGCTGGTCAGCAGTCCAGAATCCACTGTACCAGGCTTGCCGGACAGAAGGCTGATAACTGGTATCTGCGTCAGGCACCCCAGGTCATGAACCTTCAGTTTGCAGAGGGACTTGGCAGAGCCGACAGAGACAATGCCATTGATGTCTATATCGGTGATGAGTACATGGATGTTCTGGCAGATGGTGTGTGGGAACATACCTTCAAGGTAAAGCCTCCGGTGTTTACCGGGGAAGAGAAGAGAGCATGGCTGGATGGCATGCAGAATGTGACGCTTGGTTCTGATGCATTCTTTCCCTTCTCCGACAATATCGAAAGAGCTCATAAGAGCGGTGTAAAATATATTGCTCAGCCCGGTGGCTCTGTTCGTGATGATGCAGTGATCGAGTGCTGTGATAAGTACGAAATGGTCATGGCATTCACGGGCATCAGACTGTTCCATCACTAAGTTACAATTATGGGAGAGGTTGAGAAGGGATATCGATGATTCTTTCGGAACTGTGTAAATACAATCAAATCATAATTCAATGTCATGACAATCCGGATGCCGACAGTTTGGCATCCGGATATGGTCTTTATTGCTATTTTCAAAAAAAGGGTAAAAATGTCCGCCTGGTGTATAGCGGCAGCCGTGAGATTCATAAGTCAAATCTTCGGCTTATGAAGGACGAGCTGAATCTGCCTGTGGAATACATCAGGCCGGGGACCTGCGAGATGAAGGGCGACGATAGTTTGCTGATCACTGTGGACTGTCAGTATGGTTCCGGCAATGTGACCGGAATCATTTCTGATAATGTAGCGGTGATCGACCATCATCAGCTGGAGAAGGAAGCTCGTCCCATGAGCATCATCAATTCCAATCTGGGAAGCTGTTCAACTTTGGTATGGAAGCTGTTGAAGGAAGAGGGATTTGATCTGGAGGAATGTGAGCATCTGGGTACGGCACTTTACTATGGTCTTTTTATGGATACGGCCCAGTTCTCTGAGCTGTATAATCCGCTGGACATGGATATGCGGGAGGATGTCACCTTTGACAAGAGCCTGATTACAAGATTCCGCAATGCCAATCTCACATTAGAGGAATTGGAAATAGCAGGCATCGCATTGATAAAATACAACTTTAATGAGGACTATAGATGTGCTGTGATCAAGGCTCAGCCTTGTGACCCCAATCTCCTGGGACTGATCAGTGATTTCCTGCTTCAAGTGGATGTGATTGATTCCTGTGTGGTGTTTAATGAGGTCAACGATGGTTACAAATTCTCTGTGAGAAGCTGCGTGCCGGAGGTAAATGCCAACGAGCTTGCCGGGTATCTCTCGGAGGGAATCGGTTCCGGCGGAGGACATTATGAGAAGGCAGGCGGCTTTGTCAGCCTGCGTTTGTATGAAGATAATTACGGCTCCTTACCTCCGGAGACCTATTTCAACCTGCGCATGAAGAAATATTTTGACAGCTATGAGCTGATTTATGCGGAGAATTATGAAGCTGATTTGACGGCAATGTGTCGATATGTGAAGCGCAGGCTTCCACAGCCCTTTGTACAGATGTCGGAATTACTTCCGGAGGGTACCCCGATTACCCTTCGTACCCTTGAAGGCGATATGGATATGACGGTGACCCATGACCTGTATATTATTATGGACGCCAAGGGAAACGCATATCCCATGCATCGCAAGAACTTTGAGGAAAAATATCAGGTTCTGGAAGATACCGTAAAATGGCGGGATTCTCTGCAGAAAATAGAATATGCTCCTATGATTAAGAACCGAAACAATGGAAAAGCTCTGTTGTTGACAAAATATGCCCACAGCAGTATTCCCACAGAGAAAGTAACGGTTTATGCACGCTCTCTGGATAAGGGTGTGAAGGTGTTTGACATAGATGAGGAGAACCGGTATATGCGCGGAGAACCGGGAGATTACCTGGTGATCAGATGTGACGATCCTAAGGTGATTTCTGTTGTGGAAAAGGATTTGTTCCCCAAGAGCTACGAAATGCTTTCCTGAGAACTTCATACTTGCGGGGGAATGGGCAGTTGTGCTATCATAGGCACATGGTTTTAGCGGAAAGGTTAGGATAATGATATGGGTGAGACAGAATCGAGAAATTTTATAGAGATGGCAATTGATAAGGATCTGGCAGAGGGAGTATATGACAGTGTGCATACACGTTTTCCGCCGGAACCCAACGGTTATCTGCACATCGGACATGCCAAGAGTATCCTCTTGAATTACGGACTGGCGCAGAAATACGGCGGAAAGTTTAATATGCGTTTTGACGATACCAATCCTACAAAGGAGGATATCGAATTTGTGGAGTCTATCAAAGCGGATATTCAGTGGCTGGGAGCTGACTGGGAAGATAGGCTGTTCTTTGCATCCAATTACTTCGGCCAGATGTACGAAGCGGCATGTAAGCTGATTTCCAAGGGGAAGGCTTATGTGTCCGATCTGACGGCGGAACAGATCAGAGAGTACAGAGGAAGCCTCACAGAGCCCGGTAAGGAGGATCCTTACAGCACTCGTTCCGTGGAGGAGAATCTGAAGCTTTTTGAGGAGATGAAAGAAGGAAAGTACGCAGATGGAGAAAAGGTGCTCCGTGCGCGCATTGACATGGCTTCCCCCAATATCAATATGCGTGATCCCGTTATCTATCGTGTGGCACATATGACACATCACAATACAGGAGATACCTGGTGCATATATCCTATGTATGATTTTGCGCATCCTATCGAGGACGCTATTGAGGGGATTACCCACTCTATCTGTACCCTGGAATTTGAGGATCACAGACCCCTCTATGACTGGGTTGTGAGAGAACTGGAATATCCTCAGCCGCCCAGACAGATTGAGTTCGCAAAGTTATACCTGAAAAATGTGGTAACAGGTAAGAGATATATCAAGAAGCTGGTACAGACCGGCATCGTGGACGGCTGGGACGATCCCAGACTGGTGTCCATTGCAGCTCTTCGCCGCAGAGGATTTACCCCTGAATCCATCAGAATGTTTGTGGAAATGTGCGGTGTCTCCAAGGCAAATTCCATTGCGGATTATGCAGCTCTGGAGTATTGTATTCGCGAGGATCTGAAGGCGAAAGCACCCAGATATATGGCCATTGTGGACCCTGTAAAGCTGGTGATCGACAATTATCCCGAAGGTCAGACAGAGATGCTGACGGCAGTAAATAATCCGGAGAATGAGGCTCTTGGCAGTAGAGAGATTCCCTTTGGCAGAGAGCTTTATATTGAGAGAGAAGACTTTATGGAGGAACCTCCCAAGAAGTATTTCCGTATGTTTCCCGGCAATGAAGTGCGCCTGATGAACGCGTATTTTGTTACCTGTACCGGATGCGTGAAGGATGAGAACGGCAATATTAAAGAGGTTCACTGTACTTACGATCCCGCCTCAAAGGGTGGAAACAGCCCTGACGGAAGAAAGGTAAAAGGTACGATTCACTGGGTGGCTGCAGAGACAGCTGTTTCTGCGGAGGTTCGACTCTATGAGAATCTGATCGATGAAGAGAAGGCAAATGAGATGGATTCCATCTACAACGAGGAGGGAGAGCTTTATCTCAACCCGGATTCACTGATAGTGAAACAGTGTTATCTGGAGCCTGCTTTTGCCGGAGCAAAGGCCTATGACAGATTCCAGTTTGTAAGACAGGGCTTTTTCTGCGTAGATCCTAAGGATTCCACAGAAGAGAAACCGGTGTTTAACAGAATTGTCTCCCTGAAGAGTTCTTTCGTTTTGCCGAAGAAAGACTAAGCAAAGCCGACAGAAATAAAAATGCCGCACGGTTATGACAATCGTGCGGCATTTGTGATTCCCGGCTGCAAAGAGCTGAGTTCGGAATACTTAGTCTTCTTCGTTGAAAAATTCTTCGGTTTCGATTTCCTCGGATGCTTCCTCAGTAACCTCTGCGGTCTCTTCTGTTGCCTCGGGCTGGGGAGCTTTCTTTTCTTCCCCGGAATCCTCCTCTGAGCTGTCTTTCGCTTTGGCGCCGGGAGTCAGAGGAACATAATTGGTTTCGGGTTCGGATGCTTCCTCCAGATCCTCGCTGAAGTCGTCGTAATCTTCATCCTCGGGTGAATTTTCTGCATTTTCTTTCTTCTGCATGAAATAACATGCTGCAGCGACAGCGGAACCGATAGCTGCGGTTGCCAACAGGAACTTGCCAAATTTTTTTGCCATAAGAAACTCCTTTCGAAGGGGATAGTTTTTACTATTTATTATTTTAATCCTATTCTGTTAAATTGAAAAGAGATTATGTATTATTTTACAAAAAATTTATTGATTGGATAGGAATGTACTGTTAATTATGATATGATGAGAGAAGTTAGGCCGGATTATTTTGAGGAAGGCTGCTTGAAATGTACTGCAGGAGTTGAGAGATGAACGAAAAATTTTTTGACTTAAATAAAGAGAAACAGGACCGTATGATTAATGCCGCGCTGAAGGTTTTCGCAAAGCAGGGCTATCGTCATGCCAGTACGGACGATATTGTTCGTGAGGCAGTCATCAGTAAGGGCTTGCTGTTTCATTATTTTGGGAGCAAATTAGGTGTTTATGATTTTATTTATGAATACAGCGTGAGATATATGATGCTGGAGCTTCGTTCCACTGTGGACACGAAGGAGAGGGACTTGTTTGAAATCATGAAACAGGTAGAAGAAGCCCGTATGCATGCGTTGAGGGGATATCCTTACATGCAACAGTTCTTAAACCGCGCAGATTACGAGGAAGTGGGAGAGGCTTTGCTGGTAACAGAAGATAAGAAAAGAGAGCTGGAAGAAGCTTATCAGCAGATAGAGAATCAGTTGGACTACTCTCTGCTTCCCGAAGGCGTGGATGGCGGCAGATTGAAAAAGATGCTGGAGCTAACGGAAAAAGGGCTGATGTCGGAGCACTTTTACGATGCTTCCTTTCAGCCCGAAATGTTGTACGATGAGTTCTGCGGTTACCTTGATATGATGAAAAGGGTTATCTATTTTCCGGGTTTGAACGGACCGTCAGCCGGATAACCGCCCTTTAATTTCTGCATGCCCCGCTGTACGGCGTCTTTTGAATTTTTCCAGTCAGCGTCCTTGTTGACATAGTCGAATTTTTCTACCAGCCAGGCAACGTCTTCGGAGAGCCGCTCCATATTTTTCTCCATGAGAGGAAGCATGACGGCGTAAAATTCCTTCTTTTCACTATCATTCATGCGGGGTTCTGAGGCTTCGCAGAGGTCGCCGAAGTGAGACAGGCAGAATCCCTTGCTGTTTTTTACTTTTTCGCGGAAATCGGAATCCTGTTTCCAAAGATAGAAAAAGGTATCCATATAGCGCTCGTAGGTCTCGTTGAACTGCTTGCAGATATAGCAGGATTTTTCCTTTTCCCGTATCCATACGCCGATAGCGTTGCCGCCGTCGGTGTTTTTTTTCAGACGGTCCATGAGTGAGGTCTTGCCGGGATGAAAAGAAGCAAATTCTTTCTTCATCTCGCTGATCATGCGTCTGTAATGGGTTTTGAGAATCCAGCCGTTGCCTAAGGTGTTACCGTACTCAAACATTTTCTTGAAATGGGTACGGCAAAATCCGGCCTTGTCGGTCTGCTCACGGATATCGGCTTCCATGTAGGAGGCACTGCTTCCCAGGACAAAATCCAGCAGGTCCTGCTCCACACTTCTCTCGATAAAGCAGAAGGGACATTCATCGCCGGCGTTGACGGCGTCATTCAGGGGAATGGTATATAGCTGTTCTTTCATAAGCGTCTCCTTTGTAATCAGGTATGGCGTGTGTGTGATAAGATTCGATTCGGGTACATAATCTGAAAGGGAATCAAATAAATACAGTCATAATTCATTGTACTTCAAATATAGAATAAATGCCAGCATTTTTATGTTGGAATGTCATTCATTGGGATGTCATTCATGATTCCGGGAAGGCAATATGTGAAAGAGCATGAGAGCAAGCGAACCGGAGAAGAGGAAAAGAAAGGGGAATGAAATGAGTTACATTGATATGCATTGTGATACTGTCAGCAGGCTTTTGAATCAGAGACTGGCAGGTGGAGAGGAGACCCTGAGGGAAAACAAAGGGCATGTGGATCTGCTACGAATGAAACAGGCAGACTGTATGGTGCAGAATTTTGCCCTTTTTGTGGAATTGGGTCAGAATGGGGATCCCTGGGAGAGAGCCTGCGCTCTGTATGAGCTGTATCGCAAAGAGCTGGAGGCCAATGCCGACCTGATTGCCCCGGTATATCAATATGCGGATATAGAAAAAAACAGAGCAGCTGGCAGGATGTCTGCGCTGCTCACGGTGGAGGAGGGAGCTGTCTGCGGAGGACGGCTGGAGAAGCTTCACAAACTACATGATATGGGGGTCAGGATGCTCACGCTTACATGGAATTTTCCGAATGAGCTGGGTGCTCCCAATTTTAGCAGAGTCCTTTTGGAACAACTAAAAAAGGAGAGAACCGGGGAAACCTTTGAAGCTTATTTTCATACACCGAATCTGAGAGACGGACTGACGGAACGGGGAAGAGAATTTGTGACAGAGATGGAAAAACTGGGGATGATACCGGATGTGTCACATCTGTCGGACGGAGGCTTCTATGAGGTGCTGGAAACCACTGCCAAACCCTTTGTGGCAAGCCATTCCAACGCCAGAGAGGTCAGTCCCTGCGTGCGCAATCTGACGGATGACATGATTAGAAAACTGGGAAATCGCGGGGGTGTAATGGGGCTTAATTTCTGCGCGGACTTTTTGGAGGAAAAGCCTTTCGGGGAAAAGAACGGAGGTACCATAGCCGCAATAGTGCGTCACGCCAGACATATCGTGAACGTAGGGGGCATCGAGGTATTGGGACTGGGCAGTGATTTTGACGGGATAGATACGCATGAGGAAATACGGGATGTTCTCGGACTGGAGCTTCTTCGGGAAGAACTGAAGAAGGCAGGATTCACCGAGAGGGAGCTGGATATGATTTATTACGGGAATGTCCTGAGAGTGTATCGCGATACGCTGTGAGCCGTTTTTGCCGAAACACTGGCAAAATAGAAAAAAGCATGCCCGGGGAAATTCATTCTTAGGCACACTTCATTATGTATTGTACAATAAAAAGCAATACAAGTCTATACCTTTTTTTCAGTTTCTGATAATATTTTTACAGAGCAGAGGTAACCCCTGGGGAATGCCTCATAAAGACGGTTAGGATTTCTGCAGAAAACCGGAAAGGAAGAAATGATGGGTAAATTACCGGGTATCACCAGACAGGAGGAAGAGGAAAAGCTGCGAAGGACCATAGCGGTAGCGGAGGCTAAGGTGGAAGCCAACAAACGAAGTGTGCGTGCTCTGGCAGAGGAGCTTCATGCCATGCAGGAGGAGTTTGACGAGAGCGACAAGGAAGCCCAGACACTCTGGCACGATACGGATGCCAGATTCAAGTTTGTCAATCAGGATCTGAGACGGGCAGAGCAGGCGAGGAAAAAGCCTTACTTCGGACGAATTGACTTCCGGGACAGAAAGCTGAAAAAGGACGAGGTCTATTATATCGGACGTTCGGTCATTGCGGACAATCCCGCAGAACCGGAAGTCATCGACTGGAGGGCTCCCATTGCAAGTGTGTACTACGATGCAGCGCTGGGGGATGTCACATATTCCGTCAAGGGGGAGGGAAAGTACGAGATAACCCTTTCACGTAAGCGCACCTATGAGATAGAAGATGACCGCCTCAGGGATTTTTATGATTCGGATGTTGTGGCAAACGATGAGCTCCTGACCAAATATCTTGCCAGAAATAAGCGGGCGGTTCTGGGGGAGATCATCGCAACGATCCAGCAGGAGCAGAATGAAGTGATTCGCAAGAAGCCTCAGCATAACCTGATCATTCAGGGAGCCGCCGGCTCCGGTAAGACCACTGTGGCAATGCACAGAATCTCTTATATTCTCTACAATTATGAGTTGGAATTTCCGCCGGAGGATTTTTATATCATCGGAAGCAATCAGGTATTGTTGAATTACATCACCGGAGTCTTGCCGGAACTGAATGTATACGGCGTAGCGCAGATGACCATGGAGCAGCTTTTTGTGCGACTGCTTTATGAAGATTGGGATAAAAAAAGATATAAGGTCAAGGCGGTTCAGAGAGGGGTTACGCCACCGGTTAAGGGTACCCTGCAGTGGTTTCGGGACTTGGAACAGTTCTGTCTGAGATATGAGGAAAGAGTGATTCCCCGGGGAGATGTGGTCCTGGATAAAAACGGTGTGGTGCTGATGACCGGTCATGCCATACAGAAAGTCTGGGAGAAGAGCATTCCGCTTTCCCGCGCAGATAAAATCACCAGACTGACGGAACATCTGCTGTCGAAGCTGGAAAATGAGATCAGCGGCAGATACTACTCTTATACTCAGCCGGAAAAGAAGAAGCTCCGGAACTACTATGAGACCTATTTCGGAAAGAGAGAATGGAAGGGGTCTATTTTCGAGCTGTATGATGATTTCCTGAGGGAGCAAAACGGGAAGGGATTTCAGGTGCCGTTTCCGGGAACGGAGTTCGATGTCTATGATCTGGCAGCCCTGGCTTATCTGTATAAGAGAATCAAGGAGGATCAGGTCATTCGCGAGGCGGGGCATGTGGTGATTGATGAGGCTCAGGACTTCGGTATGATGGCCTACGGTGCACTGAAGTATTGTCTCAGCAAGTGTACCTACACCATTATGGGGGATGTATCCCAGAATATTTTCATGGATTATGGTCTGAATGATTGGAGTGAGCTGCGGGAGCTGATGCTCCCCGGGGAGTTTGATTATTTCGGACTGCTGCGGAAGAGTTATCGTAATACGGTGGAGATTTCCAGGTTCGCAACTGATATTCTGTATCATGGCAGCTTTCAGATTTATCCCGTAGATCCCATCATCCGTCACGGAAAAGAAGTGCAGGTCAGAGAATGTTCGAGCTTTGCAGGGCTTCTGGATGAGACCGCTTCCGTGGTGCAGGCATGGAAAGAGGCCGGCATGGAGACCATAGCCGTGGTCTGTGCCGACAGGGAAGAGACGGAATCCGTATATCGGGGTCTGGCGGGGCGTGTGGATTTGAAGACTGTTGGGGAAGAGCTGACACAGTTTGAGGAGGGAGTGATGGTGCTTCCGCTGGAATACACCAAGGGTCTGGAATTTGACGCGGTGTTGCTGTTTGATGTTTCGGAGGAAAAATATCCCGCCACGGACGGCTATGTGAAAAGGCTGTATGTGGCGGCGACCAGAGCTCTCCATGAGCTGGTGGTACTTTACCGGGGGAAGGTGACAAGGCTGCTCGGTGACCCGGTGCCGGATAAGAATCCGGGAAAGGTCGTGGTACAGGTCAGTGCTCCGAAGAGAGCTCCCATGCCGGCAGAACCGGAGAAAACCAAGGAAGAAATCTACCGGCAGAGAGCAGCGGAAGGGGAAAAAGAACGTGAACAGAGGGATAAGTACGGTCCCCGAAAGATAGAAGTGAAGAAGGAAGCTCCGGCAGGCAGTTCCGGAACCAGTCCCTCGGCCAGCGCCGGACGCCTGGCAGGAATGATAAACGCAACCGACGAATTCGGCTCCATGCCGGATACGGGAATGCTTTCACCGGAGGGGCACACCAGAATCGATTGTGCCATTCGTTTTCTGATGAAGGGGAAGGGGTACATGGATCTGATCAGTGGTTATGGAACCATGAGAATCACACCGATTTCCGATACCACAGTGAGAGTGTGCTTCGTGAGAGGGCAATGCAACACGTTTTCGCCGGCGATATTCGAGGGTCAAAAGGTGGATATGAAGATTCGCGAGGCGAGAGAATATGTGGAACTGGCAACTTCAAAGCTGATTGTCCGGGGAGACAGGAAGACAGGAGCGTTAAGCTTTTTTAAGACAGATGGCAAGCTGCTTCTCTCGGAGCCCGTAAAGGAGCCCAGAATGATCGGCGTCAATCGGACCTGGCAGTTCTTTGAGTGGGGCAAGGGGGAAGAGCTCTTTGCCAGAGGACCGGAGACGCCGAGAAAAGTAGGCAATTCAGCCTTCTATATATCCTTTGGGAAAAATAATAAGAAATTCCCTGCTCTGGCGTCCTCCAAGGGATATCAGCTGTCCTTTCCGCCGGAAGAAAAGCTCTTGTGCTGTAATGTGCCGGTATATGGCACCTATGTTTCCGCAGAGGACAAGCATGTGATCGACTATTACTTTACAGTGATATAAAGTATGATATAATTTGTCTTGCGTAGTATGGAAAATCCGACAAATCTGTTTTTGAAAAATATTTGACACAGGGAGGTTACTATGGGAGAAAATTGTAACAACAGACCCAAAGACTTGAAGAACGAAGAGTATCGCTTTGATGCCTTTGGCAATGGCAGGGTATTGCTGCAAAAGAAAAAGGGCAGGCTGCCGGCCATGGGATGGAACAGCTGGAATGCCTTCGGCAGCGGCAATACGGAGGCGCTGACCAAGGCAATGGCAGACGCCATGGTGGAACTGGGACTGGACAAACTGGGCTATCAGTATGTGGTACTGGATGACGGCTGTTACAAGCCGGAAAGAATAGACGGGAAACTGGCGAACGAGACAGGCAAATTTCCGAATGATTTCCGTGCGCTTTCCGATTACATTCATGCCAGGGGTCTGAAGTTCGGTATGTACAATGATATCGGCACCAATCTGTGTGCCGGGGCTGCGGTGGGAACCTGCGGTCACGAGGATGTGGATGCAAAGTCCTATCTGGATTGGGGGGTGGACTTCCTGAAGGTGGACAACTGTTATTACCTCTGGGACAATGCAACCTTTTCCGAAGCGACCAATGCAAAATATGTGTACGCACCTGATATCAGAAGCATTCGTATCACGGGGGAGGACTTCTGCGCAGAGCTCTCTGCGGTGCAGGACGGCATTCTGCAGGGAAAAGGTGCGGAGAAGAAAGAGGATTGTGTGACCGGTATCGGAACCTTTGACGGTACCGGTCCCGGACCCTCTCCTGTCGGGGAGCAGAGCGGTGAGCTTTGGTTTCATGTGACAACGCCGGAGGCGGGAGAGTATGTGCTGACAATCGACTGCGTTCCCGGCGAGGAGGTCGGCAGAGGAAGCTGGCTCCAGGTGGCAGTGGGAACCGGAGAGGACAGTGTATTGTTCTATGATGATTTTATTGCCGGAAAGGAAGAACAGGAAAACGGAAATGAAATCAAAATAACGCTGCAGGCCGGCGATAACGTACTTCGCCTTATGAATCACAGACGGCAGGAGAATACCCTGAGTTCTTATGCGGCACTGCTGGAGGGATTGAATGCAGCAGATTCGGAGCACGATGTAGTATTGTCTATCTGTGAGTGGGGCAAGACCCAGCCTCAGAACTGGGGATATAAGGTGGGAGATTCCTGGAGAATCCTAAATGATATCACCTTCCGTGTGGGCGCTGACGGGGATCCCGGTGTCGGAACCTGGACAGACGATTATACACCCAGTGTCATTTCTCAATATAACAAGGCAGTTATCATGGATGAGTTTGCGGGCCTTGACAAGGGATGGAACGACCCGGATATGCTGATGGTGGGAATGAACGGGCTGACAGATACCATGTACAGAACCCATATGGCGATGTGGTGCATGATGAATTCCCCTTTGATGCTGGGACTGGACCTGAGACGTGTGAAAAAGGGCGACGCACTCTGGCAGATTATTGCCAATGAGGAGCTGATTGCGCTGAATCAGGATTCCCTGGGCGTACAGGCGAAGCGAATTTTCACTTCCGTCGAATCACAGGTGCCGGATCAGGACTACATCAGGGAATATGACCGTGTGGATATTCTTGCAAAGCCCCTGGCAGACGGCAGTGTTGCCCTGGCCTTCTTCAATATCAGCCAGTCTGAGAGGAAGGACGGATATGGAGTGGATGTTGCAGAGATTCTGAAATATATCGGTTCCAAAATGGTGAATGCGGATAGTTTCAAACAGGCAGCGAAGTATCAGGTCAGGGATCTTTGGAGCGGAGAGACTGCAGTCAATACTTCCGGACGATTTGAGATAAAGACACTGGAGGCCTGCGGAAATGTGGTGTTAAGGATTACACCCGGAGTATAAGGTATGGAAGAGGAACGCAGAATAACAACACAACAATTTGTGGAGCTTCTGCTTAGCCGGATGAGATTAGGGGAAAGCATCGGGGAGGGTGCTTTCCCCTATGGTTATCATAGAGGCTGGCTGGAGGAGCAGGACAGGGTAATGTGGGAGCAGCCGGTCGAACGGCGAAGTGTGGCAAGAATCATCCATGAGTTTCTGCGTAGGGAATGGAAGGAAGAGGATGAGGCAGACTGGGGAAATGCAAGGAGACTGAAGGATCTCTATGATTGTCGTGCCTGCGTCAATCATGTGGCACAGATATATGCCAAGGGAATCATGTCCGGGATAACGGAGGATGTATTCGGCATGAGAGAAGGACTTACGGAGACGGAAGCAAAGGGGATTCTGGAAAGGATGTCCGGGCGCAGGGAAGGAGGAAAGCCGGAAACGGAAAGACCACCGGCCGGACATCTCACTCTTCCGGAGGCGCTGGAAAGAATAGAGTCTGACAAAAAGGTGGTTCTGGTGGATGTTCGCACACAAAGTGAGTTTGAACAGAATCATTTGCCCCGGGCAATTTCTTTTCCGTTTACCATATTCCTGGAGCATTCGCTGCCATATGAGAATCGGATGACGGCGGAGGATACTGTTTTGCTCTACTGTGACCGGGGGTATCGCAGCCGGATTGCGGCTCATTGTCTGGCGGAGGCCGGATACGGAAAGGTGTATTATTTTGAATGGGAGCCTGAAACAGAGTCCAAAGAGCAGTAAAAGGGATTCTACACGCATGATGTGGTAATGATAACTACGAATAAAAGATGAATAAACTATAAAATATGATTTTTAAACCTAAAACGTGTTGATATTTTTTGCAAAGAATGGTAATGTTAATTCAAGAATACAAAGACGGAAGGTTTATCATATGAGTGAGTTGTTTCATATCATCAGCGACGGATCCTGTGATCTGCCCGTAGAATTGGTCAAAGAGAAAGATATTACGGTAGTACCTTTTTATGTTTCTTTCGACGGTGAGAATTATCAGAAGGAAAACGTTGACATAGGAATCCGTGATTTTTATCAGCAGATGGTGGACAGGAAGGGAGTGTATCCCAAGTCTTCCCTGCCCCCCATGCAGGATTTTTTTGATGCCTTCCGCCCTTATGCGGAAGCGGACATGCCTGTAATCTGCATCTGCATCACTACTAAATTCAGTGGTTCCATGCAGTCCGCCATGAGCGCCAGAGACCTGATTCTGGAAGAATACCCGGAGGCCCGGATTACGGTAATCGACTCCTGTATTAATACCGTTCTTCAGGGAATCTATGTATTGGAGGCCTTGAGGCTGAGAGAGGCGGGGGTATCCTATGAAAAAGCGGTGGAGAGGCTGGAAGAGATCAAGAGTACCGGCAGAATCTTCTTTACCGTGGGCGACATAGAGTATTTGAAGCATGGCGGTCGTATCGGTAAGGTGGCGGCTGTGGCAGGAAGTGTCCTGGGAATCCGTCCTGTCATCACATTGAAAAACGGGGAAATCTACCCCTCGGGAATCGGCCGCAGCAGAAAGCGCACTACGGACAAGGCTCTGGAGCTGCTTTGTGATTATTTGAAAAAAAGTGAGCTGCCTGTGGACTGCTACAGCATCTGTCTTGGTTACGGCTATGATTATGAGGAAGGCGTTGGTTTCAGAGACCATGCGCTTGAAGTATTGCATGAGAGAGGATTGGATGTGAAAGAGATTCCCCTGTATCAGATCGGTGCCTCCATCGGGGTACACACGGGACCTTATCCACTGGGATTCGGCGTTGTGGAGAAAGCAATACATGATTGATAAATAAGGACTGTTTCGACCTGAATTGACAGGCTGAAACAGTCTTTTTTTAAAATCCGTTGCAAATAGACCGGGATTATGTTACACTAGGAATATCGGTTATGATAAAAAAATAACAATCATTCAAAAACAAACTAATTGGAGGAAAAACAAATGGCAAAGAAAGTAGTTTTGGCCGGAGCCTGCCGTACCGCAATCGGTACCATGGGCGGCTCACTGAGCACTACCCCCGCAGCGGAGCTGGGTGCAATCGTTATCAAGGAAGCGCTGAACAGAGCAGGTGTTAAGCCTGAGCAGGTTGACCAGGTATACATGGGTTGCGTTATTCAGGCAGGTCAGGGACAGAACGTGGCCCGTCAGGCATCCATCAAGGCAGGTCTTCCCATTGAAGTACCCGCTGTAACAATGAACGTTGTATGCGGTTCCGGTCTGAACTGCGTAAATCAGGCTGCACAGATGATCATGGCAGGAGATGCCGACATCGTTGTAGCAGGCGGTATGGAGAACATGTCCATGGCTCCTTACGCTATGATGCAGGGCCGTTTCGGATACAGAATGAACAATGGTACTCTGGTAGATACCATGGTAAACGATGCTCTCTGGGATGCATTCAACAACTATCACATGATTACCACCGCAGACAATATCTGCCGTGAGTGGGGCATCACAAGAGAAGAGCTGGATGAGTTCGCGCTGAAGAGCCAGCTGAAGGCGGAGGAAGCACAGAAGAACGGTGCTTTTGAGAAGGAAATCGTACCTGTAATGGTAAAGAAAAAGAAGGAAATGGTTGAGTTCAAGGTTGATGAGGGACCCCGTCCCGGCACCACCATGGAAGCACTTGCCAAGCTGCGTGCCATCAACAAGGATGGTTTTGTAACCGCAGGAAACGCTTCCGGTATCAATGATGGCGCTGCTGCTATCGTTGTGATGAGCGAGGAGAAGGCTAAGGAGCTTGGCGTGAAGCCTATGGCTACCTTCGTAGCAGGCGGTCTTGCAGGCTGCCGTCCCGAGGTTATGGGTATCGGACCTGTTTACTCCACAAAGAAGGTAATGGACAAGGTTGGCATGAAGATCGAAGACTTCGATATCATCGAGGCTAACGAAGCATTTGCTGCACAGTCTATCGCAGTTGGCAGAGATCTCGGCATTGATGTTGACAAGCAGCTGAACCCCAACGGTGGCGCAATCGCTCTCGGACATCCCGTAGGTGCTTCCGGATGCCGTATCCTGGTTACTCTGCTTCACGAGATGCAGGCTAAGGGTGCGAAGACCGGTCTTGCTACCCTGTGTATCGGTGGCGGAATGGGCTGCTCTACCATCGTAAAGATTGAGGACTGATTATTTACAAGATAGAAGAGGTTGAATATGGAATATATTTTATACGAAGCAAAGGGTAATATTGCTACTATTACCATCAATCGCGAGAAGGCATTGAACGCTTTGAATTCTCAGGTTCTGGATGAACTGAATGCCACCCTCGATGCTGTGGATCTGAATACGGTTCGCTGTCTGATCCTTACCGGTGCCGGACCCAAGTCATTCGTGGCAGGTGCTGATATCGGAGAGATGAGCACCCTGACCAAGGCGGAAGGTGAAGCCTTCGGCAAGAAGGGAAATGACGTATTCCGCAAGCTGGAGACCTTCCCCATCCCCGTGATTGCCGCAATCAACGGATTTGCACTGGGCGGCGGATGTGAGATTTCCATGAGCTGTGATATCAGAATCTGTTCTGACAATGCAGTATTCGGTCAGCCTGAGGTAGGCCTGGGCATTACACCCGGCTTCGGCGGTACCCAGAGACTTGCCCGCCTGGTAGGAGCCGGTATGGCAAAGCAGATGATTTATACTGCAAGAAACATTAAGGCTGCAGAAGCTTTGAGAATCGGTCTTGTCAATGAAGTTTATTCCGCTGAGGTTGACGCAGAAGGCAATGTGGTGAAGACTGCACAGGAGGTTCTGATTGCAGCTGCCGAGAAGATGGCTGCCGGAATTGCAAAGAATGCTCCTATCGCTGTCCGCAACTGCAAGAAGGCAATCAATGAAGGTCTGGACGTAGATATGGATCAGGCAATCGTAATCGAGGAAAAGCTCTTCGGCGACTGCTTCGAGACAGAAGACCAGAAGTATGGTATGGCTTTCTTCCTTGACAAGAACAAGGAGAAGGTGAAGGAGCCTTTCAAGAACGCGTAATTGTTAAGTAAACGCAAGTTATTAATATTCATATTTTAAGGAGGAACTTTCAATGAAAGTAGGTATTATTGGTGCCGGCGCTATGGGTCAGGGTATTGCAAAAGCATTTGCCCAGACAGAAGGCTATGAAGTGGCTCTCTGCGATGTAAAGCAGGAGTGGGCTGACGGCGGTAAGGACAAGATTGCAAAGGGATATGCAAAGCTTGTAGAAAAAGGAAAAATGACTCAGGAAGCAGCAGACGCCATCGTTGCTAAGATTACCGCAGGTCTGAAGGAAGACCTTTGCGCTGATTGCGACCTGATTGTTGAGGCCGTATTTGAGAATATGGAAGTTAAGAAGACTACCTTCAGTGAGCTTGACAAGATCTGCAAGCCCGAGTGTGTATTTGCTTCCAACACTTCTTCTCTTTCCATCACTGAGATTGGTAATGGTTTGAACCGTCCCATGATCGGAATGCACTTCTTCAATCCCGCTGACCGTATGAAGCTGGTTGAAGTTATCGCCGGTGTAAACACTCCTCAGGAGACTGTAGATACCATCAAGAAGATTTCCGAGGAGATCGGTAAGACTCCCGTACAGGTGAACGAGGCAGCAGGTTTCGTCGTAAACCGTATCCTGATCCCCATGATCAACGAAGCTGCTTTCATCAAGATGGAAGGTGTATCTGATATCGCAGGTATCGACGCAGCTATGAAGCTGGGTGCGAACCATCCCATGGGTCCCCTGGAGCTGGGCGATTTTGTTGGTCTGGATATCTGCCTTGCAATCATGGATGTACTTTATAAGGAGACCGGTGACAGCAAGTATCGTGCATGTCCTCTGATCCGTAAGATGGTACGTGGCGGCAACCTCGGTATGAAGAGCGGTAAGGGCTTCTATGTATACAATGCTGACCGCACCAAGACTCCCGTAGACGCGCAGTGAGAATAAAGCAAGCGCCGTGTGGCAGACAGCCGGTCGGACTTTTCCAATCTATATGATAGAAGGAAAGGGACAGACAGCGGACACACGGCGCCGCTTCTCGATATGCGACAAATATGAGAAGAGACAGATATTAATTATACAATATATGGAGGATTAACATCATGGATTTTACATTATCCAAAGAGCATGAGATGGCGAGACAGCTGTTCAAGGATTTCGCCGAGAACGAAGTAAAGCCTCTTGCACAGGAAGTTGACGAAACAGAGCGCTTCCCCAGAGAGACTGTAGAGAAGATGGCAAAGTACGGCTTCATGGGCATTCCCGTTCCCAAGGAGTACGGCGGACAGGGCTGTGATACTCTGACCTACGCTATGTGTGTCGAGGAGCTTTCCAAGGTCTGCGGTACCACAGGCGTTATCGTATCTGCACATACCTCTCTTTGTATCGATCCCATTATGACCTTCGGTACCGAAGAGCAGAAGCAGAAGTATGTTCCCGACCTTGCAAGCGGACGTAAGATCGGCGCTTTCGGTCTGACCGAGCCCGGTGCAGGTACCGACGCTCAGGGACAGCAGACCAAGGCTGTACTGGATGGAGACGAGTGGGTTCTGAACGGCTCCAAGTGCTTCATCACCAACGGTAAAGAGGCTGATGTTTATATCGTTATCGCTGTTACCGGTACTGTTGAGAAGAGGGGCAGAAAGATGAAGGAGATTTCCTCCTTTATCGTTGAGAAAGGTACTCCCGGATTTACCTTCGGTACCAAGGAAAAGAAGATGGGTATCAAGGGTTCTTCCACCTATGAGCTGATCTTCACTGACTGCCGTATCCCCAAGGACGCTATGCTTGGTAAGCAGGGCGCAGGCTTCAAGATTGCTATGCATACTCTTGACGGCGGACGTATCGGTATCGCTTCCCAGGCTCTGGGTATCGCGGAGGGAGCTCTTGAGAGAACCATCGCTTACACCAAGGAGAGAAAGCAGTTCGGAAAGTCCATCTCCGGTTTCCAGAACACCCAGTTCCAGCTCGCTGACATGGCAACCAAGGTAGAAGCTGCCAAGATGCTGGTTTACAAGGCTGCACGTAAGAAGGATGAGTACAAGACCAATCCCAAGATTTCTTATTCTGTAGAAGCTGCTATGGCTAAGCTGTATGCCGCAGAGGTAGCTATGGAGGTTACCACCAAGGCTGTTCAGCTCCACGGCGGTTACGGCTACATCAGAGAATACGAGATCGAGCGCATGATGCGTGATGCCAAGATTACCGAGATTTACGAGGGTACATCTGAAGTTCAGAGAATGGTTATCTCCGCAGATCTGCTTAAGTAAGGTGGGAACCATTCAACGGGCTGAGCGGTTTTCAGCGTTTACGTTAGTATATAATAATAAAAAGAAAATGAAGGAGAAATACAATGAAGATTGTTGTTTGTATTAAGCAGGTGCCCGATACAAAGGGTGGCGTTAAATTTAATCCAGACGGAACTCTTGACAGAGGTGCAATGCTTGCCATCATGAATCCCGATGATAAGGCCGGACTGGAAGCAGCTCTCAGATTAAAGGATGAGATGGGTGCTGAGGTTACCGTGATTACCATGGGTCTTCCCAAGGCTGCAGATACTCTTCGCGAGGCTCTGGCTATGGGTGCTGACAAGGCAATTCTGGTTACCGACAGAGTACTGGGTGGTGCTGATACCTGGGCTACCTCCACAACTCTTGCAGGAGCACTGAGAAATCTTGAGTATGATATGATTATTACCGGACGTCAGGCTATCGACGGAGATACCGCTCAGGTAGGTCCTCAGATCGCTGAGCATCTCGGAATCCCTGTCATCTCTTACGCACAGAACATCAAGGTTGAGGGCAACAAGGTTATCGTTCAGAGACAGTATGATGACAGATATCATATCGTTGAGGCTCAGATGCCTTGCCTGGTAACTGCTCTTGCTGAACTGAATGCTCCCCGTTACATGACTCCCGGCGGAATCTTTGATGCATGCGCAGCAGAGATCACAACCTGGGGCAGAGCAGATCTGAAGGATGTTGATGACAGCAACCTTGGTCTGAAGGGTTCACCTACCAAGATCGCTAAGGCATCCGATAAGGTACGTAAGGGCGCAGGCGAGAAGATCGTTCCCGATTCACCTGAAGAGGGCGTTGCTTACATCGTAGGTAAATTCAAAGAGAAGCACATCATCTAATATAGGAGGCAAACCATGGTAACCAATAATATTGAAGAATACAAGGGCGTATATGTCTTCGCCCAGCAGGTAGACAATGAAGTCAGCGGTATTGCATTGGAGCTGCTTGGTAAAGGTAAAGAACTGGCTGCAAAGCTGGAGACCGAGGTAACCGCGGTTCTGATCGGTTACAATGTTAAGAATCTGGCTGACAAGCTGGCTGAGTATGGTGCAGATAAGGTTATCATCGTAGATGATCCCGAGCTGGAAGTTTACAGAACTGAGCCTTATGCACATGCACTTGCATCTGTTATCAACAAGTATAAGCCCGACATCATGCTGGTAGGTGCTACTGCAATCGGTCGTGACCTTGGTCCTACCGTTTCCGCAAGAGTGGCAACCGGTCTGACCGCTGACTGTACCGTACTTGAGATCGGTGATTTCCCTCTCGTGGCAGTACCCGGACAGGAGCAGAAGCACAATCAGCTGCTGATGACCCGTCCTGCATTCGGTGGCAACACCATCGCGACCATTGCATGCCCTGACAATCGTCCTCAGATGGCAACCGTTCGTCCCGGTGTTATGCAGAAGATCGCTCCTATCGCAGGTGCAAAGGCAGTGATCGAGGAGTTCAATCCCGGATTCACACCCAACAACAAGTATGTAACCATCAAGGAAGTCGTAAAGGCTGTATCCGATACCGTAGATATCATGGACGCTAAGGTTCTGGTATCCGGCGGCCGTGGAGTCGGCAGCGCTGAGAACTTCAAGATTCTTGAAGAGCTTGCAGAAGTACTTGGCGGAACCGTTTCCTGCTCCCGTGCAGTAGTTGATAACGGCTGGAAGCCCAAGGATCTCCAGGTAGGACAGACCGGTAAGACCGTTCGTCCCCAGATTTACTTTGCAATCGGTATTTCCGGTGCAATCCAGCACGTGGCAGGTATGGAAGAGTCCGACATCATCGTTGCAATCAACAAGGATGAGACCGCTCCTATCTTTGACGTGGCTGACTACGGCGTAGTAGGCGATCTGAACAAGATCGTTCCCGCCCTGACCGCAGCACTGAAGGCTGAGAAAGCAGCAAAGAATCAGTAATTAGTTCTTGATAAAGTAAAACAGATAAGAGCTCCCATTGCCATGTCGGCGATGGGAGCTTTTTGCTGCCAAAGTGAAGACCGCCAAGTGATTGCTGAGGGAAAAACAGCATATGATTAAGAAAAATCTTGCGATTGCAATTTATTATGAATAGCAATATTTTGTGGAAACACAATGAAAAATATGCTATAATCTGTCCTGGAATGAAATGATATTCAGGAGCGGAGATCAATGGCGAAACAGAAGGAAATCAAGACAAATGCCATGCGCATATTGGAAAATATGAAGATACCCTTTGCTCAGTATACCTATGAGTGTGAGGAGTTTGTGGACGGAATTCAGGTGGCGGATATGCTGGGGCTTCCTCATGAAAAGGTGTATAAGACACTGGTTACCATGGGAAACAGTAAAAACTATTTTGTGTTTGTCATTCCCATAGCGGAGGAACTGGATCTGAAGGCGGCGGCCAGGAGTGTAGGGGAAAAGAGTGTGGAGATGCTACATGTGAAGGATATCACAGCGGTTACCGGATATGTGCGCGGCGGCTGTACGTCGATAGGAATGAAAAAACAGTTTGTGACCCGCATTGATGCTTCCGCAGAGGGGCTTGAAAAAATGATTGTGAGCGGCGGAAGAATAGGTTCACAGCTGGAGCTGGCGCCACAGGATCTGGCAAGGGCGGCAAGAGCGGAATTTGCGGACATCGTTCGACATTGATTTTCTCTCTTTCCGGAGAGAAGAAAGGAAGAATGCATGAAACGAAATGTCAGTCTGGAAGAGATATCGGATGGACGGTTGTATGGTTGGAATGATATGGTGAAGGCAGACTGTCATGGTTGCAACGGTTGTCATAAATGCTGTACCGGCATGGGGAACTCCGTGATTCTGGATCCCTATGATGCGAAGAGACTGACGGAGGGACTGGGTGTCGGTCTGCAGCAGCTTCTGGCTGAGGGCAAGCTTGAATTACAGGTTGTGGACGGCTGCATTCTGCCAAATATGAAAATGACCGGACCGGAGGAGGCATGTGCTTTTTTGGATGCTGACGGACGCTGCGGTATTCACCGGTACAGACCGGGTATCTGCCGTCTGTTTCCCTTGGGCAGATATTATGCGGACGGAGATTTCAGGTATTTCCTGCAGGTCGGGGAGTGTGCGGAAAAGAATCCCTCCAAGGTCAAAGTGGAAAAATGGATCGATATGGCGGAACGTGGACGACATCACGACTTCCTCTGTAACTGGCATTATCTTTTGAATGATGTGGAGGAGGCCGTGAAGGGACAGGAAGACAGTGAGTTTGCCAGGAAAATCAATATGGTGCTTTTACAATTGTTTTATTTTATGACATACGAGGAAGACTTCTACGATGATTTTTCGTCTCGTGTCGATGAGTTTCGAGAGACTTTTTTGACATGGACGGGTGACAGATGAGAGAATGACAGACAAGGGAATGACAGACGAGAGAATGTCAGACAAGGGAATGACAGACGAGAGAATGACTGACGAGGGAATGGCAGGCGAGAGAATGAATGACAAGAGAATGACAGGGACGGACCGTGATATGGCAGGATTTGATAATCGTGATACAGAAACTGATGAGGAGCGCAGAATCAGGCGCAGGGCACGCATTGAAGCGATGAAGCGTGAGAAAAAGAAAGCAGAGATCATTCACAGATGTATTTATGCGGGTGGTCTTTTCTTTATGGTACTGACAGTTTTCTTTGTGGTAAAGCTTGTGAAAAACGGACGACATACTCATGATGAGAAGGTGCCGGAGAGTACAACATCCTCGGAACAGGCTTATCTGCAGCAGATGCAGCAGGAAAATCAAATAGCGGTCGGACAGATGCAGGTAGCGGCGGATACCGGCAGTGACGCTCCGGACAGAGAGGTGTTTGCTGCCACAGCTACAGATGCCGTTGTGGGATTTCAGGATACCGTGATCAGCGAATATGGCGTGGTGATTGATGTGGAGAAGAGAACGATTCTGGCACAAAAATCGCCCAAAACACGGATGAGTCCCGCTTCCATGACAAAGATTCTGACAGTGCTTACAGCGGCGGAGGCGCTGGGAATCACAGGTGAAAACTGGGCGGATTTGCCGGTTCTGAGTGAGAAGGTGACGATCAGCAGAGAGATTACGGATTACTGCTATGTAAATAATTGCAGCAATGTAGGCTATGAGGTGGGAGAAGAAGCGACGGTCAAGGATCTGTTCTACGGCACGATTCTTCCCTCCGGCGCGGATGCGGCGCTGGGACTGGCCATCTATGTGTCCGGTTCCCAGGAAGCCTTTGTCGATTTGATGAATCGCAAGCTGGAGGAACTGGGAATGGCAGAGACCTCCCATTTTACCAACTGTGCCGGTCTGTACGACGATGATCATTACAGTACGGTGTATGATATTGCCGTGATGCTGCAGACAGCGGCGGAGAATCCCTTTTGCCGGGATGTTCTCTCTGCCCATACCTATGTCACTATCCCTACGGAGCAGCATCCGGAGGGCATGATATTGTCCAACTGGTTCCTGCGCAGGATTGAGGATAAAGAGACCGGCGGCGAGGTGCTCTGTGGAAAAACAGGCTTTGTGGCCCAGTCGAAGAGCTGTGCGGCCAGTCTGGCTGTGGGTGCGGACGGCAGAGAATATATCTGCGTAACCGCAGGCTCCGATTCCTCCTGGACCTGTATCTATGACCATGCGGAGCTTTATCGAACCTGGATAAAATAGAAACAGATGGATGTGATTGTATCAATGAGTCAGGTAATGTGGAATTCCGGTTTGCCAGCCGGAATTTTTCATGGAATCAAAAGGCACCGGTCTGTAACCCATGAACAAAAAAGCACATCTAAACCGCAGTTTTTTACATTTACTCTAAGGAATTATGAGAATAGAATAAGCGTACATAACAAAGAAAGGTATGGTTATCCTTATGAATAATACAAAGAGATCCAAGATGGCATGGCTCTGGGAAAACATGAAGGGCTACAGGGTAATATACATTATCGGTATCCTGGGAACGGTGGTCTACAATGCAATGCAGCTCACGGTACCCATGGTTACCCAGAAGATTGTAGACCTGTTTCTTACCGGTGAGAAAGCTGCGGAGAATCTGAACAATCATAAAGATTTGTTTTACAAGCTGATCATTGCCATGGTGCTGCTCACACTTCTTCGTACCGTAATTGTTTATCTGGTATGTATGGACGTGGAGCATGTATCCCAGAAGGTGTTGTACAGGGTCAGGAATTATCTCTTTCATAAAATAGAGCATCAGGATATGAATTTTTATGGTACCTACCGCACGGGAGATTTGATGACGAGACTGACGGGAGACCTGGATGCGGTGCGCCATATGGTGGCATGGGTAATACGTGTTATTGTGGAGTCCTTTTCCCTGTTGGCAGCGACTGCAGTATACTTCTTCTATATGGACTGGAGAGTGGCACTTTCCATACTGGCGATTGCACCGTTTATCTTCTTGATTATTGTTATGTTCAAAAAACAGGTAGCACCCAGACACAAGGAACTGAGAGAAAAACTGGCTCATATGAATACAGCGGCTCAGGAGAATATCTCCGGCAACCGTGTGGTAAAGGCCTTCGCCAGAGAAGAGTATGAGATAGAGAAGTTCAATCAGTATAATGAGGAATATTCCCGAACCAACAGAAAGACAGCCATGACCTGGCTGACTTATTATCCCTATATCGAATCCTTTGCAAACCTGATGCCGGTGGTACTGCTGGCTATGGGCGGCATGTTCATCATCAAGGACTGGCTTACCATGGGTGAGTTCGTTGCCTTTTCCGGTCTGATCTGGGCGGTGGCAAACCCCATGCGCCAGCTGGGGAATATCATGAACGAATTCCAGAGATTTGCTGCCGCTTCGGACAAGGTCATGGAAATCTACTATTCCGAGCCCGAGATTGTGGACAAGCCGGACGCCATTGACAGACCTGAGCGCTTTACCGGAAAGATTGAGTTTAAGAATGTCAGCTTCCAATATGCAGATGGTACTTTGCCGGTGCTTCACGGTGTGTCCTTTGTGGCCAATCCCGGTGAGACGGTGGCAATCATGGGAGAGACCGGGTGCGGTAAGACTTCTCTGATTCAGCTGATTCCCAGGTTTTATGAACCTACAGAGGGTGAAGTCCTAGTAGATGATATCAACGTGCAGGATCTGAAATTACATCAGCTTCGCAAAAATATCGGTCTGGCAACCCAGGATGTGTTACTTTATTCCGATACCATTGACGGTAACATAGCCTATGGAGACAGTCATATCAAACCCGAGGAGGTCGTGAAATTTGCCAGATATTCCGCGGCTTCGGATTTCATTGCCAAGATGCCGGAGGGCTATGATACCATCGTGGGAGAACGAGGTGTGGGACTTTCCGGCGGACAGAAGCAGAGAATCTCCCTGGCCAGGGCGTTGGCGGTCAGACCTGCCATTTTGATTCTGGATGATACCACATCAGCGGTGGATATGGAGACGGAGAAGAAGATTCAGCACAGTCTGAATGAATTGGATTTCCCCTGTACCAAGATCATTATTGCACAGAGAATCTCAACCACAAAATTTGCTGATAAGATATTGGTGATTCAGGACGGAAGAATTACCGAGAGTGGAACCCATGAGGAACTGATTGCGAAGAAGGGTTACTATTACAGTCTGGTACAGCTGCAGACAGGAGGGGAGGAATAGACAATGGCAAGACGAAATACCTATAAAGAAGACGAAGTCCTGGAAACTCCCTTTGACTTCCATCATCTGCTTCGGGCTTCGGTATACATTAAAAAGTATCTTGGCAAGATGACTCTGGCACTTGTGCTGAGTGCACTGGGCGGCGTTGCAGCCCTGTTTGCACCTATGATTAATCAGAAGGCGCTGGATGATGCGATTCCCAATAAAAATATGAATCTGCTGTTTACGCTGGTAGCCATATTGATTGGTGTGTATGTCATCAGTGTCATCTTTACCACCATTCGATCCCGGATCATGGTTCATGTGAGCCAGAATATTATTTTTGATATCAGAAAGGATATTTTTGAGCACCTGCAGAAATTGCCTTTTCAGTATTATGATGACAGACCTCACGGTAAGATTCTGATCCGTGTTGTAAACTATGTAAACTCCGTATCGGATATGTTGTCCAACGGACTGATCAACGTAGTACTGGAGATAATGAACCTGATTTTTATTGTTATCTTCATGTTCTGTGTGGACGTGAAACTGTCTCTGGTGGTTATGGCGGGTGTGCCGGTCCTGGGTGTCTTCATGATGTGGATCAAGAAGAGACAGCGCAAGGCATGGCAGCAGGTGTCCAATAAAAATTCGAACCTGAATGCCTACCTGCAGGAAAATATCGTGGGTGCAAAGATTACCCAGATTTTTGCAAGAGAAGAGGAGAATGAAGAGACCTTTGCAGTGCTTTCCGACCGCTGCAGAACCACCTGGCTTCAGGCAGTCAGGTACAGCAATCTGGTATGGCCCGGAATTGATAACATCTCTGTCTGGGTCAGATCGGCAATCTTTATCTTCGGTCTGGTGATCTTCGGACAGGGCAATACCAGCCTGGGTACCATAGTGGCAATTGCTTCCTATGCCTCCCGATTCTGGCAGCCCATCATGAACCTGGGTAATATTTTTAATAACTTTATCAACAACATCGCATATCTGGAGCGTATTTTTGAGACGCTGGATGAGCCTGTTACCGTAGCCGATGCGGAGGATGCCGGTGAGATGCCGGCTATCAGAGGCGAGGTTACTTTTGAGAACGTTACCTTCGGATATGAGGAAGGGAAAACGGTGCTGAATAATCTTTCCTTCACTGTCAAGCCGGGTGAGAGTGTGGCTCTGGTAGGACCTACCGGAGCCGGAAAGAGCACCATTGTGAATCTGATTTCAAGATTTTACAATGTGGACAGCGGCAGGGTACTGATTGACGGAATCGATATTTCCAAGGTGACCTTGCACTCGCTCCGCTCGCAGATGGGCATTATGCTTCAGGACAGCTTTATTTTCTCCGGAACCATAGAGGACAATATTCGTTACGGCAAGCTGGATGCCACGGAGGAAGAGATTCTCAAAGCAAGTGAGACGGTCTGTGCGGATGAGTTTATCCGCAGGTTCGCAGACGGTTATCAGACAGAGGTGAAGGAGAGAGGTTCCCTGCTTTCCCAGGGACAGAAGCAGTTGATTTCCTTTGCCAGAACCTTGCTTTCCGACCCTGCCATCATGGTGCTTGACGAGGCCACCTCCAGCATCGATGTTCAGACGGAGAGAGCATTGCAGCGCGGGCTGAATGCCATGCTCCAGGGGCGTACCTCCTTCATCATTGCCCACAGATTGTCCACCATCAAGAACTGCGATAAGATCATGTATATCGATCAGGGAGGAATCATGGAGTGCGGTACCCATGAAGAGCTGATGGAGAAGAAGGGGTATTACTACCATTTGTATACTGCGCAGATGGAAGACATTGCATAGAATAAGATAGAATGTTGTTAAACGATTGCATAAAAAGGATGATAACGATAGAAAACAAATTGCAGCGGGTGAGATCACTCGCTGCAATATTTATTGAAAAATTCTTCTTCGGTACAGGGTTTACTGTAGTAGAAGCCCTGGATGTAATCGGGATTTAATTCTGATATGCGGGTCAGCTCGCTTTCTGTTTCAATTCCTTCCACCACCAGATTCAGTCCAATGCTGTGCACCATATGGATAATATGTATCAGGAGGTCGTATTCGTATCTGCTCTGAAGCGCTTTCACAGTGAAGCTGCGGTCTATTTTGACAATGCTGGGCTGTAGGTTGCTGATGTTGATAAGGTTGGAATAGCCGGTACCGAAGTCGTCCAGTGCGATGCTGACCCCGGATATCTTCAGGCGCTGCCATACCTTCTTGATGATATTGCTGTCTTCCAGATGTCCGCTTTCCGTCATCTCCACCACTAAGCTCTCGGGAGGAAGCCCGGCTTCCTTCAGTGCTGTCTGAATATCGTCAAAGAGAGGAGTCTTCAGCAATTGCACATACGAGAGGTTCACGGAGATATGGAAGTCAGGATATATCGTTCTGATTTTTTTGCAGACTTCCAAAGATTTTGAGATTACCCACTTTCCTACGGGAATGATCAGTCCGTTTTCCTCCAATAGGGGAATAAACTCTACGGGGGAGATATTTTCGCCTTCGGGAGTACGGAAGCGAAGCAGGGTCTCTGCGCCGTACAGCTTTTCGTCGCCTGTGACAATAATAGGCTGGAAATTCAGGCTGAAGCCCCTATAGTTATCTGCAAGGGAATGGCGCATATGATTCAGAAGCTGCCGTTTCTTCAAAAAGGCATTGTAATCTTCCGGACGGAAGGCATAGAGCTGGTTCTTACCTCTGTTCTTGGCTTCGTTCAGTGCAAAAAGGGAGTATTTCAAGGCATCTTCATAGTTGCCGGCACAGCAGTCAGGCATATTAATATCCTTCAGAGCCACCAGTCCTGCGGATATGGTATAGACTGCTTCGTAATTGCTGTCTGCTACCGACTGGTCTACGGCAGAGCGGATGCGACGGTAGAGATCACAGACCTGCTCCATGTCAGAGCCGGCCAAATCCAATACCATAAATTCATCTGAGGTCAGCTTGTATACAAACTGCATATTGCCCAGAGAGACCTGAATACATTCAGCAACCTTGCGGAGAATAATATCGCCGTATTCGATACCTAATCTTTCGTTGATGATTTTAAAATCGTCAATACCGACACGGAGGAGCAGGATCTTATCTGTTGCAGTGAGTGCGTTTCTGGTATGCTCTTGCAGGGATGATTCACCTAAAAGTCCGCTGAGGTTATCTGCAAATTGTTTTTTGCCGATTTCGTTGATACAACCGATCAGCAATTGCGGGGTTCCGTCCTTGGAACAAATCACGTGTCCCCTGCAGTTAATCCAAACAGCATGTCCGTTGATGCTGATCCAGCGGTATACCAGATTATGCTGATCGGACAGGCCGGTTACGACATGGTTGAGATCCTCCTCCAGTCGGGGGAAGTCTTCGGGATATACGAATTTTTTGAGGGTTTCGGTTGCATGGTCGAACATGTTTGCAGGTAATCTGAATCGGGTCATGGCATTTTCTGATATGAAATAGATATCATCGACTAAATCATAGACATAGAGGTAGTCGTTCATGCAATTGGAAAATACTTTTGCAATATCGCAGAATATTTGAAAGGTTTGTTTATGATTATCTGCATCCATACACGCATTCCTCCTGACAACTGCAATAATCTGTCCTTATTATACTACATATTTTTGCTTTTTGAAATATAATTTGACAATAATCTGATATTTTGTAAATATTTTGAAATCCGGGCAAATTCCGGTACTGACTCTTTGGCGGTTTTATAGTATGATGATTTATAGGAAACAGAATGAAACTTTTTTGCCGGAACATCGTCATTAAGGATGGAACGGCTGAAATGAGCGGAGGATGGAAGTTGAAGGATACAGAGATACTTGATTTATATTTTCAGCGGGATCAGCGGGCTCTGGCAGAAACGCAGAAGGCATATGGCAATTATTGCTATAGCATTGCATGGCGTATTCTGAACGACAAAGAAGATGCTGAGGAATGTGTGAATGATACCTGGCTGAAAGCATGGAATGCGATACCGCCCAGTCGACCCATGAGGCTGTCCTTGTTTTTGGGAACCATTACCAGAAATCTGTCTCTGGACAGATGGAAAGGAAAGAAAGCGATGAAAAGAGGTCGGGGTGAGACGCAGGTTGCACTGGAGGAACTCTCAGAATGTATTCCTAACAATGACTGTACGGAGGACGCCGTGGAGGCGGCGGAGCTGGAACGGCTGCTGAATTCCTTTTTACATACGTTGCCAGAGAGGGACTGTAATGTGTTTCTGAGACGATACTGGTATGTGGAGGATTACGCCGCAATAGCGGAACGGTATGGGTTGAAACTGAATACCGTGAAGACCAGCCTGTTCCGCACGAGAAACAAGCTGAAGGATTTTTTGATGAAAGAGGGGATTGTGCTGTGAGCGATAGAGGGCAAGGAAAAGAAAATAGTACGATGAGACTCATGGAAGCGCTGTCTGCTGTTGATGAGGAGCTGCTGGAACGCAGCGAAAAAGAACCGGAACAGAAAGAGCCGGTTCCGGTAAAAATGCCGGGCAGGGTTTATGGGTTTGTGCTGCGCAACAAGGGAATCCTTGCAGCCTGTCTCTGTGTGGCGCTGTTGGCGGCAGGTTTCCGGGTGTCCCGGCTTCGGCTGGACGATGAAGCGGCGAAAACAAAGTCAGCACGGGAAGAAAGCCCTGAGATGGGAACAAATCTTATGGGCATCACAGCATTTCCGGCGGAGGAAGCAGAGGCGACTCCGAATCTGCAGGATACCATGGCTGAGAAGGCGGAGGATTTCCATGAAATACGGGACGATGTTGCAAATGATGTCGGCGCCGGAAATGATGTCGGTGCCGGAAATGATGTCGGTGCCGGAAATGATGTCGGTGCCGGAAATGTTGAGGGAAGCGCTACTGATGAGAGGAAGCAGCAGGAGGATGATTCTATAACAGAGTCAGTGCCGGAGGATAGCCTTGCGATGGGTGACAGAGCATTGCAGCTGGAAAGATATTTGGACAATTACTATTTACCCGGAGAGTGCGATAGGGATTCGTATACAGTTACCGATGATATCAAGGGGGAAATCTATGCATGGAGCTGGGTGGATGGAGGATATCTTGTCAGCTTGAGACTCTGGGAGCTCCCTGACGGAGAAAAGACAGGAAATATACATGACGCCGGGTTAAAGCTCGGGATTGAATTGTTTGAAACCGAAAGTGATTGGAAAGAGGAATTCTGGGAGCCGGAGGAAGACGGCAGAGTATGGTTCGGACTGGTGGATCGGAATGGCGTTGTATTGGAGTATTGCGGATATCTTGACAAGGAGAAAACCATCCTGCTGCTGACGGGGTGGGAACAGGCAGAATAGACATCATACCGGTTTGTATTCATTTTCTGGCATGAAATAGCCCACACCTGACTTTGTAAAAACATATCTGGGTTCGGAAGACTTTTTTTCCAGCTTGCGACGGATATTGGTCATGTTTACACGCAGAATCTGATTGTTGGTTTCATAGGGTCCCCATATGATGTTGAGAATATCGTCATAGGTCAGGATGCGACCAGCGTTGCGTGCCAAAAGGGTAAGAAGACGGTATTCAATCTGAGTGAGGTGTATCGGTTCATTTTCTAAGGTTACCCGGTGCTTTTCGAAGTTGATTATCAAATCGCCGCAAACATAGACCCGTTTGGCGGCGTAGGTCTGTGTGCGGCGCAAACAGGTACGGATCCTGGCCATGAGTTCGGCGGGACCGATGGGCTTTGTGATATAGTCGTCTGCCCCCAGATCCAGGGCCAGGACTTTTGATTTTTCTTCTGTGGATTCGGAAATAACGATAATGATGACGTCGCTTTGGGCGCGAAGAGTTCTTAGAATATTGCAGCTGTCTACGCTGGGCAGTTCCATGTCGAGAAGTATTACGTTCGGTTGCAGGGCACAAGTTTGTCGTATACCCTCCCGCCCCGAAAAGGCGGGGGTAACCTGATAACCATTCTCTCTTAACGATTTCGCGATGTACGATCGGATTATTCTGTTGGGTTCGATAAATAATATGTGTATGGAATCATTCATAGGTTTGTCCGTTCTTCTGCTGGGACGGCGTGATGGGAATTTTTGGAAACAAATACAGAGCTATTATATATTTTTTTTTGCCTCTTTTCAATTAATTTTTTATAAATTATAAAATTATAAATCTTTTTTAATCTTTTTTATTAACTCCCTTTTTACAAAAGTGTGTCTATATGTAAAAACTTATATTTTTCGGCATAAAATCACTTTTATACAGTTATTATTTATTTTTATACCGAATATACATATTTAATGCTTGTCGCATCTCTCGGATTTCACTATCGAATAACGTGCAACATCAACTATTCCCTGATTGTTTTTCCCGAATTGGCGCAAAACACCTTCAAATTTCATGCCTATTTTCTGCATAACACGACCGGATTTCGGATTATTTATATCATGCCCTGCGTAAACACAGTTTACACCCACTTCGTCAAATAATACATCTATCACCTTCGCTGCTGCTTCAGGCATATAACCATTTCCCCAGTACGCTCTTCCAATAACCCAGCCAAGTTCCATGCATTCCAATTCTTCTATTAAACCAACAACAGAAATATTACCGATTAACTCGTGAGTGCTTTTTAATTCTATACCCCACTGATATCGGGATGGTTTCGAATATTGTTGAATGCAGTAACTGACATATCCACGAGATACATCCACACTGGAGTGTGAAGGCCATGTCAGATATTTAGTAACCTCATCATCTGATGCCCAGTTATTAAATACAGCTTCCGCATCATCTTCAGTAAAGGGTCTCACTATAAGTCTCTCTGTTACATATTCTTTTGTTCCTACATGTTTCATGATTATTCCTCGATAAATAGAAAGATTATATCTGTCTATCATTATTATAAAACACACAAATATAAAAAGGGATATTATTAAAACGGCATATTTTTGTAATGATGCTTAACGAAACCACCGACCGGAAGCGCCGCAGGGAAGAACCAGCCCTGTGTCAGCTACGGGAAGACCGATTTCGGAAGCTTCCGTGTGTCCTCCGAAGCGTTTTTCAACTGAGCATTTCAGTAGATAAGTCAGCACTGCCGGCTGAAGCCCGGTGGTATAGGAATTGATTAAAAAAAACAGGGCATCTTCGGAAAGCAGCTGTGCCGCAAGTTCTACCAAAGGCCAGATGCTTTCTTCTATTTTCCAGATCTCTCCCTTGGGTCCCCGGCCATAGGAAGGAGGATCCATGATAATACCGTCGTATTTGTTGCCACGTCGTATTTCTCTCTCCACGAACTTGACACAATCGTCTACCAGCCAGCGGATAGGAGCCTCGCCCAGTCCGGAGGAGACAGCATTTTCCTTTGCCCAGCTGACCATCCCCTTGGCAGCATCCACGTGGGTCACTGCAGCGCCGGCGGCAGCAGCGGCCAGAGTAGCACCGCCGGTATAAGCGAAAAGATTCAGAATCTTTGGCTGACGACCGGGATTGTTTTTAACAGAGTCGGAAATTATGGAGGAGAACCAGTTCCAGTTCACAGCCTGTTCCGGGAACAGACCGGTGTGCTTGAAACTGAAGGGCTTCAGGTGAAAGGTCAGAGGAGCTGTATTCACCGGCAGAGAGTATTGAATGGTCCACTCTTCGGGCAGGTCAAAGAATTCCCATTGCCCACCGCCCTTTGTACTGCGGTGGTAATGCCCGTTATGACGGCTCCATCCCTTGTGACGACGGGGAGTCTTCCAGATTACCTGGGGATCGGGACGAATCAACAGATAATCGCTCCATCTTTCCAGCTTCTCTCCGTCAGAGGTATCCAGTACTTCATAGTCTTTCCAGTCGTTTGCTACCCACATATTGCATTCCTTTTCTTCTATATTATAATGTTGATTATTTGCTTCGGATAATCTGTTTCTTCTATATTATAACGAATAACCATTGAACTGTAAACAGGGTGTTTGGAGCCGCGCCCCATGTGCCGCGGCAAAAAAGTTCAGCCGCGCCCCATGTACCGCAGCAAAAAGTTCAGCCGCGACCATGTGCATTCGCAAAACGTGCCTGCGGCACTTCTCCGCTGCTTCGCAGCTATTTTTGCTCATTTGGTGGGCGCTCAGTCCATGTGAAAACAGCGTCGCAAAAACATGCGAGCATGTTTTGTGCTTGCTTATTTTCACATGGCTGAACTTTTTGAAAAAAATATTAAAAAGTACTTGCAAAATTTGGAGATTGCGTTTATAATTCTTCTTGCTGTGACATGATAGCGTTGAAACGCGAGGTTGCCGGATGTCAGAGATGGCATACGGGTTTTCCGTGGAGCGAATGTCAAGTTACCAAAACTGACGACAAGTCACTGTACAAAGTCTGTATCAGACAGAAACGACGTGAAAGAGCCGAAGACCTGAAGAATGTTGCGTAAGGGTTTAGGACACACACGGGAGAGTGTACAGTCACCGCTTGTCGTACTTAGAACTTAAAAGTGCGAAAAGGAGGCGACTTTTTTTATGGCAAGTCAAGTAATGAGAATTACACTTAAGGCTTATGAGCATCAGCTGGTTGATGCATCTGCTAAGAAAATCATCGATACTGTAAAGAAGACCGGTTCTGAGGTGAGTGGTCCTGTACCGCTTCCTACCAAGAGGGAAGTTGTTACCATTCTGAGAGCTACCCACAAGTATAAGGACTCCAGAGAACAGTTCGAGCAGAGAACTCATAAGAGACTTATCGATATCATTGCACCTACCCAGAAGACTGTGGATGCTCTGCAGAGACTGGAAATGCCCGCAGGTGTTTACATTGATATTAAAATGAAGACAAAGTAAGAAATGCAAAACAAAACCTCTACTAGACGTATGAACACTTTCCGTACCAATACGGAAAAAGGAGCAGCAGCTCCTGTGGTTATGACGCAACGGTAACCGCGTGGTCCGCTATGTAGAAAGCCATGAAATATTTCGTGGCTGCAAAGCCCAAAAGGCAGAAAGAGAGGAAAAATGAAGAAAGCAATTTTGGCAACAAAAGGCGGAATGACTCAAATCTTCAACGAAGACGGCACACTGATTCCTGTAACCGTCCTTCAGGCAGGTCCTTGTGTTGTAACACAGATCAAGACCGTTGAGAATGACGGATACAGCGCAGTACAGGTTGGATTCGTTGACAAGAAGGAAAAGATTGTTAACAAGGATGCAAGCGGCAGAAAAGAAGTTATCCACAAGCACGGAGTCAACAAGGCTCAGGCAGGACACTTCAAGAAGGCCGGCGTAAGCGCAAAGAGATACATCAGAGAGTTCAAGTTCGAGAACGCAGAAGAGTATACTCTGGGTTCCGAAATTAAGGCTGACATCTTTGCCGAGGGCGACAAGATTGATGCTTCCGCAATCAGCAAGGGTAAAGGCTTCCAGGGCGCCATTAAGAGACTCGGACAGCACAGAGGACCTATGAAGCACGGTTCCAAGTTCCATCGTCATCAGGGTTCCAACGGTGCATGTTCATCCCCCAGCCGTGTATTCAAAGGCAAGGGAATGCCCGGACATATGGGTTGTGTAAAAGTAACTGTTCAGAACCTTGAGGTTGTAAAGGTAGATGCAGAGAAGAACCTTCTCTTGGTTAAGGGTGCAGTACCCGGACCCAAGAAGGCAATGGTAACTATCAAAGAGACCACCAAGGTTGAGGCATAATGGCGAGCACGCGCGTGAAAGGAGGACCATTAGATGGCAAACGTATCAGTTTATAATATGGAAGGCAAAGAAGTTGGTACAATCGAATTGAGCGATGCAGTGTTCGGAGTAGAAGTAAATGAGCACTTGGTTCACATGGCAGTTGTACAGCAGCTTGCAAATAATCGTCAGGGAACTCAGAAGGCTAAGACCCGTGCTGAAGTATCCGGTGGCGGAAGAAAGCCTTGGAGACAGAAGGGCACCGGTCATGCTAGACAGGGTTCCATCCGTGCTCCTCAGTGGAAGGGCGGCGGCGTAGTATTCGCACCCGTTCCCAGAGATTATTCCTTCAAGCTCAACAAGAAGGAAAAGAGAGCAGCTCTGAAGTCCGCACTGACCAGCAAGGTTCAGGACAGCAGACTGGTAGTTGTTGACGAGCTGAAATTCGATGAGATCAAGACAAAGAACTTTGTCAATGTAATGAATAACTTGAAGGTTGAAAAGGGTCTGGTTGTTATCGCTGATAACGATGTAAACGTAGTAATGTCCGCGAAGAATGTTGCAGATGTAAATACCGCTCTGGTAAATACCATCAACGTATACGACATCATGAACGCTAAGACCTTAGTCCTGACAAAGGATGCAGTTGCAAAAATCGAGGAGGTGTACGCATAATGGCAGACCTTAAATACTATGACGTAATCCTCAAGCCGGTTATCACTGAGAAGAGTATGGCTGGTATGGGCGAGAAGAAATATACATTCCTGGTTCATACAGAGGCTAACAAGTCTCAGATCAAAGAGGCTGTTGAGAAGATTTTCGAAGGAACCAAAGTAAAGCAGGTTAACACCATGAACTACGATGCCAAGATTACCAACAAGGGCAGAAGACGTGGAATGAACCTGGGCAAGACCGCTAAGACCAAGAAGGCAGTTGTTACCTTGACAGCTGACAGCAAGGACATCGAGATCTTTGCAGGTTTATAATCGGCAATCCAAGAGATTGAGAAGCGGATATATAAGTATGTGACCTTTAGAAACAGGTCGCGCAAAATAGTTGAGATAAGGAGATAAAAAAGATGGGTATTAAGACATACAACCCCTATACACCCTCCAGAAGAAATATGACCGGTTCTGATTTCAGCGAAATCACAAAGACAACTCCCGAGAAGAGCCTTTGTGTTTCTTTGAAGAAAAATGCCGGACGTAACAATCAGGGTAAGATTACTGTGAGACACCGCGGCGGCGGCTCCAGAAGAAAGTACAGAATCATTGATTTTAAGAGATTTAAGGATGGCGTTCCTGCAGTAGTTACAGGTATCGAGTACGATCCCAACAGAACCGCTAACATCGCACTGATCTGCTATGCAGACGGCGAGAAGGCATATATCCTTGCACCCGAAGGGCTCACAGAGGGCATGAAGGTAATGAACGGACCTCAGGCTGAAGTAAGAGTCGGCAACTGCCTGCCTCTTTCCGAGATTCCCGTAGGTACCCAGGTACACAATGTTGAGCTTCATCCCGGCAAGGGCGGACAGCTTGTACGCGCAGCAGGAAACGGCGCTCAGCTGATGGCTAAGGAAGGTAAGTATGCAACACTTCGTCTTCCTTCCGGCGAGATGAGAATGGTTCCCCTGGTATGCCGTGCAACCGTTGGTATCATCGGTAATGTTGATCACAACCTTGTAAACATCGGTAAAGCAGGACGTAAGCGTCACATGGGCATTCGTCCTACAGTTCGTGGTGCTGTTATGAACCCCAACGACCATCCTCACGGTGGTGGTGAAGGTAAGAACGGTATCGGACGTCCCGGTCCTTCCACTCCTTGGGGCAAGCCCGCTCTTGGACTTAAGACCCGTAAGGCTAAGAAGGCTTCCAACAAGCTGATTGTAAGAAGACGTAACGGTAGAGCAATCAAATAATTGAGGAGGAAAGACAATGGCTAGATCACTGAAAAAAGGACCTTTCGCAGACGCAAGCCTGCTTAAGAAAGTAGACGCTTTAAATGCATCGGGACAGAAGCAGGTTATCAAGACCTGGTCCCGTCGTTCCACTATTTTCCCTTCCTTCGTAGGACTTACCTTCGCAGTACATGACGGAAGAAAGCATGTTCCCGTATATGTAACTGAGGATATGGTAGGCCACAAGCTGGGTGAGTTCGTAGCAACCAGAACCTACAGAGGTCATGGTAAAGACGAGAAAAAGTCCAAAGTAAGATAATTTTTACAGCGCACAATTACCCGGGAGGGTATTGCGGTGAGTCTGTCTGCAGGCTTTGCGCCTGTAGCAGATGCGTTGCCGTATTTCTTTAAAAGGAGGATATTTATCTATGGCTAAAGGACATAGAAGTCAAATCAAGAGAGAAAGAAATGCCCAGAAGGACACAAGACCTTCAGCAAAGCTTTCTTATGCAAGAGTTTCCGTGCAGAAGGCATGTTTTGTACTGGATGCGATCAGAGGCAAAGATGTGCAGACTGCACTTGGCATTTTGGAGTACAATCCCAGATATGCTTCCAGCCTTATCAAAAAGCTGCTTGAGTCAGCAATTGCAAATGCAGAAAACAACAACGGAATGAACAGGGATAACCTTTATGTAGCAGAGTGCTATGCAAACAAGGGACCCACAATGAAGCGTATGCAGCCAAGAGCAAGAGGAAGCGCATACCGCATCGAGAAGAGAATGAGCCACATCACCGTTGTGCTTGACGAGAGAAAGTAAGGAAAGGAGCAGACAAATGGGACAGAAAGTTAATCCTCATGGCTTAAGAGTCGGAGTTATCAAAGATTGGGATTCCAAGTGGTACGCTGAGAACGAGTTTTCAGATTATCTGGTAGAAGACTACAACATCAGAAAGTATCTGAAGAAGAAGTTGTTCAGCGCAGGTGTTGCCAAAATCGAAATCGAGAGGGCATCAGACAGAGTACGTGTTATCGTTCATACTGCAAAGCCCGGCGTGATTATCGGAAAGGGTGGCGCTGAGATCGAAGTTACCAAGAATGAGCTTTCCAAGATGACCGGCAAGAAGGTTCTTGTTGACATCAAGGAGATTAAGAGACCTGACAGAGATGCACAGCTTGTTGCAGAGAATATTGCTCAGCAGCTTGAGAACCGTGTATCCTACAGACGTGCTATGAAGTCCTGCATGGGAAGAACCATGAAGGCAGGAGCACTGGGAATTAAGGCTGCATGTGCCGGCCGTCTTGGCGGTGCAGATA
>SAMEA3663273__coassemble_65_pt1 | contig 25093 bp, 23 predicted proteins | sample SAMEA3663273__metabat2_low_PE_019 | metagenome-assembled genome bin SAMEA3663273 (sample SAMEA3663273) | pig gut metagenome | biome: pig gut; feature: pig-associated habitat; material: faeces | place: China | collected 2013
TAATGATTTATCTATCTGTATTATACTACATTTATTGCATAAAAACAACCAATTCTGACAAATTACAGTATTTTTAGCAGATGTTCAAAATATTCAGGCAAAGGTGCATCAATTTCTACATACTCACCTGTAGTCGGATGCTGAAATCCAAGTAATTTTGCATGAAGTGTCTGTCCTTCCAGATGAAATGGACATTTTCTTGTTGAATAGATATCATCCCCCAACAGCGGATGCCCTATACTTGCCATATGCACTCTGATCTGATGTGTTCTCCCTGTTTCCAGCACGCATTCCACATAGGTATAATCACGGAAACGTTGTAACACTTTGTAATGGGTAATAGCTTCCTTCCCATTTTTTTCATTTACTGCCATCTTTTTTCGATCGTTAGGATGTCTTCCGACAGGCTTGTTGATGGTGCCTTCCTCTTCCTTTAAAACACCATGGCATATTGCATGATATCTTCTGTTTATGCTATGTATTCTTAGTTGTTCGGCAATACTTTTATGTGCTTCGTCATTTTTACAGGCAATCACTGAACCTGTGGTATTCATATCAATTCTATGCACTATCCCGGGCCTCATAACACCATTAATTCCGGATAGCTCCTCTCCGCAATGATACATTAAAGCATTTACCAAGGTACCTTTGTAATGACCTGCCGCCGGATGAACTACCATTCCTTTCGGTTTGTTAACTACAATAACATCCTTGTCTTCATATAAAATGTCAAGCGGTATGTTCTCTGCTTCAATCTCCGGTTCAACTGCTTTGGGTAAACAAAATTCGACCAGATCATCTGCTTTAATTTTATAGCTGCCTTTCACAGGTTGACCGTTAACCGTTACAGCTTCTTCTTTTATCATCTTTTGAATAAAGGACCGGGACAGAGAGTTAAAACCGGCTAAAAAGCGGTCTATTCTCTCTTCTTCCTGCTCTTCCGTTATCTCGAACAAATATTTGTCCATATGCCCACCGATTACTTCATTTCACGATATTTATTTTGTTTAAAGCTCAAAAAATCAAGGTCTTCCTCTTTAAATACAAATATAAATAATATGAATAATATGGTAATTGCCACTACAATATAACAGTCTGCAACATTAAATATGGGAAAGTTAATTAATACAAACGAGAAAAAATCTACCACATGATCAAATCTGATTCTATCTATCATATTACCTATACCACCTGCAATCACAGCAGAAAGGCATACATGTACCGGATAGAATTTTTTATTCTCCGGAAGCTTGAGCAGGAAAAACAGTACTATTCCCATAAACAAAACGCCGACAAAAATCAAGAAGAATTTCTGATTCTGCAGCATTCCAAAGGCTGAACCATGGTTCTCCAGATAATTAAGTTCGAATACATTCTTAATAATAACACGAGCCGGTTTGTCCTTCAAATATTCAATAGCAAGCTGTTTGGTAAACTGATCCAATGCCAAAAGCACAAATACAATCACTAAATCTATTATTATCCAATTTCTTTTACGCATGTGCATCCTCTTCACTGAAATTAATCTCGTTGATTGCAGCCAGAATTTCCTCATCCGTTACAGTCTGGTCAATCACTGCTTTACCAATCTTTTTTAGTAGTACAAACTTAATTCTGCCGGAATCCATTTTCTTATCTGATTTTGTATATTTCAAAATCTCCTGCGGATCAATATTATCCACAGAAATAGGAAGATAAAAGGGCACAAACATATCTCTGATTTCGTAATATTCATCCATGGACAACAATTCTTTTTTCCACGAAATATATGCAGCCGCAACCGCTCCCAAGGCAACACACTCACCATGATACAACTCAAAATTCTTTGCTTTTTCAATAGCATGCCCAATGGTATGTCCAAAATTCAAAAGTGCTCTGTCTCCCTGTTCGGTAGGATCTTTTTCTACCACCATTTTTTTAACATTACAGCTTCTTATGAGCATTTCCTCAAGAACCTTGATATCACGTTCACAGATTTCATACATATTTTCAATGAGCCACTCATAAAACATGCTGTCCTTTATCAATCCATGTTTCATTATCTCCGCAAAGCCGGAAAAATACTGTCTTTCATCCAAAGTTGTCAATGTACTTAAATTCATGTAAACAAGGATTGGCATTTTAAATGCACCAACCATATTCTTATAACTGTCAAAATCCACTCCGGTCTTACCACCAATACTACTATCTGCCTGAGCCAACAATGTTGTGGGAATCTGGATAAAATCAATTCCTCTCAGATATGTGGCAGCCACAAAACCGGTAGTATCGCCAACCACCCCTCCGCCAAGTGCAATTAAAAGATCCTTTCGATCAAATTTTTCTTCAATCAAAAAACGATAAATCTCTCGAACCGTATCCAGATTTTTGTTTTTTTCCCCATTCGGAAATGCGTACTTGACAGCCTTTTTGCAACAGCCGCCAATGATTCCCAATAACTGATCTCCGTAAATCTCATCAACCTTTGAATCAGTCACAATACAAATCTTACGCCCCTTACACTCAAAAGCTTCCAATTCTGTCGGTAATTCATCAAAAGAGTGAGTGAAAACGATATCATAACCCGGTTTTCTATGATACATTACTGATATTCTTTCCATTACTGTACTCCTTAATATACGAAAGAGCCCGCAACGCGGACTCTCACGTTTTATCTAACATTCTACGAACTTACTGATTCTTTAACGGCATTTCAAAGGAATCACTGAATACATCCTGAAAATCTCCCGAAATATCAACACTTGCAGGTGTAATGATGAATATATTGTGTGAAATCTTCTGTAAATTGCCGGATATGGCAAAACACGAACCACTTGTAAAGTCAATGATTCTCTGTGCGTTATAATTATCCAATCCCTCAAGATTCAATACCACAGCACGATTTGCAAGAAGAGTCTCCGTAATCTCTCTTGCATCTTCAACATTGGTAGGCTTAATAACACATACTTCCATTCCCGTGTTATTCTGTCCTCTTCTGGAAGAAGGCTGCTTAATAGGTGTAATCTTATTGGTAGCCGCAGCTCTTCTGACAGGACGTTCTTCGGGTATTTCGTCTTCTTTTATTTTCTGTGTCTGCGCTTTTCTTGGAGGGACTACCGGATTTTCATCATCGTCATCATCCAAAAAATCATCATCCAGATACTCTTCCTCTTCACCATTCAGTTTCATGTAATTCAAGAACTTATCCATTACTCCCATTATAATTACACCTTTCTACAGCTGACCCTTATTCCGGTCTTTGCTGTAATCACGCTCTCCAAATATACCGGTTCCGACCCTCACATAAGTAGCTCCCTCTTGAACAGCCACAAGATAATCCCCGGTCATTCCCATAGAAAGCACATTCATATTAACATTATCAATGTTTTTTGTCTTTATGTCAACAGACAATTGTTTCAATTTCTGAAAATATTTGCGATTCTCTTCGGGATTCTCTGTAAAAGGCGCGATCGTCATCAATCCCTCAATAATTACCCCCGGCAATTTTGAAACAGACTCAATTAATGCAGTAGTTTCTTCGGTAGTTGTTCCAAATTTGCTTTCTTCCTCCGCCACGTTTACTTCTATCAGAATCTTAACCGTAACTCCCTTCTTTACAGCTTCTTTACTGATTTCCTCGGCAAGTCTCAGAGAATCAACACTATGTATCAGGTACACCTTTCCCACGATGAACTTTACTTTATTACGCTGCAAATGTCCGATCATATGCCAGCGAACATCCGTTGGCATATTGGGGATTTTCTCCTCAAGCTCCTGTACTTTGTTTTCACCAAAATCCCTCGCTCCGGCCTCATAAGCCTCCATTAACATTTCTAACGGTTTCGTCTTGCTGACTGCAATCAGCGTAACGTCCTCTTCCTTTCGTCCGCAAGCATCACAGGCTGACGTTATGTTTTCTTTTACTGCTCTATAATTCTCTTTAATCATAAATCATCACCCATTATTGTATGAATTGATTTTCACTGACAGCTTCTGCATCCAATACGATATAATCATACACGCTCAAACCATACCTTGTATTTGATTTTACAATGGCATATTCATCGTTCTGATATAAGATATTTATCTGCTTAAAATCTGCATAGCCCTTATTCATATTATAGACGCCTATAAGTGTTGCCCGCTTACTTACCGTAAAGGTCTCCTGTCCTTCCTTTTTGGTAAGAATATCTCCTGCATTCAGTACCGAACTGTCCAAATAATACTCCTTGGATTCACTGTCATAATTATATATTTCAACTTCCAACACTTCACTGGAAATATCTCCGTTTTCCATGTAGCTTTGTCTCATGATACTTGCCAGTCCGTTTGTACTGTTTGTAATAATAAAATTCTCGGGAATCAGGAAAAATTCCTTCTGTACAATGGAAGATACCGGTATTTTCAACCCCGTTTCATCTTCAATGATTAATTCAATCTCCAGGAACCGCTCGCCTGCAAAGGTTATCATGGAATTGTTAAACAGAAGTTGAAGATAAGTATTCCCATCTGAATTATTTAACAGTTTTGTTTCAGCCCAGGACTCATATTGATTCTTCAGAAATCGAACTTTAATATAACCCTCCTCCTGAAGTTTAGCTCCCCGTTCTGCTTCTATGGGAATAATCAGCGACCAGTTTTCATTTGTGGAAAGCTTATAAACCGGCTCATTCGCCTCCATTAAGGTATTACCCATAATCTGATTTTTTTGATATTTATTATTAGTTTCAAACAGCTCTTCCGTCACATCAGAAGGAGTCAGCTCTTCATATCCATCTATCCAATATGACACAATACCGGTAGCCGGAGAATATGCATAATTAACTCCGCTAAATCCCCCATTTTCACCAATACTGTGTATATTGCTCAGCATATTGGCATTTGCCAGTTTCATAACAGAATTCTTCAGATTATATTTACAGTCATAAGTACTTCCGTATCTGCCGCTGTCATATTCACGTGAGAATTCTGCTATTTTACTTCTAAAATCAGCAAGTTCTTTATCACTCAGGGAGTTCTCGCCCTGACTGTAAGCCGCAATGCTTTCGCTCAGCTTACCCGTCTCGTCCTCAATATATACTAACCCGTTTTTGCCCACACGGGAACCTTCTCTTGCATAGAAATTGACGTAACCGGCAGCTTTTGTATACACTACAGTCTCGTCTCTTAATATTATCCCTTTATAAACATTATCTGTAGCCAGCGAACCCTCTTTAACCTGATATCGGACAATATGGTTTGTCTGAAAAAATAAAATAACACAAATAACGACATAGATAAAGATTACGCCGAAAATAATCATACCGATATTCATAAATGGTTTTTTATATTTTCTTATTTTTGTGTTTCTTTCTCTCAAATCTATATCCTCTATATAAAAGCCCCGGAACAATACCGAGGCTTTGTCACTCCTTTATCATTTAGCGCTTTAAAAAGTAATCATTTACAGAGAAACAATAATCTTCTCTTTCATACCGGCCGGAAGTTCCGTCTCATCCATAGATACGCTCAGAATAAAATCAACCTTAAACTCAGCGCTGATTTTTTCAAGCTTTTCGACAGTCTCTGTAATATCCGCCCCTTCCAGATTGGCAATCTTCAAGAAACTGTCAAAATACATCTGTTGCAGATCATGATCCTGTGAAATAATTCCACAGACAAAACCGATAAATTCATTGCTGTTCTCAATAAAAAACTGAGATACATCAATCAGACGGATCTTATTATTCAGCTCATACATATGCTTAGTGCTCTTATCCAGATAAACAATGTTTCCTGAAATCTCCTTAATCGATTCATTTACCTTATCCAATAATTGCTTTGTCTTTCCCTTACCCTTATTTCCAACAATCAACTGAACCATTGTAATACCCTCCTGTTGTAATATAATAGTAAATCCCTTGTTTTAATTATAAGGTATTTGGTACGAAAAAACAACCTTTTAGGATGAAATAAAAAAATTATCCTTCCTGTGACAAATGATTGATTTCGCCCAGAAGCTCAGACATGCACCGATACAGCTCGTCGGTACTCGGAGTGCCCATAACTATCGCAATATATGGGGCACCGCTTACATCCCTTACAAGTAAAAGCAAACAATGACCTGCTGCATTTGTGGTACCTGTTTTTCCACCGATAACGGTCACATTGGAAGGTGGAGTGAAGTGTCCATTCAAGTAACCGTTCGTAGATTTTTTTTCAAAGTTTTTTTCCTTTTTATTCTTGTCATAATATACAGTCTGATAGTTTGTCATTCTGATAATTTCACTCAGCGTTTCTTCCTTCATTGCTTCATTAAATATCAGATATAAATCGTATACTGTCGTATAATGCTCCTCATCCGTCAAACCATGAGGGTTAGCAAAATGCGTATTGGTTGCACCGATTCTCTGAGCCTCCGTATTCATCAGCTCAACAAACTGTTCTACAGAGCCTCCGACATTTTCTGCAATCAACATTGCTACGTCATTGGCAGAATAAACCAGGAGAATGCGAAGTGCCTGATCCATGGTCATTGTGTCTCCTGCCTTCAGTCCACAGAGCGTTGCACCGGATTCCGAAATATTCACGGAATTAGTATCTGTCAGCACCTGATCAGGTCTGCCATACCGGATTGCTATCAATGCTGTCATTATTTTTGTTATACTGGCAGGATAAAGCTGTTTATGAGCACTTTTGGCATAGATTACTTCGTTTTTATTGACATCCATAAGCACAGCCGCTGTAGCAACAGACAAATCAGCTTTTACATCTTCTGATACATCCCCGCTAACGACACAAAGATTATTTGCATAAGGAACTGCCGTTCTCCTGTCTTCTTTTGAAATCACATTAAAACTGCTGACGTCAGCGTCCGCATGATATACCAGTTCATACGAAAGGTTACCGCAGCCGGACAAAAGGCTGATCACGGCAAGCATGACACACAACAGATTTATGACTTTTTTCTTATTTGTACATTTCACGCCACTCTAAATCTCCTCTGTCCAGGGACTTAATCAACAGTTCTGCACTTGCTAAATTTGTTGCCAGCGGAATATTATGTATATCACAAAGTCTAACCACATTATTAACATCAGGTTCATGTTGTTTTGGATTCAGCGGATCTCTTAAAAATATAACCAGATCCATCTGATTATGTTCAATCTGGGCGCCAATCTGTTGTTCTCCGCCCAAATGCCCTGCCAAAAATTTATGGATATTTAGATTTGTTACTTCCTCGATCAATCTACCGGTGGTCCCGGTTGCATATAATTCGTTTTTACTCAGAATTCCTCTGTATGCAATACAGAAGTTCTGCATAAGTTTCTTTTTAGCATCATGTGCAATTAACGCTATGTTCATACTATACCCTCTCTCTGTTTCGTTTTTCCAGACTGTAGTCTTACGTTTAGAACAAACCCCATTCCAATAAATAAACTCATCAGCGAAGTCAATCCGTTGCTCACAAACGGTAACGGCAACCCGGTATTCGGTAAAATAAACGTGGCAACACCAATGTTAAAAAAGCTTTGAAATGCAATAAGCCCCCCCATTCCTGCGGCTATTACCGTTCCTGCCGTATCTTGCGCTTTTCTTGCAACCGATATACATTCCAGAGCAATTCCGAATAACAGAACAATTACAACCGATGTGCCTTTAAATCCGTATTCTTCACCGATGACTGCAAAAATAAAGTCCGTCTGGGCTTCGGAAAGAAAATTCCCGTTCTTTACAGAAGTAATCTGATTATTCTTGTATCCCTTGCCATCCAACATACCTGATGCGATTGCCGTGACAGAGTTCAGCTGTTGGTAGGCTTCGGTATCTTTATACTCTTCCGGATTAATAAAGGCCAGAATACGATTTGCCTGAAAGCCTTCCAGCAATTTGCTGTCAGGCTGAAGTGCCAGAGAAACAATTAATGCAAAGGCCGGTATTGCTACCACAAAGACACCAAGCACCACCTTCCAACTGATTCCGCCGGCAAACATCACCACGCAGAAAAGAACAATTACCACAATACTGGTGGATAAATCAGGCTGTTTGTAAATCAGATACCAGGGCGCTAAAATAAGTCCCAAACTGGCCGCCAATACCCGAAATGTATTCAGCTTATCCTTATATTTCATAATAAACTGAGCAAAGAATAAAATCAACAATATTTTCGCCAATTCGGAAGGCTGAAATCTTAATCCTCCTATTCCAAGCCAGCGTTGTGCACCATATTTCCCTTCGTCGCCAAGAGTCCAGACTGCAATCAAAAGCCCAAGATTGGCAATATACATCAGCCAATATAGTTTCATAACCCATTTGTAGTTAAAAAGCGAAATAAAAAGCATAAGTGCCGTACCTGCCACAACTCCGGCCAATTGCTTGTTCCGGAGTGTGGGTTCGGCACTGCCAACGGCAATAATTCCGATTACCGACAGCAGTAATATCATTATCACTAGTTTGAAATCATATTCTCTAAACTTAAACTTAGTAAACATTCTGAGTATCCTTATGTATATCAGGCTTTGATACATCTACTATGGGAATATTCGCACATAAACTGGTTTTTGTTGCTTTCCCTGCTTTGCTGCCTTTTGTGTTAATTTGAATCTCCATATTTTCAGCATCGATCTTCATGTATCTTGATATTACTTTAGCAATATCATTCTTAATGAGCTCCATAATCTCCGGTGAACAGTTCACACGATCAGATATCAATAATATCTTTAATCTGTCTTTTGCTACCTGGCAGGAGCTTTTTCTGCGAAAGAAATTTCTCATGGCACCTATCTCCTCCCACTATATTTTGTGAAAAATACCGGAAACTCTGGTCCAAAACGAAATACCCTTTTCAAAATTCAAAAACGGAATCTCTTTGCCAAGAACTCGCTGTACCACATTGGCATATGCTTGTCCTGCGGGACTGTCACTTCCCACCAGGGGTTCTCCCTGATTGGTAGCCACAACCACATTCTCATCATCCGGCACAATTCCTATCAGCGGAATGGCCAGAATATCCATAACATCCTGGGCAGACATCATATCTCCCCGTCGCACCATATCCATGCGGAGCCTGTTGATAATCAGATCCATTTGATTGAATCCGTTTGCTTCCAGTAATCCTATGATTCTGTCTGCATCTCTGATTGCCGAAACCTCCGGTGTTGTCACAACCAACGCCCTGTCAGCACCTGCAATCGCATTTTGAAATCCCTGCTCAATTCCCGCAGGACAATCCAAAATAATATAATCAAATTGTTCTCTCAGATGATCGATTACCTTAATCATCTGTGCCGGGTTCACTGCCGATTTATCTCTTGTTTGTGCTGAGGGCATCAGATATAATCCAGGATGTCTCTTGTCACGAATCAACGCCTGTTTCACGCGACAATTTCCTTCTACTACATCCACCAGATTGTATACGATTCTATTCTCCAATCCCATGACTACATCGAGATTGCGTAATCCTATGTCCGTATCAATCAGGCATACCTTCTTGCCCTGCTTTGCCAGACCAGTACCGACGTTTGCAGATGTGGTGGTCTTGCCCACACCGCCTTTACCTGAAGTGACGACAATTACTTCGGAGCGTTTTTGCTCCCCGGAAAACGTGTTTTCCATTTTCTGTCTCCTCCAAATATTTTTTTGTCGTCCCGCCAAGAGTATCTAAAATGTACTCAGCAGTTCTTTGGTAATCGTCTCGAATACTATCTTTTTGTTCTTTACACAAGCCAGTTTCGGTTGTATCTTGCCATGGATTCCCCATTTTAACGGCTTACCAGAAGGTTTATATTTGAAATCGCCGATCTTAATTCTTTCCGGCTCCATTTCAAGCGCTGCAATAAAAGCGTCGGGCTGTCCGTTAACCCCGGCATAAGCCTCCCCGTATAATCCTCCAAGAATAATTATATTCTTAGCACTGATCACTGCACATCCCGGGTACACATCCCCTAATATTATCACGCTTCTGTCAGTTTCCAATACCTCTTTGTCTTTCAGGCTTCCTTTAAAAAACTGACCATCGGATGACTCAGAACTCTTCTTCTCAGCATCAGACAATGCGTTAATATAGTTTTTATTCTCCTCCTCATCCTTTTCAACAATACAAACAATATTCAGATTACTGTTTTTCTGTATGGCATCAAGGATCAGGATCTCTTCTCCTGCCGAAACCCGTCTCTCTTCAATGGACAATGCCATAGAAGCCTTTCCAAAAAAATTTCTGGCTTCCGCAAACTTTGCCGCAATCTCCTCCAGCACCTGCTCAAAAGGTTCCTCTGAATTTAAATGTAATGCGATACCGTTAGGAAAGCTTTTGATCAATACCAGATCTTTCATCTGTTTCGGTACTCCTTTCTGCTTTACAATTCATTCGATATTCCGCTATCAGGTTCATCCGCGATACCATTGATTAAATCATCTTTCTCGACCAGTCCATAATAATACTTTATGATATCTCTTGTTGTCTGCGCAGCATAATCAGATGAATATCCGTACGGAATTCTTGTGGCAATGGCAATTTCCGGTTCTTCATAAGGCGCATAACAAACAAACAATGCATGATTCGGTCTTGATTTTGTCTGTTCTGCAGTACCTGTTTTACCTGCCACTTCCACAGCCAAATCACTAAAATAGGATTTATTCATCACAACCTGTCTCATACCCAGTTGTATCGCATCCCAGTACTCTTTCGGCATATCCACGATGTTTCTGACCTTGGGAGCATATTCTTCAATGATATTACCTTCGGAATCGGTGATCTTATCTATTAAAGTCAGATTATAGCAGGTTCCTCTGTTTGCTACTGTCGAAACATATCTGGCCAATCCAACGGTAGTATAACTATGTGTCCCCTGACCAATAGCAGATCTGACAGAGTCTTCCGTAGAAACATTGGGCTGGGTTTCCGAAATCTCAATTCCGGATTTTTCAGATAATCCGAACATATCTGCATATTTGTAAAGGATATTTAAGCCTTCTTTTTCACTGTATGTTCCGGAAAGAGAGGCAAGTTCATATCCCAGATTATAAAAATAATAGTTACAGGAATCCCGGATTGCAGTGGTCACGTTCTCGTTTCCATGTCCCCATCTGTTCCAGCATCTGGGAGACGGTGTGACCATGGTAAAGGTTCCCACACAATTAATCTTGCTGTGAAGTGTAATCACGCCCTCCATCAATCCGGCGGAAGCCGATACCATCTTAAAGGTAGAGCCCGGAGCCATAGATGACTGGGTTGCAAAATTATACTGTGGCATTGACTTATCGGTAATCAGCTTGGCATAGTATTCTGCATCAATGGAATTAGCCATCTTATTATTGTCATATCCCGGATACGAAACCAGCGCAAGCACTTCCCCGCTATTAACATCAGTGATTACCACGGAGGCGTTACATGGATCGAGTGCCAGCTGTGCCGGTGTTATATCAATTGCTTTAATTCTGTTCATCATGAATTGATATGCACTCAATCTTCCGTTAAACAGTGCTGTCTCATCCTCCATCGGAATGTCGACAATGCCCTGTTCACAAAGAATCCTGCATACCTGATTTCCATTGATCACATCCGATAAAAGCATATATTTGAAGAATTTTTTTTGAAACTCTGTGTTGCGGTCCAACATCGCAATGATATAGTCCAGCAGTTTGTCATATATCTCGGAAGAATCAGAGTATTCACCCAGTTCAAGTCTGCTGACGTCAATCCAGTTCTGTGCAATGCAGTAATGCAAATACTCATTCAGACTGATGACCTCATCCGTTGTCCAAGCAATATATGTTTTGTCTGAGGTATCAACTGCTGAAGAAATAATAATACCGTTTTTGTTCAGTAAGGATACGATATTGCTCTCATATACCTGATATTCTTTGGTCAGCCTATTGTATGGTGTTTTATTCACGACCAGCTCTTCGGTCAGCTTCGCATATACTTTCTCTTTATATTCAAGATATGCCTGAAATACTTCTTTTTCGGTACTTCCCGCATATTCTGAAGACAAGTGCCTGAAATCAATGATGGAATTATTAAACATAGTATAATACACATCATAAATAGGTATCTTTATGTCTGCGCTCCCGGCGTTGGCTGCCGGCACATATTGCTTTTGATTGACTATTTTACTCGCCACAAGACCTGCAAGCTTTTGTTCCACAATATTATAGGCAGCCTTTGTCAATTCCTTATCTATTGTCAAATATACATCCTGTCCGGACTGTGCTTCTTTTCTCTCTTCAATGGAGATTACCTTTCCCATATTATCGACGACAACTCTCTCATAACCTTTGGCTCCATGCAAGGTTGTTTCAAGGTAAGATTCAATTCCGCTCTTTCCAACAACATCATTGATATTGTACGCATCTTCCTCTCTTCCCTGATTTTGCATTTCCAGATTAAGCTGAGTTAATTCATCTGAGGAAATCTTCCCTGTATATCCCAGAACATGAGCAAAATATTTACTGTCAACATATTTTCTGACAGTATCTTCAACAATACTTACTCCCGGAAGATCAGTTGAATTTTCCATAATGACAGCTACTGTCTTCTCACTCACATTGTTGGCCACTGTGGTTCCGATATATTTTCTGTAGGAGGTCAGACTCATTGCATAGCGTATCGTCACAAGTTTAAGCCAGGTTTCATTGGTATATCCTTTTCCGGGATAAAAAGTACTTTTTCTGTTCTCTGGATCTTCGTATTCCCCAATGGAAAAACCACTTCCGGTATTCCTGCTGAGATATTCCATAATAGTCAGGGCACTTGCTCTCTTTTGCGGTTCTTCTAATTTGTCTATGGTTTTAATGCCATAGACATCCGCAATAAATCTAAGTCTTGCAGTTCCGTCTACGCTAAAGCTAAACTCTCCGTCTTCATCTACATATATCTTAAAATCGGTGATACAGGAATCCCCGTTTTTCTCAAGCATCTGAATCAATCTTAATATCGTTTCGTTCAGATTCTTATTCTTGGAACTACCCGATTCAAATACATCCTCTATTTTGACAGAATATGCCAATTCATTATAAGCCAGCAGATTACCGTTCCTGTCATAAATATTTCCTCTGGTGCTTGACAAATCTCTTGTTTTTTCTGTTTTCAGTATAAATTCATCTAAATATTTCTGACCTTGAACAATCTGCAGTTCAAAACATCGATACACCAAAATACCTGCCAGTATCAAAAAAACAAGAGTAAATACCGTCAATCTGCTCGTAAAGAATTTAATTAATTTCTCTCTGACTTCATCAAACAAAACCCTGTATACTCCTTTACTCCCCGGTTTCCATTTTCTCATTCACCTTTAAAATAAGCGGATACAGAAACATGGTTACAACGATAGTATACAATGCTTCCGGTAAGATTACATGTAAAAAATAGTACCCAAACTGAAACTTACCCTGCAGCATAAATAATAAAATATAGCACAGAATCCCATAGGACAAATCACTTGTTATTATCAATGCTATCGGAAGCTTAATATCTTCCGGGTAGAAAATTCTGCTGAATTTTCCATTTAAAAACCCTATGTACATCATAAGCAATGCATAAAAACCAAGTACACTGCCAAAGAAAATATCATTTAACAGTCCGCAAAAAAAGCCGATAATCAGTCCATCATTCTCACCCCTCATAAATCCAAAAGAGGCTGTTAAAATTATCATCAGGTTAGGAATGATTCCGGCAAAAGCAAAATTCCCGAATACACTGCATTGCAGAATAAAACATACAATGACAAAAAGTGTAACTACTATTTTCCTGAGCATATTTTTTCACCCTATTCATCGATGCTCTGTTTTCTGTCAGTTATGATCAGAACTTCCTCAAGATGTTCAAAATCAACAGCCGGGGTAATCAAGCCTGATTTCGTAAGATTGTTGGAATCTCTGTCAATGGAACTGATATAACCTATCAAGAGATTCGGCAGGTATTTGTCACTGATATTTGAGGTTACAATCTTATCTCCTTCGGCAACAAGATTCTTACTGTCCACCAGTTGTCCGAATCTTATATTCCCCTGTGACATCAATTGCAAGTCACCTGATACTATCAGATTATTACCGGTTGAAATCGTCATACCGCTCACATTACTATTATCAGAAATAATCGACGTGACTCTCGCCCAATTCGGTCCAACTGCAGTAACTCTGCCGACCAGTCCACCTCCTGCGATGACATTCATATCCGCTTCAATGCCTTGATTGCTTCCCTTATCAACTATGAATGAAGAGTACCAATTGCCGGAATCTCTTGCAATAATACGGGCTCCCACTTTTTTGTATTCTTCGTATTGTTCGTTCAACTCCATCAATTGTCTCAGATTGTTCAATTCATACTTGTCCTGTTGCAGAAGGATATTCTCTTCTGTTAATACTGCAATCTGCTCTTTCAATCTGGCGTTTTCATCCAGAAGATTCCTGATCTGTTCCAGTTCGTCTGAACGCTTGGACAACCAGCCTCCCATTTTTCCAATTCCCTGTTGAAACGGAACAATCACCTTACCCACAACAACATTAAGAGGTCTGTTAAATGTATCTGTTCCAAACGTAATCAGCATCATTAAGGTACACAAAACCGTTAAAATTAAAAGGAGATATTTACTCGGTAAAGTAAATCTCTCCCCTTTCTTTTTAATTACCGGGCTCATTTACTCATCCCTTCAATTGCATAGGCAACAGATTTATAGTTATCTTCCTTGATAATCTTGGCAAGTCCCATTACAACACTGATTTCGGGATCTTCCGCCTCATTTACCTTAAGCCCGGTACCTGCAGCCAATCTTTCGGCGAGGTGACTCACCCTTGACGCTCCACCGGTCAGATAGATACCATGTCTATAAATATCTGCTGCAAGTTCAGGAGGTGTTCTCTCCAGAATGACCTTCACATTGTCTACAATGCTATGGAACAATTCTTCAAGGCAATCCGTAACCAGTTTTGTGGGAATCTCACGTTCAACCGGTAGTCCGGTCACAATATCACGTCCATATACAACCGCACCTCTTCCTTCCTTCTCCAAATCACCCAGATTCATCTTTACAACTTCGGCTGTCTTTCCGCCGATGATCAAATTAAACTCTTTTCTTACAGCTGCTCTGATCGCCTCATCAAACTTCAATCCACCGTTTTTAATCAATTTACTGAGAACAATTCCCCCCAGTGAAAGAATGGAAATCTCTGTTGTTTCATAGCCCACATTGACCATCAGTACACCTTGAGAGTTCTTAACGTCAATATCCAATCCCAGTCCGTCGGCTACCGCCTTTTCTACCACCATTATCTTTCTGGCTTTCACGCCGGAATCCCTAATCAAGTCATAAAATGCCCTTTTTTCCACTTCCGTGACATCCGTGGGAACTGCGATGAAGAAATCAGATGGTTTATTGTTTCCCTTTTGTATATCACCGATAAAATATCTGATTAATGTCTCCATATTTTTGATATCTGCTATGACGCCATTAGACAACGGAAAAGAAATATGAATATTTCCGGGAGCCTTCTCATACATATCATATGCAGAATTGCCATAAGCAAATAAAGTATTTTTATTTTCAATAGCAATCATATTCTTTTCCACAACAAAACAGTCATCCAGTCTGCTGTAGATTTTAATATTATTGGTACCCAAATCGATACCGAACGCATTGTTAGCCAAAACAATAAACCCCTTTCCGAACGTTATTCAATAAACCAATCAGCCTCTTTAAAGCTTGTATAACAATTATCTCCAATCACAATATGATCCAGCAACGGTACATCCAGCATCTCTCCAAGGATTCTCACATTCCCTGTAAGTTCAATATCGCTCTGACTCGGAGACGGGTCGCCGCTTGGATGGTTATGAACAAGAATGATGTTAACCGCCTTCATGCTGAGAGCTTCCAAAAAAATCTCCCTTGGTGAAATAAGTGACATTTTAACACTTCCCTCGGAAATCTTCTTCTCACCTATCATTTTCCCCTTTGTATCCAGGCTGAGCAAAAACACACATTCCGTTTCTTTGTGTCTCAGCAGTTCCATATAGTAAGCGGCTACCTGTCCTGAGGAACAAAACTTCAAGCCTTCCTTGGCTGTAGCTCTGCTCATCCTCATGGATAATTCTGCCAGGCATTTTAGCTTTACCGCCTTCACCTGACCAATACCCTTGATTTTTTCAAGTTCTTCAACCGATACATCATAAAGCCCAAGTATTCCTTCTCTGGGATACCTGGAGAGTTTCAACACCTCATCCGCCAGCTGCAAAGCATTTTTATCCCTGGTACCTGTCCTGATAATCACTGCCAGCAATTCTGCTTCCGACATGCTTTCCGGTCCAAATCTCAAAAATCTTTCATAGGGCAATTCCTGATATGCATTTTTTTCTTTTCGGTTCATGTGTCTCCTTCTACCTTCTCCGACACACGTTTCCCGATGCATGGTTATATAACTCTTACGCTTCACACATCATCGTATAAAGCGATAAACCACCAGTGAGATAATCACTCCAAGAATACTGGCAATCGTGATATTAATCTCGAGACCGAAAGTAATAATAAAAAATCCCAGATTCAGAACCATAGGCTGACTCAGCCCAAATGATTCACCATAATTCAAGAAAGTTCCGGGAAAGCAGGTACCAATGCAGCTTCCGATGACAAAACCGACCAATATTAACAAAACCAGTACCCAATTAATTCTTTTCAAGGCTTTTCCTCATCTTTCTTTTGTGTGTTTCATACATTAGTTAATGGTACCATAAAATTCCTGATCTGTACATAAAAATAAGATAATTTGTTTCTGCATTTTTTCACAAATTCTTACAGCTTTAGGCTGTTTATGTCGATTAGTCCGGCATTCTTCATTGCCTGCACGGTCTTTAAAATACCGAATTTGGCATGTTGCCAGGTAAGTCCGCCCTGAAAATAAACCGCGTAGGGGGGCTTTATGGGTCCGTCTGCCGAAAGCTCTATGGAGGAGCCGGATACAAAGGCACCTGCCGCCATAATTACCTGTGCGTCATAGCCGGGCATATCCCAGGGTTCCGGCGTCACATGACTGTCTACCGATGCCGCAGCCTGTATTCCCTGACAAAATGCAATCACACCCTCCGGCGTACCAAAGGTAATGGCCTGAATAATGTCATGCCGGCTTTCTTCACTGTTCGGAACCACTCCAAATCCAAAGGGTTCATAGAGATTGGCTGCAAAAACCGCTCCCTTCAATGCGGCTGCAGTCACCGTAGGCGCCAGGAATAATCCCTGATAAAAATCTTTCAATACTCCCAGAGAAGCGCCTACTTCCTTCCCAAGCCCGGGAGAGGTCAATCGAAAGGCTGCGTTTTCCACACATTCTTTTTTTCCTGCTATATAGCCTCCGATCGGTGCCAGTCCGCCTCCGGGATTCTTAATCAGAGAGCCCACAATCATATCCGCACCGACATCGCTGGGTTCGATTTCTTCCACAAACTCACCATAGCAGTTATCCACCATGCAAATAACATCCGGTTTGATTGTTTTGATAAAGGCAATCAGCTCCCCGATTCGTTTTACGGAAAGCGTCGGTCTTGTCTGATATCCCTTGGAACGCTGAATCGTGACTAACCGGGTTCTCCCGTTGATACTTTTCCTGATATTCTCATAGTCAAATCCGCCATCCGGCAACAAATCAACCTGACTGTAAGTGACACCATACTCTGCCAAAGAGCCCCTGGAGGGTCGGATGCCAATGACCTCCTCCAAGGTATCATACGGTTTGCCGACAGGAGAAAGCAACTCATCTCCGGGGCGCAGATTACTCATAAGTGCCAAGGCAAGGGCATGGGTCCCGCAGGTAATCTGAGGTCTCACAAGAGCATCCTCCGTGTGAAACACCTTGGCATAAACCTCCTCCAAGGTGTCCCGTCCCAAATCATTGTATCCGTATCCGGTGGTTCCCAAAAGACAGGCTTCACTTACTTTGCTTTCCTGCATTGCCTTGATGACTTTCATCTGATTATATTCGGCGATCTCATCTATTTCCTTAAATCTGGGAACTAATCTGTTCAGGACGCTTTCTCCATACTCATATATTTGTCGTTCAATGCCCATTTCAGCATACATTTCCTGTAATTTGCTCATAGCTCTTCCTTCACGGGTGGTTACCACCTGCCTCCTCTATTCTTTGAAAAATCATAAGATATGATGCTCTCTCATCTTGTCCAGCATAAACTCCAGCATGCGCTCTTCGTTATAATCAAATTCATTCTTTTGAATCCAAATCACATCCCGTTCTCTTCGAAACCAGGTAAGCTGCCTTTTAGCAAAATGCCTGGTATCTCTCTTTAAGATCTCTATCGCCTCTTCCAGGGATGTTTCTCCGTCTAAATAAGCCAAAATCTCTTTGTATCCCAGACCCTGCATGGAAACCATATTACGGCTGCATCCGGCTTCCTTCAGCTTCCTTACCTCTTCCACCAGCCCCTCTTCCAGCATTTCGTCAATACGCTGTTCGATTCTGGCATATAATCGTTCTCTGTCATCGTTAAGCACAAAATAACAGGCATTATAAGCATTTTCTTTCTGTTTTTCCTGAAGGTTGTGTTCTGATATCCTGCGTCCTTCCAGATGATAAAACTCCAGTGCACGAATTGTTCGTTTCACATTGTTGGCATGGATGGAAACCGCCGAGACAGGATCTACCGTTCTTAACATTTCATGCAGGTATTCCGCACCATTTTCATTCGCAAGCTTCTCCAGCTCCCTTCGATACTCTCCGCTGTTTTCTTTCCCTTCGGACGTGTTGTTCTCTCCGTTAAAATCTATATTTCTCAACAATGCCTGAATATAAAACCCTGTTCCTCCGGATACGATCGGAATATGTCCTCTCTCATAGATTTCATTCAGTGCTTTCTCAGCATAGTTCTTAAACAAAGCCACGCTAAAAGGGACCTCAGGATCCAGAATATCAATCAAATGATGGGGAACTCCCTTCATTTCTTCCGGTTTAATCTTGGCTGAACCTATATCCATATGGCGATATACCTGCATGGAATCAGCAGAGATTATTTCACCGTCGATGCTCTTTGCCAGACTGATGGACAATTTGGTCTTACCTACCGCAGTAGGTCCGGTCAGTATCACCATAGGTTGTTTCTTTTCATTTTTTTGCGGTTCACTCATTCCAAAACCTCTTAACATGATTTACTGTCAATCAGGATACAATTCTCTTAAATTTGCGTTCCATCTCAGTTTTTGTCATTTCCACTATTGTGGGTCTTCCATGAGGGCAGTTGTAAGGATTCTCCAAAGTTAACAGCTCGTCTATCAGGGCTTCCGCTTCTTCCTGTCTTAATAGGTTATTACCTTTGACCGCTGCTTTGCAGGACATGGATGCGATTTTTTCTTCAACCACCCGAATGCCACCATAATTTCCGCCTTCTGCAAGCTGATCGAGAACCTCCAGAAACATTTCTTTTTCACCACATCCGTACAAATCTACAGGAACACTGCGAAGGGCATATTCATTTCCGCCAAAGGCTTCTATTTCAAACCCAAGGCTTTCAAATACTTCTTTGTTTTCCAGCAATACCATCTCTTCCTGAGCCGTCATACTGATAATGATAGGTGGCATTAACCCCTGTGAAATGACATTTTTTTCTCTATATTGTTTCATCAAACGCTCATAATTAACTTTTTCATGAGCGGCATGTTGATCGATCATAAGAAGCTTATCCTGAAATTCAACCAGCCAGTATGTTTCAAATACTTGTCCTACGATTCGAAAATGCGGTCTGTTTTCAACGGATAAAACTTTATTTTCAAAAAGACTCAGCTGTTCCGTTTGGGGCTCGCCTATTTCCGTTTGATCTGCTTCCTTTATTTCAGCTTCAAGCCTTTCTGTTTCAGACTTTTCAACTCCTTTTATCCTCTCCCATACCGGATTTCTGACTATTTCCCTTTCGGAATTCGCTTGGGTTGTATAGGAGGTTTCTTCCCTGACACATTTTACCACCTGTTGAACCTCATTCCTGCGGTTCACCTCAAAAGGTTCCGGTACACGCTCTGCAGCCTTTGCTTTTTCTTCTTCTTTTCTCTCCGCACGCTGCTCCTTCTCGCTTGCAAGAGAAGCCTGGGGAATCATCTCATGATGCTTTAAGGTATATTTCACTGCTCCGCACAGATAAGCGCTGAAACCCATGGGATTGGTAAAACGTATATCCATTTTTGTGGGATGTACATTCACATCCACCTTGGAAGAATCCATGCTGATATGAAGCACACAAAAGGGGAACTTGTGCTGCATCAAATATTCTTTATATCCCTCCTCAATTGCCCGGGCAATGACATTACTTTTGATAAATCTTCCGTTAATAAAATATATTTCGTAATTTCTGGTGGACCTGACCTGCACCGGTTTTCCCAAAAAGCCTTCCACTTTTATGCCTTCCTGCTCCCATTTGATCGGAATCAGTGCATTTGCCACATCCCTGCCGTAAATTCGATATATCACTTCTCGCAAATCACCGTTTCCCGATGTGTGAAATTTCATCTGACCATTCACCACCAGCTTGAACGAAATGTCCGGTCTGGAAAGTGCCAGATGTTCCATCAGATCAGCAATATAACTGCCCTCCGTTGCAGGCTGTTTTAAAAATTTTCTTCTCACCGGTGTGTTGTAAAACAGGTTGCGCATCAGAAACGTAGTACCATCCGGTGCACCAATCTCTTCAAAAACCACTTCTTTGGGACCTTCCATACAGATTCTTGTTCCCGTAAGGCTTCCCGGTGTTTTGGTAATTACTTCAACCTTGGACACTGCGGCAATACTTGACAATGCTTCTCCGCGAAATCCAAGACTTGACAGGTGAGTCAGGTCCTCTGATTTCTCGATCTTACTGGTTGCATGACGCAAAAAAGCAGTACGCAGCTGATCCTTTTCCATACCGCAACCATTGTCTGTGACTCGTATGAGCTCAATACCGCCATCCTTTATTTCTACGGACAAGGAAGTTGCTCCTGCGTCAATTGCATTCTCAACCAGCTCTTTCACTACACTGGAAGGTCTTTCTACCACTTCACCGGCAGCTATTTTATCAATTGTTTCCGAATCAAGCACATGAATCTTTGCCATGACCTTCCTCCTTTTTTATCCTAACCCTGCCATCTGTTCTTCAGCTTATTCTGAAGCTTGTATAAAGTATTTAAGGCATCTATGGGAGACATTTGATTGACATCCGCGTCCATCAGCTCCTTCAGAACATCCTCATCCGTCACGGTCTCGAACAGAGATATCTGTGCCAGATCCACTTCATCCAGTTTCTTCTGTTTTTTCCCTTTTATATCCTCTTTTACGTCCGGTGCAATACTCTGTATTTTTTCAATAATATCGTTATTGGTCAGCTGTTCTGCAATTTCCTTCGCTCTGCCGATAACCATATCCGGCACCCCGGCCAATTTAGCCACCTGAATGCCGTAGCTTCGATCAGCCCCACCCTTGATAATCTTTCGAAGAAAAATAATGTCGTCTCCGCTTTCCTTGACTGCAATACAATAATTATTTACATTGCTCATCTTGCCTTCCAGTTCTGTGAGCTCATGATAATGGGTCGCAAATAGCGTTTTCGCACCCAGAAGTCTGCGGTTACTGATATGTTCTATCACTGCCCACGCAATACTCAACCCATCAAATGTGGAAGTACCTCTGCCGATTTCGTCCAGAATCAAAAGGCTGTTTGAGGTCGCATTGCGAAGTATGTTCGCCACTTCATTCATTTCCACCATAAACGTGGATTGACCGCTTGCCAAGTCGTCAGATGCACCCACTCGCGTAAAAATACGGTCGACAATCCCAATATTAGCACTTCTGGCAGGCACAAAACAACCCACCTGAGCCATCAGAACAATCAACGCCGTCTGCCGCATATAAGTGGATTTCCCGGCCATGTTGGGTCCTGTGATAATGCTGATGCAATGACTTCCGTTGTCGAGAAAGGTATCGTTGGAAACAAACATATCATTGGAAATCATCTGCTCCACCACAGGGTGTCTGCCATCCTTAATGTCGATGATTCCCTTCTCATTCAGCTTTGGTCTGATATATCGATTACGCTCGGAGACAAGAGAAAGAGAAGCAAAAACATCCAATTTGGCCAAAGCCTTCGCTGTCCGCTGTATCCTTTCCAATTCCAAAGCGATGGATTCTCTGATTTTACAAAACAAATCATATTCCAATGTGGTAAGCTTATCCTCCGCATTTAAAATGGTATCTTCCAGCTCCTTCAGACGAGGCGTGGTATAGCGTTCCGCATTGGCAAGAGTCTGTTTCCGGATATAATCCTCCGGTACGAGATCTTTGTAAGAATTTGTTACCTCAAAATAATAACCGAACACTTTGTTATACTTGATGCGCAGATTTTTGATTCCTGTTCTTTCTCTGTCCTGTTCTTCCAACTCAGCCAGCCATTGTTTCCCATCTCTTTTAGCATTTCGCAGCATATCAATGGTTTCATCGAATCCATCCTTGATCATCCCGCCTTCACGAATGGTAATCGGAGGTTCTTCCTCGATGGCTTCCAAAATCAGCTGATAGATGTCCTGCAGACCATCAATTTCCTCTTCAATCCGGATCAGTTCCTCCTTCTCAAAACCTTTTAAGACTGTCTTGATGGCAGGCAGCATCTCCAAAGAATTACGAAATGCAATAAAATCTCTTGGATTCGCTGTCTTGTAGGTCACCTTACTCAAAAGCCTTTCCAGGTCATATACGGGATTCAGATATTCTCTGATTTCATCTCTGGACACACTGTCTTTGCACAGTTCTTCCACCGCGTCCAGACGTTTCTCCATCTCTTCTTTGTCAATCAAAGGCTGTTCCAACATATTTCTCAGCAGTCGGCCGCCCATTGCGGTTCTGGTCTTGTCCAGCACCCAGAGCAAAGATCCTCTTTTCTGTTTTTCGCGCAATGTTTCAGCCAGCTCAAGATTTCTTCTCGTGGAGCTGTCCAGAAGCATATATTTATTGGTCAGATAAGGATATACATGCGTAAAATGTGCCAGGTCGGTCTTCTGGGTATCATAGAGATATTGCAGCAGGGAGCCGGCTGCAATCATACCCATGGGAAAATCCTCGATTCCAAGCCCTGCCAGAGTACTTACTTTAAAATGTCGAAGCAGTATCTTTTTACAGCCTTCGTCATCAAACATATGCGCTTCCAGTGCATTGACGGAAATGTGATATCTTCCGCGCAATTCTTCCACTTCATATCCGCTGACCAGGAATGCTTCATTACAGATGATCTCTGAAGGTTCATATTTCATCAGTTCATCTTTGAGTTTTTTCAAATCCTCCACTTCGGTAAGATAGTAATCTCCCGTAGTCACATCAGCTATAGAGATACCTATCTTCGTGGGCGTATAGACAATACTCATAAGATAATTGTTTTTGGATTCCTCCAAAGCCTGAACATTCAGATTGGTACCCGGAGTTACGATTCGGGTAACCTCTCTTTTTACCAATCCCTTGGACAACCTGGGATCTTCCACCTGCTCACATATGGCAACTTTGTATCCCTTCCCGACCAATCTTGTCAGATATCCCTCAACCGCATGATAAGGTACCCCGCACATAGGCGCTCTTTCTTCCAACCCGCAGGATTTACCTGTCAACGTAATCTCCAACTCCTTGGAAGCCGTCAGTGCATCTTCAAAAAACATTTCATAGAAATCACCCAGACGGTAAAAGAGAATACAATCCTTATACTGCTTCTTGGTTTCCATATATTGTTGCATCATCGGGGTTAAATCTTCCACCGCTATCTGCTGCTCTGACATCTTCCCTACTCCTATTCCTTCGTAAGCTCCTTACTGTAGCTGTTCCGCACGCCTTAATGCTTCATCAATATGGCTGCAGAAATTTTCTCTTCCAACTTTTTCCACAAAACCGGCCTTCTCCATCACCTTCATGGGCTGTTCATTTACATGGGAGAATACGAGGCAGATATTTTTGCGATGACACTCTTCCAGCATCTCCTCAAAATTATGCATCGCTGTGGCATCAATGGTGCCAACGCTTCTCATTCTGAGAATAATGCAGTTAATACTCTCATCTAAGGTAATGGCAAGAATCTTGTCTGCTGCACCGAAGAACAAAGGTCCGCTGATTTCATATACCATTGTTTTGGCAGGTACGGTACGAAGTGAAATACTGTCAGGATCTTCCTCATCATCAATATTCTTCCATCCGGAAATATCCGTCACATCACTCATACGCTTCATAAACAAAACCGTTGCCATCAGGATGCCTACCTCGATAGCTACTACAAGATCAAACACCACCGTCAGTATAAAAGTTACTATCAATACAATGATATCGCTCTTGGGAGAAGTCTTGCAAAGGTATACAAACTTTTTCCAGCCGCACATATTATAGGCAACCATAAACAAAATAGCCGCAATGGTAGGCATGGGAATCAATGCCGCATATGGCATTAACACTACCAGTATCAGCAAAAGCACAATCGCATGAACCATGCCCGCAATCGGTGTACGACCACCATTCTTTACATTTGCGGCAGTACGTGCAATGGCTCCGGTTGCAGGGATTCCGCCAAACAAGGCAGACACCATATTACCGGCACCCTGGGCCACAAGTTCCATATTGGAATTGTGACGACTGTTTACCATACTGTCTGCTACCACACAGGAAAGCAACGACTCAATCGCTGCCAGAATCGCAATCGTAAATGCATCCGGCAGTACATTGCGCACTGTTGTCATGTTAAATGCCGGTAAGGAAAAAGCCGGCAGCTTATTTGAGATTTCATAGAGATCGCCAATGGTGTTAACTTTCATTCCCAGTCCGCTGACCATACCGATTCCTACAAAAACCGCAATCAGGGAAGCAGGTATTTTCTTGAAGAATCCCGGCAGCAGCGGCCAGAGGATCAATACTGCCATACATACCATGCCAACAATAAAAGCAGACCAGTTTATTGTATCAATAAAGGAAAATACAGCCTTCACTTTTTCTACCGTCTCGATCAAAGGCTCTTCGGTGACAATAGCCAGTCCCAGGAAATCCTTAATCTGACCGATTACGATAGTCACAGCGATACCTGCTGTAAAACCGGTGGTAATCGTATATGGGATAAACTTAATCAGGCTCCCCAGCCTAAGCAACCCCATCAGGATTA
>SAMEA3663273__coassemble_77_pt1 | contig 23418 bp, 20 predicted proteins | sample SAMEA3663273__metabat2_low_PE_019 | metagenome-assembled genome bin SAMEA3663273 (sample SAMEA3663273) | pig gut metagenome | biome: pig gut; feature: pig-associated habitat; material: faeces | place: China | collected 2013
ATTTCTGAGTGATGTATTAGAATTCCCTTGACATACCACAATATAAAAAGTATGAATAGTATAACAAATCATACTTTTAAGCAAAGGAGAAAGCAATGAAACAATGACAGACCGGACTTCTATAAAAATTGTATCGAGGCACTTTCGGGAGAAAATGTGGACATGTATTTCTGACCCACTGCGGGATGAACAGTGTCAGCGAGAGTCTTTATATGGCTACGCCTATGGTGCTGTTCCCTCAGACCAATGAGCAGAGGGCAGTAGAAAAAAGGGTGTTGGAAATGGGCGCAGGTGTGTCTTTGAAGGGAGATAGTGTGGAAACCATCAGAGAAGCATTCAGCGCGATTTTGAATCAGAAGAGTTATGGAGAAAAGGCTGCGGAATGCAGCAGGGATTTCAGGGAAGCACCGGGACCCAAAGGTGCAGCGGAATTCGTGGAGACTGCACCTCATCTCATGCCGGAGGAGGACAAGCGGTTGCTCATGCTGGACATGCTGCCGGGGCTGCTGCAGCTGTTGTTCTGGGTGGCAGCCGTTGCACTGATCATTGTCTTACCGCGGGTGACCTCCGTAAAATGGTGGATTTTGGCAATTGCGGCAAATATTATTTTTATTCCTTTTAAGCAATTGTCCGGTAGAATTATCGCCGGCCGTGCCTTTTCTTAGAATTTGGTCTGCGTCGAACTGTCGGCACAATCATAATAACAGCTATCACTGCAACCACGATCAAGATAATCAGGAGGATGGTATTTCTCTTGCGGGCTGCGGTCTCAAGGGCAAGCTGTTCCTCCTGTTGTTTTTCTGCTGCCAGGCGCTCCTGCTCCACCCGTTCCCGTTCCAGCCGTTCCTGTTCCAGTCTCTCCTGTTCCAGTCTTTCCTGTTCCAGTCTCTCCTGCTCCAGTCTCTCCTGTTCCAGCCGTTCCTGTTCTGAATAGATGACGATGTTGTCCAGCATGCTGTCGATGTTGTCATAGCCTACACGGGTGCGATAGAGACCGAAATCTGCGCAGCTGTATTCGTAGGTGTCATCTACATAGAACCAGCACCACTGCTGGGAAACATGTTTTAAATAAGCTTCTTTTGCTACCTCCAGGGCGGTTTTGCCGCCCATGGATTCCAGGGGAATCCGCAGGTTCATGTGAATGCTGTTTTCCGGATAAAGATGAAAGTATGCCTTGGGTACATCCCAGGCACCTTTAGCCTGATAGATCTCGGTGTCGGTTCTGACGGTATCGTCTGCTGCGGCGTCCAGGGCGGCAGCAGTAGCGGTGGCGGTAAACATATGAAAACCGTGACCGTATTCTCCGTTGAAATCGTGGGTTACCACAACCTGAGGCTGAAAGCGGCGAATCATGTCCGTCAGGGCTTCGGTGGCTGAGCCCAGGTCATATATTTTTTTTGCCTCTTCCAGATTGGAGGCATATTTATCCACGAGATTGAGGCAGACCGGGTAGTTCCGAAGCCCGTCGGTCCAGAGACCGTCCAGCTTCTCATGTTCGCGAACCGGAGCGGTGCTCCAGAACTCAGTCATATAGACCACCTGTACACTGGCGCCGTATTCAGCGGCATAAGCGGGTATGATGCCACCCATGAACAATATCTCATCGTCGGAATGGGCGGAAATCATCATAATGTCGGCTCTCTCACAGGGAGGCTGCCAGATCTGGACATCGTCGGGCACATTGGTATCCTCAAAAATACGGATTTCATAGATCCCCATGGGCTGTTCGGGAAGCAGAATGGTAAGCGAGGTGCTCTTCTGTTCCAGGGGAATGAATTCGTGCAGGAAACCGTTTTGCCCGCAGCTTATGGTGCCGGTTTCCGTTTCTATCTCGTAGGGGGCAACCGGAGCGTTCCACTTGATATAAACAGCACCGATCTTACTGCCGTCCGTTGCTTCTACAGTAATTGTTTTACCAGCTTTCGAGGTGGTGGGGGTGAGCTCCGCTGCCTCGGAAGTGATGGCAGGCGAAAGAGTCAGCAATAATAAAAGAGCAAATCCGGTCAATAATTTTTTCATCTGTCGATGGTACCTTTCTTTGGAATCTGATATATAGATTAGCAAACAAAAAATGTTAAGTCAATACAAGTGCAATGACTTGGAATGATAATGCAAAACATTTTGACTTTATATAGCGGAAACGATGTAAAAAGGAATAAGTATCATCGCCGGGGGAATGCTAAGGGGTGAAAAATACTATGTAAGGAGAGTTGTTTTATGCAGGATGATTCTATTAAGCTTCTCAGGGAGTGTAATGCGGGAATTAAAATGGGAGTCTCCTCTCTGGACGATATGATGAAATATGTGCAGAGTGAGGATCTGAGGACGTTGTTGCAAAAGAGTAAAGCGACGCACACCAGACTGGGAAATACAACACATGAATATCTGAATGAGTATCACGATTCCGGGAAAGAGCCCGCTGTGATGGCAAAGGTGATGTCCAAAATGAAGGCGAATATAAAGTTGGATGAGGACGGACCTGACAGCACGGTGGCGGATCTGATCACCGACGGTTGTAACATGGGGGTGAAGAGTCTCTACCGATATCTGAATCAATACCCTGCAGCCGAGGAGAAAATCAAAAAGCTGACGCGGGAGGTTGCCGATGCGGAGGAGACATTGACCAGGGAACTCAGGGATTATCTGTGAGACGGAGTATTCGCTGAGACGGAGGATTCCCCCCTTTTCGATTGACATAATTTTCCGCCACTTGTATACTGTATTTGGTGCCGTCTTTTGAAAAGTCCGGTACACGAATATAGTTTGGAGACAGAGAAAATTGCATAAACTGATTGTTGCGGATAAGAGGTTTTATAAGCAGGTATTTTTACTTGCGTTGCCCATTGCGATGCAGAGTCTGATTACCATCGGCGTCAATATGCTGGATAACATTATGGTCGGGAGGATAGGGGAGACAGAGCTGTCCGCCACCTCGCTGGCAAATCAGTTTATCAGTATTTATCATATATTCTGCATGGGGCTGGGAATGGGAGCCTCAGTGCTGGTGTCCAGATATTGGGGAATGCGCGAAAAAGAGCCGGAAAAGGCGATGGAAGCCCTGCGGAAGACCATTTGTATCATGCTCAGGATTACCGTCAGCCTGGCGGCACTCTTTGCCATCATCACGTTTTTGATTCCCGAACGGATCATGCAGATGTATGTGGATACGTCTAAGGATATGTCCGGTATCATCGCAGGCGGAACCGTGTATTTCAAATATTCCGTAATCACTTATTTCTTTTTGGGATTATCCCTGGTCTGCACTATTGTTTTGCGCAGTGTGGGTCAGGTCAAGATGCCGCTCTATGTGTCCATCGGCGCTTTTTTTGTGAATCTCGGTGCCAATTACACGCTGATCTTCGGTAAATTCGGCATGCCCAGGATGGGCATCGCAGGTGCAGCGCTGGCAACGTTGATTGCCAGAGTCTTTGAGGCCTCTGTCATTTGCGGTTACCTGTTATTCTTTGATAAAAAAATCGGATTCCGTCTGAAGCATCTGGTCATGAAGACCGGGGATCTGCTGGGAGAATACATTCGTATCAGTGTGCCTGTGCTGATCAGTGACGGGATTCTGGCCATCGGAAACAATACGGTTGCAATGGTTATCGGTCGGCTTGGAGAGCGGTTCGTGGCGGCCAATGCCATCACGGCGGTGACGCAACAGATGAGTTCGGTTATGATCCAGGGTGTCTGTCAGGCCGGAGCCATCGTCACGGGGCAGACCCTGGGAGAGGGAGACAAGGAGAAGGCTCAGGAACAGGCCTATGGATTCCTTGGCTTTGGGCTGTTGCTTGGTTTGATTTCTGCGGGCTTTATCCTGGCGGTTAGTGGATTCGTAATCCGTTCCTATAAGGTTTCGCCGGAGACAGCCAACATGGCCCGGCAGCTTATGAATGCCATCAGCCTGATTCTGGTGTTCCAGGCAACCAACAGCATCATGACAAAGGGTGTCCTGCGAGGGGGCGGTGACACTAAAATGCTGATGCTGGCAGACAATATTTTCCTGTGGGTGTTGTCCATTCCTTTGGGAATCGTGGCGGGATTTGTGTTGAAGCTTTCCCCGTTCTGGATTTACATAGGGTTAAAATTTGATCAGATTGCCAAAGCCGTGTGGTGCGTGCTGAGGCTGAGAAGCGGTAAGTGGATTAAGAAAATAAAGACAGGAAAGTAAAACGGAAGGAGAAGCAGGAGTATGAACAGTGTCCCGTATGTATATAAGAATCTGCCCATTCCCGGAGGCGGGTATGTCACAGGATTTTTATATTCCAAAAAAGAAAAGGATGTTCTTTACGCCAGGACGGATATCGGCGGTACCTACCGCTTTGATGTGAAGACGCAGACGTGGATCAGTCTGATTCCTCATGTGACCATGGAGGACCTGAGCGAAACCTTTCCTATCTCCTTTGCGCTGGAGGAGAAGAAACCGGGCAGGCTGTGCATTGCCTGTGGTGTCAATGAGGAAAAATCAGGAGTGATGGCCATTTCCGAGGATTACGGTGAGAGCTTTTCCTATGAGAAGATACCGGTGAGGATCCACGGGAATCTCAACGGCAGAGGAACCGGAGAGAGGCTGTATCTGGAGGACAATTGTATATGGTTCGCCTCACAGCAGGAAGGTCTGTGGTACAGTGAGAACCTGGGGAAAACCTGGGAAAAGAAAACGGCAATGCCGGAGGAGTATCTTACCTTTGTGACAAAACTGGGCGAGCTTCTGCTGGTGGGGACTGCCGGCGTCACAACGGGGACTCGTCCTTCGACAGAGGAATCAGGGGCAGGCATGACACCGATGCGCGGGCACAGCCTGTACATATCCCATGACGGTGGCAATACCTTTGAGACGCAGGAGGAGCCTGCAGGTAAGGTCATTGAGGGCTGCAGGTATCACGGACAGGTGGCACAGAGGTGGTGTGCCGATAACAAATACCTTTATGTGACCTTTGCCTCCACAGGCAGAAATTCCTATGTACTGGAAAATGGTTACAGCTGTGATTCCGGTGACTGTATTGACGGGCATATCGTGCGGTATGAGTTAAAATACCGCGAAGGTGTTGTATGCGGTCTGGGGGAGATGGAAGAGATTACGCCCGGCAGTGCGTCCGATGTGAAGGGAATCGGTCAGGAGAAGATTTCCCGGGGAGATACTCTGGAATACGGCTTTTCCGGCATCAGTGTATCGGAACAGACGCCGGGAATGCTGGTCGCTACCACTGTTGTGAAATATGACGGGGACAGTATCTTTTTATCCATGGATTACGGAAAGAGCTGGAAGCAGGTGCTTTATGACCTTGCGGAGGGGAAAATGACGTTTCGTGCGCCCTATATGCGGCCGGAATGCAACGGAGGTCATTCTCTGATTCACTGGCTCAGCGATATCAAAATCAATCCCTTCGACGACAATGAGGCGTGGTTCAATTCCGGTACCGGCGTGTTCCGGACAAAGAATCTGAAAGCGGAGGTGTGTGAATTCAGCGACTGGTGCGACGGGATTGAGGAGACGGTACATTTGAATGTGTACAGTATGCCCGGAGGAGATATGCAGGTCATTGATATTCTGGGTGACCTGGGCGGCTTTGCCTTTGAACATTTGGACAAACCCTGCGGTAATTCCTTTGCGGACGCCGAAGGAAACCGGTATATCACCTGTATCAATGCGGATTTCTCCGACCTGCATCCGGAATGGCTGGTGGTGACGCCCAGAGGAAACTGGACGGGAAAGACCAAGGGCGGACTGATCCTGTCCGGAGATCAGGGAAGAACCTTTGAGAGACTCCCCATGCCCTTTGGACTGACTGAGGATCTGGACAAGGCGTTGCATCAGATAGAGACACCTAATGTGAACTCCGGCTGGGTTGCCATGTCCCCGGATGGAAAGAATCTTGTCTGGTCTGTGGCGGATGGGATTGCGTTGCCGATGAAAAGAGTGGTTTCCAGCAAAGACGGCGGCAGGACTTTTGCTCGTTGTGAAGTCTATGACGTGAACGGAAATCTCAAGACGGCAGGCAGGATGAAGGTGTTCTCGGACCGCATGGACAGCGAGTTGTTTTACGGCTTTGGGGAGAATTCGAGCTTCTATATCAGCAAAGACGGAGGCCGGACTTACAGAGAATATCTGCTGCCCGGGGAATTCCCGAAGATAGAGTTCGGACTCATTGACTGTGCAAACAAGACAGAGGTGCGGGGGGAAGCAGGAAAGAGTGGAGTGTTCTACCTCTGTATCGGTGCGGAGGGACTTTGGAAACTGACTTATCAAAAGGACGAGGATCAGATGGAGCTCAGACGCCTGACGGCGCCGGGAGTCTCTGTGTATCGCATGGGACTGGGACTGGGAACTCCCGGAGGGGATTATTTCAAGGATTCCAAGATGGTGTATTTCAATGGAATCGTGGACGGCAGTTATGGCTTTTATCGCACGGGGGATGACGGTAAAACTTTTGAAAGGCTGAACACGGACAAGCAGATGTATGGTGAGATTAACAGTATTGACGGGGACTGCAGAACCTTTGGCAGATTTTTCCTTGCTACCGGTTCCAATGGAATCAAATACGGAGAGATGGTATAGAGAGGGAGGCAGAAGATGCGCATTTATCAGGAAGAAAATAAATTAGTCATAGCCCAGGGGAAGAGTGCTGTGTGGGTGGAGCCCTGGGGCAGGAATTCCATCCGTGTGAGGATGACGGCGGAGCCCAAGATGGATCAGAATGACTGGGCATTGAACGAGAAGCCGGAGAGAATCGAGCCGGAAATCAGCTTTGAGGAAATTGACGTGACAGATCCCTGGTATCGCGGAGAGGAATGGAGCAAATATCATCAGAAGGGAATTCAGGCGACCTTGAAAAACGGTAAGATTACCGTGAAGGTGTCTCATGAAGGGGGGTTGTCCTTCTATAATCAAAGGGGTGAGCTGTTGACGGAGGAGTACTGGCGCAACAGAAACCGTATCAATCGTTATTGCGTACCTCTTCGTGTGGATGCAAGAGAGCTGAAGCCTATACAAGGTACTAATGATTATGAACTAACCGCACGTTTTGAGGCTTTTGATGATGAGATGATCTTTGGCATGGGTCAGTATCAGGAAAAGCATATGAACAAAAAGGGAGCAGTTCTGGAACTGGCACATCGCAACAGTCAGGCCAGCGTACCTTTCTTTGTGTCCAGCAGGGGCTATGGATTTTTCTGGAACAATCCTGCCATCGGTACTGCAACTTTTGGCACCAATAAAACAGAGTGGTATGCCCGGAGCAGCCGGAAGCTGGATTATTTTATCACTGCCGGAGATACTCCCGCAGAGATAGAGGAGCAGTATTCCCTGGCTACGGGACGTACCCCTATGATGCCGGAGTATGGTCTTGGCTACTGGCAGTGTAAGCTCCGCTATCGCAATCAGGAGGAACTGCTGGCGGTTGCCAGGGAGCATAAGCGCAGAGGACTTCCCATGGATGCCATCGTCATTGATTTCTTCCATTGGACCATGCAGGGAGATTTCAAGTTTGAGCCCTTGGACTGGCCCGACCCTGAAGCAATGGTGAAGGAGCTGAAGGAGCTCGGCATTGAGACCGTGGTTTCGGTATGGCCTACCATCGACGAGCGCAGCGAGAACTTTGGGACAATGGCGGATCAGGGTTATCTGGTAAACGCAGACCGGGGCAACCAGAACCATATGACCTGGATGGGGAATACGGTTTTTTACGATGCCACCCATCCCGGTGCGCAGAGATATGTCTGGGAGCGGTGTAAAGAGAACTATTACAAGATGGGAATCCGTTGCTTCTGGCTGGATGAGGCGGAGCCGGAGTATGGTCCTTATGATTTTGACAATTACCGCTATTATGCCGGTCCTGCTCTGCAGTGCACCAATACTTATCCCGTAGGCTATGCAAAGGGATTTTATGACGGATTGAAGGAAGCCGGAGAAAAAGAGATTCTGAGTCTTGTGCGCTGTGCCTGGGCGGGAAGCCAGAAATATGGTGTCCTGACCTGGTCCGGTGATATTTATTCCTCTTTCCGCTCCATGCGGGAGCAGCTTCAGGCGGGGCTTAGCATGGGGATGGCGGGTATTCCCTGGTGGACCTCGGACATCGGCGGTTTTCTGGGCGGCGACATCAAGGACCCTGAGTTTCAGGAACTCTTGGTGCGCTGGTTTGCCTGGGGCGCCTTCTGCCCGGTATTCCGTATGCATGGGGAACGTTCTCCCTGGCATGAGAGGGAACAGGAATTCAGAAACGGCGTGAGACAGCTGACCAGCGGACAGGATAATGAGGTGTGGAGCTTTGGCGAGGATAATTATGAGATTCTGAAGAAATACCTGTTTATCAGAGAACGTCTGAGACCTTACATCAGAGATTGTATGAAGGCAGCAGCGGACACCGGAGCACCGGTTATGCGTCCTCTGTTCTATGATTTTCCGGAGGACAAGAAGAGCTGGGAGGTTGAGGATTCTTATATGTTCGGCCCGGATCTTCTGGTTTCTCCCGTGATGGAAGCCGGTGCCAGAGAGAGAAAGATTTACCTGCCAGAGGGAGCAGACTGGACAGATGCCTATACGAAGGAAGTATACAAGGGCGGACGGACAGTGACTGTGCCGGCGCCCCTGGATGTTATTCCCGTTATGATTAGAGATGGGAAGGATTATGGTATCTATTCTTGAGCAATTACTGTCTTCCTTTGTGTTTTATAACGACGATTACAAGTCCAAACAACAGAATCGCAGAGATTCCCAGTATCGGCAGCAGCGGAAGCTTGCTACCGGTTTTTGCCTGTACTTCTTCGGATAAGGCATCGACGGAAAGAGAAGCTGACGCGGAGGGCTGTAAGGTTTCTGCCGGGGGCGGAAGCAGAGGAGTCTCTCTGTCCTCGGTATAATCACAGAGCTCACATTCTCCATGCTCCAGACCATGTTCTTCGATGGTAGCTTCTTTTACTGTGGTCCAATCAGTAATTTTGTGCTGCTTGAGAGTATAGCAGTCATAGAATGCATATCCGCACAGGCTGCAGGTGTGAAGGGTGTAACCGAAAGAGTCACAGCCGGGCTCGGTCACAACATCGGTATATGTGGGCTCAGCGCAGTTGTGGGGTAAGAGATTTTTATCGTACTCAAAACGCTCGTCACGTACAAAATCGGAAGTGTTGCTACCGTTAAGAAAATCCCAGCTTACAATCTCTCCCACAAAGTCTTTGCAGTAGGCACGCCGGTTGGTATTGTCCTCGAAAAAGGTAATCCTGCCGGTAACTTTATTGTGTGTCATACTGCCGTAGTAGGTCTTCCCTGCGGGGTAAAACATATACATGCCTATGAGTCCGCCGTTATGGACATAACCATGGTCGGAATCATAGCCCGCAATCTGAACGGTACAATGGTTGATGTCAGGATAACCCGCAGCACATGCGCCGCCGAGGAACTGCTCGTCGCGGGTTGCGGCATCGGTGTCGATACAGATGAGAGTTACATCAGCAGAGGTATTCTCTATCAAACCGTGACCATATCCGATGATACCGCCGACACCAAACATTCTGTCGTGCGCCATCAGAGAAAGAGTCCCGTTTATAGTACAATCTGTTATACTGCTGTTTTCCAGCAATCCGGTAATCCCGCCGATAAAACAGGGCTTATCTGTCTCGATTGATACATCCAGGCCAAGAAGGGTCAGGTTGGATACAGTGGCATCTCTCAAAATGCTGAACAGACCGGACAGGGAAGTGTCATAGACCTTCATGTTGCCGTCATAAGTGTCTGCGGTTTCTTCGCCGACGGCGGTAACCTTCAGATTCAACAGTGCATGTCCGTTGCCATCCAGAATTCCGCTAAATGTAAAGGGAATCCAGTTGACACCGGTCATATCGATATCCCTCATCAATACATAGTTCCCGGAAGGATTATCCGCCATAGTCAGCAGATCCTCCACGGTATAGAGATAGGTAATCTCGGAGCTGTCAGCAGACGATTCTGCTATTTCGGCAGCGTGCACCCTCATGGTCTCCACGGCAATGCTGCCGGTTCCACACAGTAACAGGGAAGCTGCCAGTATTCCTGCTTTTATCAGGTTGTGTTTTTGTTTCATGGTTCGCCTCTTATTGTTCATAATACGATAGATGATAGCAACGTTTTATAGCAACAAGACAGATTATAGCAATACCGGGTGAGATTTACAAGAAGTGTTTGGAAGATCATTGATACGGAATTTTTTTGGTGTTATAATGTTGTATGGAAAGAGAAGGTACAGCTATGATTACATACAAGTGTGAGTTTTGTGGCGGAGAGCTGGTCATCAGTCCTTCCGGGGATCTCAGATGTGATTATTGCGGCTCAAAGAGTCATTTTTCGGATGCACAGCTACGGGAGTATCGTGAATTTCGAAGCAATATGTTGAAATATCTTGCGGCAGCGGCCGAACGGAAGAGCGGTGAGAAGGATGATTCCGGACTGTGGAGTTATGCCGAGCGGGAGTATTTTCAGACAGAAGACGGGCAGGATGTGACGGTGGAATATCTGTTCCGGACCGGGGATGACGGAATTGAGATGTTTTTTGCCAGAGAATCGGTCATTTATGTGTTTCCCAAGGGTCGTACGGTGCAAGGGGAGAGGATGCTTCAGAACATAGCAAGAGTACGATTTCCCAGCGCTGATATGAAGGGGTTGTCCAGACTGATTCCCACTTTGAAGGCAAGACTGTCTTTGCAGAATGGTGACTTACTGCTTGCCTTTCAGAGAGAACCGGGGTTCTATCCGCTGGAATCCTTTGGAGCACTGCCCTATGAGCACGCTGCCTGGATTTTGTCAAGGTTAGAGAATCTGTGCTGTATCATGGCATACAGCGGCCTGGTTCACGGAGGTTTTCGGCTGGAGTCCGTGTATATCAATCCGTATACCCATGAAGCGGCGCTCTATGGCGGCTGGTGGAAGACAGAGCCGGAGCGCAAAGGGATGACTACGGATTTAATAGATATCAGAAAATTGGTTTTGCGCCTTCTGGGAGTCAACAGAGAAGAAAGTCCCAAGGCTTTTCTGGAGTTTTTAAACAGTGTACCGGAGACGGACGCCTATACAGACTTTGAACGGTGGGATTATGTGATTGAAAACAGGCTGGGCGGACGTAGGTTTGCCAGGTTTGAAAAAAATGGGAAGGGATAGAGGAAAAGTTATGGGAAGAGGATCATACACCAGCTCCGATTGGAGCAAATTAAAAAAGAGTTCAAGTATTTCTGAGGCTTCCACGGCGGATCAGATTTTTACGAAGCGTGCCATGGAGGATCGTTTTAATCCCAGATTTATTCAGATGAGGGAAGCAAGGGATTCCGAGGATCATCCCGATTCCACACCTATTATTATTGGCTTGGACACCACCGGTTCCATGGGTTATCTGTCTGAGGAGATCGCCAAGAATTCCCTGCATGAGACCATGATGAAGCTGTATTCGACCAAGCCGGTAACCGATCCTCAGCTGATGTTTTCTGCGATTGGCGATGTATGTGACAGTGCGCCCCTGCAGGTCACTCAGTTTGAATCTGATATCCGAATTGCAGAGCAGCTGCTGGATCTGTGGCTGGAGGGCAGAGGCGGAGACGCGCCTGAGGATTATCCCTTGCTTTGGTATTTTGCCGCAAAACATACGGTAACCGATAGCTTTGTGAAGCGCAAGAAGAAGGGGTATTTATTTACGATAGGAGATGCGGACTGTCACGAATGCGTGCAGGGAAATGACATACGGCAGATTTTTGATGACCCCGGGCATACTTATTCTTCAGCGGAGCTGCTTTCGATGGCAAAGCAGACTTACGAGGTTTTTCATATTCATATTGTGAAGTCAAGTCAATATGCTCCGGGAACCCTGAGCAGACTGTTGCCGGGGCATTTGATCTGTGTGTCCAAGGATAAGATCAATCGTTTGCCTGAGATCATGATCAGTGTGATGCAGTGTGTGAACGGCGACAAGCCTGAACAGGTGGTAAAACAATGGGATGAACTGGCAAGACCTGTTGTGTCGGCTGCACTGGAGAGTCTGGATCTGTCCCAAAAGAAGAAGGGAATCTTTTTCTGATGAGTGCCGGAGTACGTGTGGTGATTGGTGGAGCATATGGAGATGAAGGGAAAGGTCTGGCAACAGACCTTTTTTCTGCAAAGGCTTCCCCGACGATTGTGATTAAGCATAACGGAGGCGCCCAGGCAGGTCACACAGTGGAATTGCCTGAGGGAAAGAGATTTGTTTTTCATGCCCTTTCCGCGGGTTCCTTTCGCGGAGCGGATACCTTGTGGGCGGATACGTTTCTTCCTGATTTGTACAAGCTATCGGAAGAAGTCGAAGAATTCCGGGAACTGACGGGAACTGTGCCGCACATCTATGCCTGCGAGGACACCTGCGTTACTTTGATTGATGATGTGCTGATGAATATGGCAGCGGAGACTGCCAGAGGAGAGGCACGTCATGGCAGCTGCGGTATGGGAATCTATGAGGCGACTCTTCGGAGTCGGACCGGCTTTGGGATCACGGTGAAGCAGGTGAAGGAATGGGGGACGGAGCGGTTGGTGGCCTATATGAAGACCGTACGGCGCAACTACCTCCCGAAGCGGCTGAAGGAATTGGGCTTGACGGAATGTAATCTGGGAGAATACGGAGAGTTGCTGAGTCTGGAGGATGTGCTGAAAAATGCTGCAACAGAAATGAAGCGCGGCGGCAATCTGGTGACATTGATCCAGGATAAGAAATCTTTTGTGGAAAACTACGGGAATATAATATTTGAATCCGGACAAGGTCTGTTATTGGACTGGGACTGGAAGCCGGGTCTTCCATATGTATCCGCCTCGAAAACCGGTCTGACCAATCCCATGAGGTTCCTGGAATCCTGCGGGCTGGAGCCGGAGGAAGTGATCTATGTGATCAGAAGCTATCTGACCAGACATGGCGCAGGACCGCTGCCTCATGAATGCGGAACAGAAGCGATTGGAGAGATTCTGAAGGATGAGACCAACGTGCCCAATCCCTGGCAGGGGAATCTGAGGTATAGTCTGCATGCATCGCCGGACGCCATGCTGGCTCCGATAAGAGAAGACAGGAAAGGTTTGCCGGCGAACACAAAGGTATCTTTGCTGATTACGCATCTGAATGAGACTGCAGGCAGGATCGCGTTCGCGACCGGGAAGATGTCGGTGGATGAGTTTATCAAGCTGCCGGACGTGAAGAAAATATTTCACAGGTTATACCTGTCATCTACCAAATATGCGCAGGGTGTAACGGAGACAGACTTATAAACAGAAGATATATTTGAAAACGGGTTGCTTGTAATGCCGGGTAATTGATAGTATACTATTGGAAAGAGACCCGGTACATGATGCTGAAACAGGGGGGATGGAAATGGACATCAATTGGTTTGATAATTATGAAGAAGACGGACAGCTCAGTCTGTTCAGCGTGGGAGAGGAAATCGAGGATTTGCGCGAGTCCGAACCGAAAGAAAAGAATATATCGGAAAACGGCAAGGAGGTACTTCCGTCTTCCGGCAGCGCCGGCATTCGTATACAGAGATGCAGCAGCTGCGGTAAGCTTCTTTTTGTGAAGACCGAGGAGGACTGCTACAGAGCCGTATGCAATGCCTGCAACATTCAATATATGCAAAAGAGATAAGTTTTCATAAAAAAATATTGACAAGGAATAGTGGCAGAAATATAATAAAAAAAACTGGATAAATACGATGACGGAGACAGTACTTTTATTTTGAAAGTCACAGAGAGCCGCGTTAGCTGAGAAGCGGTGCGAGTAGAGTAAAAGGAATATCCCTCCTGAGCAGCAGCACAAAAGCGATTGCGAGTAGATGCTGACGGGTTCCTCCCGTAATAGAGGACGCATATGTTGGTATGTCGTAAATGGATTCAAGGGATAACAGCCTCTGCCGTTTACGGTGGAGGTTTTCTTTGTAGATAAGGACACGATACGGAGAGGACATATGCGATTGATATGGGCATATGTCCTATTATTTTGTTTGGCGGGAAAGGAAAGAAAAATGAGAAACTTAACGGAAATCAGATGGCACGGCCGTGGCGGCCAGGGTGCCAAGACAGCAGCACTGCTTTTGGCAGATGTAGCATTTCAGGCGGGAATGCATGTACAGGGATTCCCTGAGTACGGACCGGAGCGTATGGGAGCACCGATTACGGCTTACGATCGCATCAGTGCGAAGCCCATCAGAGTACATTCCAACATTTACGAGCCTGATTTTGTGGCGGTGGTTGATGATACTCTGCTGCATAGTGTGGATGTAACTGCCGGGCTGAAGGAAGACGGCGGTATCCTGATTAACACGGAAAAGTCTGCTGAGGAGATTGTCCCCATGCTGAAGGGCTATAAAGGAAAAATTTATCTTCTGGACGCGCATAAGGTATGCATGGCAACACTGGGAAAATACTTCCCCAACACTCCCATGCTTGCCGCCATGGTCAAGATATCCGGCGTCATGGACACGGAAGCTTTTCTGAAGGATATGGAAGGCTCTCTGCAACATAAATTTGCGAGAAAACCTGAGGTTCTGGAAGGTAATATGAAAGCGCTGAGGCTTGCGCTGGAGGAGGTAAAGGAATGTCAATGAAAGCATCTGAAATCAATGAAAAGACAGCTTGGCAGGATCTCACCGAGGGATTGAAAATCTATGAACCCGGTACTTCCAAAGCTTTTTGCACCGGTGAGTGGAGGACTCAGACTCCGGTAATGAACTGGGAAAAGTGCAAGCAGTGCCTGCTTTGTGTACCTTATTGTCCGGACAGCTGTATCACGGTAAAGAATGGACAGCGTCAGGAGTTTGATTACGACCATTGTAAGGGCTGCGGCATCTGTGCCAAGGCATGTCCTTTCCGGGCTATCGAGATGAGAGAGGGAAAAGAAGGAGGGAATCAGTAAAATGGCGATTAGAACACGTATGTCAGGCAATGAAGCAGTCGCTCATGCCATAAAACAGATTAATCCGGACGTGATGCCGGCATTCCCCATCACGCCTTCCACCGAGATTCCGCAGTTTGTGGCTTCCATGATTGCAAACGGCGAGGTGGATACAGAGTTTATTCCCGTGGAAAGTGAGCACAGTGCCATGAGCGCCACTATGGGAGCTTCCGCAGCCGGAGTCAGAGCCATCACAGCGACTTCTTCCTGTGGTCTGGCACTGATGTGGGAGGTGCTCTATGTAGCCGCTTCCAGCAGACTGCCTATCGTTATGGCTCTGGTGAACAGAGGACTGACCGGTCCCCTGAATATCAACGCAGAGCATTCCGACAGCATGGGTGCAAGAGATTCCGGATGGATTCAGATCTACGCTGAGAACAACCAGGAAGCCTATGACAACTTTCTTCAGGCGCATAGAATCGCAGAACACAAGGATGTACAGCTTCCCGTGATGATCTGTCAGGATGGTTTTATCACAAGCCACGCAGTGGAGAATATCACTTTGTGGGAGGATGAGCCTATAAAAAGGTTCGTGGGGGAATATCATCCCGAGCACTATCTGTTAAATGAAAATGAGCCTATGGCTGTAGGACCTTATGCGGTTTCAAGCTATTGTATGGAGGCAAAAAAAGCCCAGGCTCAGGCAATGATGAATGCCAAGCAGGTTATCCTGGATGTGGCGAAGGAGTTTGAAGAGGTCACAGGACAGCATTATGGTCTGTTTGAGGGATATCAGCTGGAGGATGCCGAGTATGCGGTGGTGGCCATCGGTTCCGTCTGCGGTACCATCAAGGATTCCATCGATGCCCTGAGAGAAAAAGGAGTCAAAGTCGGACTCCTGAAGGTGAGAGTGTTCAGACCCTTCCCCGGCAAAGAGATGGCAGAGGCTCTGAAGCATTGCAAGGCCATTGGTATCATGGACCGTGCCGAGAGCTACAGCGGTAACGGCGGTCCTCTGGGAGCCGAGCTGACAGCAGCGCTTTATCAGGCAAAGGTTACAGCAGAGACCGTAAATATCATGTATGGTCTTTCCGGACGTGACGTGAGAGTAGAGGATATGGAGGAGGTATTCGGCTGGCTGGAAAAGATGGCGGCCGGTGAACTGCACTTTGATGAGTATCCTTATCTCGGACTTAGAACACGGTAAAACAGGAAGGAAAGGAATAGAGTATGGAACAGTTTAATTTCAGAGAAATACAGGAGAGACCGGACCGTTTGGCTCCGGGGCACAGAATGTGTGCCGGCTGCGGCGGTACCATTGCCGTGAGAAATGTTCTGAAGGCTTTACATCCCGGAGATAAGGCGGTTGTGGGAAATGCGACGGGATGTCTGGAAGTATCAACCTATATGTATCCTTATACCGCTTATGAAGACAGCTATATTCACAGTGCCTTCGAAAATGCAGGTGCAACCCTTTCCGGCGTGGAGACCGCGTATCATCTTCTGAGAAAGAAGGGAAAGCTTTCTTCGGAATACAAGTTCATTACCTTCGGCGGTGACGGCGGAACCTACGACATCGGACTTCAGTCCCTCTCCGGCGCCATGGAGAGAGGTCATGACATGGTGTATGTCTGCTATGACAACGGTGCTTATATGAACACCGGCGTGCAGCGTTCTTCCGCGACTCCCATGTATGCGGATACCACTACCACACCCAGCGGCAGACAGTCTGACGGTAAGCCTCAGATGCGCAAGGATCTGACTGCCGTAATGGCCGCACACAACATTCCTTATGTTGGACAGACTACCTTTATCGGAAATATGAAGGATCTCTATGTGAAGTCAGAGAGAGCAATTTATACACAGGGTCCGGCTTTCTTAAACGTACTGGCACCCTGCCCCAGAGGCTGGAAATACGACACCGCAGATATCATGGAAATCTGCAGACTTGCGGTGGAAACCTGCTACTGGCCGCTGTTTGAGATCGTAGACGGCAAGTGGATTCTGAACTACAAGCCCAAGAAGAAGCTTCCCTTGGAAGATTTCCTGGTAAAACAGGGACGCTTCAAGCACCTTTTTGCACCCGGCAACGAGCATCTTCTGGAGAGCTTCCAGAAGGAGACTGACAGAAGGTGGGAAGAGCTTCTGCAGAGATGTGAGGCGTAAACAGGAAAGAGCTTCTGCAGAGATGCGAAGCATAAGCCGGACTGAGCTGCCTGTGCAGCTTCGGAGGAATTGCAATGAAGAATTATAAGCTGTTGATTGCTTACGACGGCAGCCGTTACTATGGCTGGCAGAGACAGCCCGACCAGAATACCATACAGGGGAAGCTGGAAAGTGTACTTTCCGTCATGTGTGGCAAGGAGGTCGAGGTAATCGGTGCAGGCCGGACGGATGCGGGAGTTCACGCAAAGGGGATGACGGCAAATGTGAATCTGGAGACGGAAAGTACACCGGAGGAGATCCGGGACTATCTGAATCGATACCTTCCGGAGGATATTGCGGTTTTGGAGGTCAGGGAGGCTTCGCCCAGATTTCATGCCAGATACAATGCTATTGGTAAGACCTATCAATATACCTGTTATGACGGGGAAGTGAAGTCCGTATTTGACAGAAAGTATTATACGAGGCTGGAGGAAAAACCGGATCTTGCGCTGATGGGAGCGGCAGCGGACGTGCTGATCGGACAGCATGATTTTCACAATTTTTGTGTCAATCCCAGAATGAAAAAATCAACAGTTCGACTGGTGGACAGGATTGATATTCGCAGAGAAGGGGATTACATCAGGTTTCTTTTCCATGGTACCGGATTCCTTCAGAATATGGTGCGTATCATGGTGGGAACCCTGTTGGAGGTCGGCTGCGGTCGGATGACTGTTGATCAGGTTAAGGAGGCTTTGGAAAATACCGAGAGGCAGAAGGCGGGTCCTACTGCCCCGGCGCAGGGATTGTGTCTGATGAGCGTGGATTATGATTGATTCATAACTTGCAATGTAAGGTATAAAAAGAAGCCTGGCGGCTGGATTCCATTAAGTGGAAACAGCCGGCAGACTTCTTTTTTGCTGTCGGAAACAGCATTAATGGTTTGGTTTATGCAGTGATAACGGTACCTGCTTTCCCCTTCAGGGCATTTTTGATTTCGGACATGGATGTAATAAGTACACGTCCGTCGGGTTTGGATTCCAGGAAGCTGATGGCTGCTTCAATCTTGGGAAGCATGGTGCCTTCTTCAAATTCTCCCTGTTTTGCCAATGTCTTTGCAAGTTCAAGGGTCATTTCGCTGACAGGGGTCTGATGGTCTGTGCCGAAATCACGATATACGCAGTCTACTCCGGTAAGGATAATCAGCTCATCACAGGAGAGGTCAGCTGCCAGCTTGGCAGCGATGGCATCTTTTTCGATGACTGCGGAAGCGCCCTTCAGGACATGCTGTTGTTCGATGACGGGAATTCCGCCACCGCCGCAGGCGATAACAATCTGGTCTGCTTCTGCAAGGGTGCGGATGGTTTCTATCTCCACAATGTCGATGGGCTTCGGAGCAGCAATGACTCTGCGGAATCCTTTGCCGGGATCTTCTTTTACATAATTCCCCTTTTTGATTTCTGTTTCAGCATCCTCCTTTGACATGTAACGGCCGATTACCTTGGTGGGTGCGTAGAATGCTTCATCGTAGGGGTCTACCGTGACCTGGGTAAGAATGGTGCTGACAGGTTTGGAGATGCCACGGTTTAAAAGCTCGGAACGCAGCGCGTTTTGGATATCATACCCAACATAACCCTGGCTCATGGCGGAGCAGACACACATAGGAGCGGGGGTATAGTCAATGTACACTCTGCGCAATTCGGTCATTGCCTTGTGGATCATGCTGACCTGGGGGCCGTTGCTGTGGGTGATGGTAAGCTGATAATTGGCCTCCACCAGATCGGCGAGAGCTTTCACGGCTGTCTTGACGGCATCCATCTGGGCAAGAGTGGTATAGCCAAGAGCTTCATGTCCAAGTGATACAACAGCTTTTTTCTTATTCATACAGATACCTGACCTTTCTTTTTCACTCATCACAGTATAACACATTTGAGCGAGGCTGTATAGAAATTAATGGAGATTGTGAATCACCTGCTCCAGTACTTCAAAGTAATTTTCGAAGGTTTTGCGACAACAATCAGGGTTGTCGATGACGACACCGGGACTGCGCAGACCGATCAGGGAGAACCCCATGGCCATGCGGTGGTCTTCGTAGGTATTTACCAGGGAAGCCCTGAGGGTTCCGGGATAGATTGTGACGGAGCTATCCGTGGATTCGCAGCGGATCCCCAGCTTATCCAATTCTGTAACAATAGCGTTTAATCTGTCGCTTTCCTGGAAACGGATGTGTCCTATCCCTGTGATTGTAGTGGGGCTGTCGGCAAAGGGGGCGATGGCGGCAAGGGTAATTGCCTGGTCTGAGCAGGCTGACATGTCTGCTGTGATTCCGTGGAATATGCCATCAGTGGGAGGCAGAAGAAGAATTCCTTCCTTTTCATCCCTGGCGTGACATCCCATCTGTTCCAAGATCCTGATAAATCTCACATCACCCTGAAGGGAATCAAAATGAACATTGTTTACCCTGACGGGAATTCCGAGAAGGGGACTTATGGCATAAAAATAACATGCTGCGGATACATCAGGTTCTATCTGATAATCCTGCGGCAGATAGTGCTGTCCGGAAGCGATACGAAAGGCATAGGGGCGGCTGCTGTTGACACATCCGGTACAACTGTGGTTGTCTGAGTTGCCGTTGCAGTAATACAACGGTTCTGCCGTGACACCGAACTGTGCCATCATTTTTTGCGTCATTTCGATATAGGCCATGCCGTGGCTTCCCTCTATTGTGACGGTAAAGTCATGGTCGGCAAGGCAGGAAGATATCATCAGTGCACTCAGAAACTGGCTGCTTTCGTCGATGTTGACCTTTATTGTGTCCTTTTGAAAACCGTTTCCCTTCAAATCAAAGGGAAAACGGTCGGGAAGAACCTTGCAACCAAGCTCGCGCAGGGAATCCAGCAAAGGTGCCATGGGGCGACGGCGCATCTGTTCGGAAGCATCCATATGATAGATGCCCTTGGAGACACCCAGGTACGCTGTGAGAAAACGAGCCGCGGTTCCGGCGCTGCCCACATACAGCCGGGCTTCCTCCTTGGGAACCGGTCCCCCAAGACCTTTGACTGTTACCATACAATCCTGCTCGTTGACAGACGTCTCGAATCCCAGACTCTGCAGACAGGAAATAAAGTGTCTGGAATCATCGGAGAAGAGTACACCGTGCAGAGTGGAGGAGCCTTTTGCCAGAGTAGCCAAAAGTAAGGCACGATTGGTAATGCTTTTGGACCCCGGCACCGACACCGTGAGCGGAGCATGTTCTGAGTACAGATTGTGATTCATATTGAAATAAACAGAAGGAACTTTAAACGTTCTTTTGCCGGTCATAACAATCCTTTCCGGTAATTGTCCGTGCTGACTTTACCGTAGAATATCATCTGTGGAGCAAGATTTTCAACTGCGATAGACGCAGAAACCGTTCTCCATATGCAGGGTGTCCAAAAGCTCCCTGCCGCCGGAAGAGCAACGATAGAGCTGTATGGTTCCCTGGGCGGAAGCACCTGCCAGTAGAGGGGAACGGGACAGCAATCCATCGGGATTTTCATAGCGTATCCTCATCATCTGCTCCTTAGTGCAATTGCCGGAAATCTTGATAACTGCATTTTTGTTCCGGGCCAGTATATGCCAGACATAACGTCTGTTGGTTTCTTTGGTTTCCCATTTGCACCGTGACAGGACAAAGGGATTCATGCCAAAGTCAAAATCCTCTCCTGTGTAGGTAAGCTGGATCAGCAGCTTCCGACGCAGAGGCAGGAACAGAAATCTGGGACAACAGCCGTTGACTGCCAGTACCGAATGCCGCAAAGTCTTACCGGTGCGCTCGCTGCGTAAATCTCCGCAGGACAATTGCAGCCAGGGATGGTTGTAGGTACGCCCCCAATGCTTGTCAGAATAGCCGTTACAGGTCTCGGGGCTGACATGATAGGTCTCTCCATCCAAGGTCACGGTGCCGCGGAAAAAGCTTTTAATCCCTTCGCCATGCCAATAGCTGTCCAGGGCATGGAAAAAGCGGGAGATGGGATTGGCCAGGAACCCTGTATTGCAGGCAACCGCCTTGTATACTTCCAGGTCCCAGGTCATGGCTCCGGCATCGGACATATGAGATCGGTGTCGGGCTTCTTCGGAGCTGACTTCCACATGACCGCAGATGTGCTCCTCACTGTAAAAACAGGTGTCAATCTGCATTACCATAGGGTTGGAGGCAACCCGCAGTCCGGAAGCGGGATAGAAGGTGTGGAGCTGTCTGCCCTCCTGTCCGTTCCTGTCGGGAAAGACCCCCACATTCATCATGAAATAAGAAGGCCTCAGACCTTGCTTTTTGGAGTAAGGGTGTTGTCCCAACACCACGGCGTCCGCCAGAGGGTTTTCCTTTTGCCATGGGAATCTCTTACAGTAGAGCCGTGGATTTATTATAAAATATTCCACAAAAAAAGTGCGGGTCTCCCCTGTCCGGTCATTCACTCCCGAGAAAGAGTGCCACCAGCGCATATACCCTTTTTTTGCAAGGGAACCTCGCAACATATATGAATTTCTTGTCAAATCCGACAGATTCATCAGGCGTATCTCCAAGAAAATAATAAACAGTATTTCGTAGTTGCTGTATTTATTATAATACAATATGTTGTAAATGACAATAGTGTCGGGTATGTTTTTGGCAGAAAATCATAACACAAGATATAGTGTCTGGTCCGGCAAAACAGGTTTGGCGCAGACCCCTAAATTTCTCTTGATTTTTTGAGGCAGAACAAGTATCATTAAATCAAGCGTGTCAGTGCAATCGGTAACAGACAGAGTGCCCCATGAACAGGCAGATAACGATGGTTGCATGTTGCACGGAGGACGCAAATTTATTGACTGGGAGGTCTAAGATGCTGTACATAGGTATTGATTTGGGTACATCAGCCGTAAAGCTGCTGCTGATGGACAGTGAAGGCAAGATTGTGAATATTGTTTCCAGGGAGTATCCCTTGTATTTCCCTCATCCCGGATGGTCAGAGCAGAAGCCTGAAGACTGGTATGCACAGACCATGGATGGAATTAAGGAATTGATTAAAGATGTTGACAGGAGCCAGGTTGCTGGTATCAGCTTTGGCGGACAGATGCACGGACTGGTGATTCTGGATAAGGATGACAATGTGATTCGCCCTGCAATCCTTTGGAATGACGGACGTACCACGGAAGAGACCGACTATCTGAACAATGTCATCGGCAAGGAAAAGCTCTCCGAGTATACGGCAAATATTGCATTCGCAGGCTTTACCGCGCCCAAGATTCTCTGGGTTAAGAATAAGGAGCCCGAGAACTTTGCAAAGATTGCAAAGATTATGCTTCCCAAGGACTATATCGCATACAAGCTTACCGGCGTTCACTGCACCGATGTTTCCGATGCATCCGGTATGCTGCTTTTTGATGTAAAGAACCGTAAATGGTCTCAGGAGATGTGTGATATCTGCGGTATCAGCACCTCTCAGCTGGCAAAGTGCTATGAGAGCTATGAAGCAGTGGGAACCGTGCTTCCCGAAATCGCAGCAGAGCTTGGTATTCCCGCTACCGTTAAGGTGGCAGCCGGCGCAGGTGACAATGCGGCAGCAGCAGTGGGAACCGGAACCGTAGGCGACAATATGTGTAATATTTCTCTCGGTACCAGCGGCACCATCTTCATCTCTTCCAAGAACTTCGGCGTGGATAAGTTCAATGCACTGCATTCCTTCGCACACGCTGACGGCAGCTATCACCTGATGGGCTGTATGCTCAGCGCAGCAAGCTGCAACAAGTGGTGGATGGATGAAATCATCCGCACCAAGGAATATGCTGCAGAGCAGAAGAATATTGATAAGCTGGGTGAGAATCATGTATACTTCCTGCCTTACCTGATGGGCGAGCGTTCTCCTCACAACAATCCCAATGCAAGAGCAACCTTCATTGGTATGACCATGGATACCACCCGTGAAGATATGACTCAGGCGGTACTGGAAGGCGTGGCATTTGCACTCCGCGATTCCCTGGAGGTGGCAAAGTCTCTGGGCATCGATTTGAAGAGAACCAAGATCTGCGGTGGTGGTGCCAAGAGCCCTCTGTGGAAGAAGATGATTGCCAACATCCTGAATCTGAAGGTGGATGTGATCGAAAGCGAAGAAGGTCCTGCTATGGGCGGCGCAATGCTGGCAGCAGTAGCCTGTGGCGAGTATGCCAGTGTTGAGGAAATCGCAGCTAAGGTAGTAAAGATTGTGGATACCGTTGAGCCCGACCCTGAGCTTGTGGCTAAATATGAGGCGCGCTATGCCCAGTTCAAGGAGATTTATCCTACCTGCAAGGAGCTCTTTGACAAGATCCAGTAATGACAGATTTCGAAATTGTGTTCCTTTCGCTTAAAACCCACATGTCTGATTGCAGACACATGGTTTTTTGCGCGAACACAAATTCG
>SAMEA3663273__coassemble_78_pt1 | contig 23368 bp, 22 predicted proteins | sample SAMEA3663273__metabat2_low_PE_019 | metagenome-assembled genome bin SAMEA3663273 (sample SAMEA3663273) | pig gut metagenome | biome: pig gut; feature: pig-associated habitat; material: faeces | place: China | collected 2013
TTGAGAGCGGTGGAAGTAGAGGCGGAAGTGATTTTGCTGGCGAAATCCATCGACGGAGTATACGACAGCGATCCTGCTCGTAATCCTGCTGCAAAGAAATACGATGAGGTTACCATCGATGAGGTGATTGCAAAGAATCTCCAGGTGGTAGACATGACTGCCTCGATTCTGGCAAGAGACAACAAGATGCCCATGTGGGTATTCGGACTGAATGAAGAAAACAGCATCGTGAACGCTGTAAAGGGGAGCTTTCACGGAACAAAAGTATTGGTATAAAGGGAGGAAATTAACATGGATTCAAGATTACAGCAGTATGATGAGAAAATGAAGAAGAGTGTGGAATTCCTGCAGGCTGATTATGCCGGGATCCGCGCAGGACGCGCCAACCCTCATGTGTTGGATAAGCTTCGCGTTGATTATTACGGAACACCTACTCCTGTTCAGCAGGTTGGTAACGTAACCGTTCCCGAGGCAAGAATTATTCAGATCGCACCTTGGGAGAAGTCTATGCTCAAGGCTATCGAGAAGGCGATTCTTACCTCCGACCTTGGAATCAATCCTACCAACGACGGCAATGTGATTCGTCTTATTTTCCCTGAGCTGACAGAGGAGAGACGTAAGGATCTTGCCAAGGAAGTCAAGAAAAAGGCAGAGGATGGCAAGGTTGCAGTCCGCAATATCCGCAGAGAAGGAAATGATGCCTTCAAGAAGCTGGGAAAGACAGAGGTGTCTGAGGATGAGATCAAGCAGCTGGAGGATGAACTGCAGAAGCTGACTGATAAATATATCAAGGAAATAGACGCTTTAATGGATGAAAAGACCAAGGAAGTAATGACTGTATAAGAACTGCTTGGGGGAGCGGGGATGTGACATTTCCGCTCTTTTCTTTTATGTGTTTGACAGCTGCAGCTGTCCCGATGATTGGAATTAGTATTTATTATGTAAACGAGGACAAGAGGGATGGAACAGGAACTGAAGATGCCACGCCATGTGGCGATTATTCTGGATGGAAACGGAAGATGGGCCAAGGCGAAGGGAATGCCGCGCAATTACGGTCACATTCAGGGCGCCAAGACAGTGGAGGTCATCTGCGAAGAAGCTTATAAGATGGGAATACAGTATCTGACGGTATATGCCTTTTCTACAGAGAACTGGAATCGCCCCAGGGAAGAAGTGGACGCCCTGATGAAACTACTTCGCAACTATATGAAAACCTGTCTGCAGACAGCAAAAAAGAATCGGATGTGTGTAAGGGTAATCGGTGAAAAATCACGGCTGGATGAGGATATCAGGACAAGGATTGCGGAGCTGGAAGAGGCGACCAAAGATAATGACGGGCTTCATTTTCAGATTGCAATCAATTACGGAGGACGGGATGAAATCATTCGTGCGTGCAGAAAGCTCGGTCAAAAGCTGGCAGCAGGTGAACTGCTGCCGGAACAGATTGCTGAGAATCATTTGGAAGAATGTCTGGATACGGCGGGGATTCCTGATCCTGATCTGTTGATCCGTACCTGTAACGAACAACGTATTTCTAATTTTCTATTATGGCAGCTGGCCTATACGGAGTTTTATTTCACACCGGTTCCCTGGCCTGATTTTTCAAAAGACGAATTGGTCAAAGCGGTGGAGGCATATAATCATAGAGACAGAAGATTCGGGCGCGTGAAGGAGGAATAACCTATGTTTTGGAGCAGATTTTTCAGTGGTATGATATTGATGCTCATTGCGGCAGCCGGTTTCTTCTTGGGAACACCGGTGCTGACAATCATACTTTTTGTAACGTCAATGATAGGATACAGAGAGTTGGCTAAGGCATTAGGAATATCTTCCGGCGAAGAGGAAAGGAAATTCAGTGCACCTGAGGTAGTAGGATATCTGGCAACCATAGGTTTGTATGTGTCACTTGGACTGATAGACAGCGGAGTGATTGACAGAAGTCCCTCCGGTTGTCTATTGGGAGTGATTGTATTTCTGTTTACTGCCGAATTGTTTGTGTATGTATTCTGTTTTCCCAAATATCAGGCGGAGCAGATTGGCTTTAGCGTGTTTGCATTCTTTTATGCATCGGTGATGCTTTCCTTTGTAGAGCTTACAAGGGCAGCAAAAGGCGGGGAATTTCTCGTATGGATAGTTCTGATCTGTTCCTGGGGATGTGATACCTTTGCCTACATTGTGGGAAAACTGATCGGAAAGAAAAAGATATTTCCAGTTCTCAGTCCCAAGAAATCCCTTGAGGGCTGTATCGGCGGTGTCGCAGGTACCATGCTTCTGGGAACTGCTTACGGACTGCTGTTCAAGGAACAGACCAGCCTGCTTCCCGTGGAATTTGCCCTGATTTGCGCTCTTGGTGCCGTGGTCGGCATGGTGGGAGATTTGGCCGCTTCGGCAATCAAGAGAAATAAAGGAATCAAGGATTACGGTAAGCTGATACCCGGACACGGAGGTATCATGGATCGCTTTGACAGTGTGATTGTTACCGCACCTTTCATTTATTCTTTGATTGCGGTATTGCGGTAGATTATATTTGAGGTATTCGTATGAAGAAGATTGCGATATTGGGTTCCACCGGTTCCATCGGAACGCAGACACTGGAGGTCGTCCGTTGTAATCCGGAGCTGCAGGTGGCAGCACTGGCTGCAGGAACCAATGTGGATAAAATGGAAGAGCAGGTTCGGGAGTTTCATCCTCTGATTGTAGCAATGTGGAGTGAGGAAGCTGCCCAGGATCTGCAGGTTAAGATAGCGGATCTGCAGGTTAAAGTGGTATGGGGCATGGAAGGTCTTCTGGAGATTGCGGAAATGCCGGAAAGTGAAGTATTGGTGACAGCAATTGTGGGAATGATTGGTATCAGACCCACAATTGCCGCAATCAAAGCGGGCAAAGATATTGCCCTGGCAAATAAAGAGACACTGGTGACTGCAGGACACATTATCATGCCGCTTGCGAAGGAGCATAAGGTTTCCATATTGCCCGTGGACAGTGAGCACAGCGCTATTTTTCAGTCTCTGAACGGTGAGCCGGCAGGCAGACTTGAGAAAATCCTGCTGACGGCATCGGGGGGACCTTTTCGCGGCAAGACCCGAGAGCAGCTGGCAAGAGTTCATGTGGAGGACGCACTAAAGCATCCGAACTGGGCCATGGGACGCAAGATAACCATAGATTCGGCCACCCTTGTGAATAAGGGACTGGAGGTTATGGAAGCCGGGTGGTTATTTGGAGCCGGGCTGGACCAGATACAAGTGGTAGTACATCCTCAGAGTATTATTCATTCCGCAGTGCAATATGTGGATGGTGCGATCATTGCACAGATGGGAACCCCGGATATGAAGCTGCCGATTCAGTACGCACTGTTTTATCCCGACAGAAAGCCCATGAACGGCAGGAGGGTTGATTTCTTTGATCTGGGTCAGCTGACCTTTGAGAAGCCGGATACGGATACTTTTACAGGGCTTGCGCTGGCATATCGTGCCGCCGCCATGGGAGGAACCATGCCAACTGTGTTCAATGCGGCCAATGAAAAGGCAGTGGCTCTGTTTCTTGACAGAAGGATAAACTTTTTGGAGATTACAGAATTGATTGGTGAGGCTATGGAGCACCACAAGTTGAAAGAGGCGCCGAATGTTGAAGAAGTTCTGGCAGCGGAAGCCGAGACCTATGAATATATTTCAGGAAGGATTTAAGCTGTAAATGGCAACTTTTATTTGGTTTGTTATAATATTCGGAGTGGTGGTGATTGCTCATGAATTTGGCCACTTTCTCCTGGCAAAAGCCAATGGAATCCATGTGGTGGAGTTCTCTGTGGGAATGGGTCCCAATATTTTCTCTTTTCAAAAGGGAGATACCAGATATTCCCTAAAGCTTTTTCCCATTGGCGGTGCCTGCATGTTTGAAGGGGAAGACGGACTGGCAGTGAAGGATGAAGAGACCGGGCAGGTCAGAGAGCCGGGACCGGGATCTTTCCTGAAAGCCAAGGTATGGTCCCGGATTGCAACGGTGGTTGCCGGACCGTTTTTCAATTTTATCCTGGCATTTATCGTTGCCCTGGTGATGGTAAATATGACCGGAGTGATTGCCATCCGTGATCCGATTGCCACAGAGGTACTGGAAGGTGGCGGAGCGGCAGCAGCGGGATTGCAGGACGGTGACAGAATCCTTTCGCTGAATGGAGAAAAGATAAAGCTGTATCAGGAAGTGTCTCTGTATATGCAGGCCTCTTACAAAGGAGGCGATATTGAGGTGGAGTATCAGCGGGACGGCAAAACAGCTGTGACGACACTGACACCTCAGTACAGCGAAGAATATGGAATTTATATGCTGGGTATCAGCAACGGAGAATTTGTGGAGCCCAAGGGTATCTCTACAGTCAGGTATGCCTGGTATGAGATGAGATATTCCGTGAAGGCAACCTACAAGAGTCTTGGAATGTTGTTTGGCGGGCGGGTGTCCCGACAGGATGTGGCGGGACCTGTGGGAATCGCAGTCAATGTTGTGGGCGCTACCTATGAGCAGACGAAGGAATATGGCTGGCAGACTGTATTGTTGAGCATGTTAAATATCATGCTGATGTTGTCTGTTAATCTTGGAATACTAAATCTCCTTCCGATTCCGGCACTGGATGGAGGAAGACTGGTGTTCCTGTTGATCGAAGTGATTCGGGGAAAGCCTATAGCACCGGAAAAATAAGGCGCAAGCCCGTCCCCAGAGAAAAGGAAGGAATGGTGCATTTTATCGGTCTTGTATTCTTTATGGTTCTGATGGTCTTTATATTCTTTAATGACTTAAGTAACATCTTTTTCAAATAATCAGAGGTAAAAATGAAATATATCACAGCCTATTACAGGCAGCAGGGGGAGGAAACACCCTCCCTTTTGCTGCAGCAGTTTGTTTACCGGGGAGTGCCGGTCTGTTTTGCGTGTCTGCAGACACGCAAAGAGGAAACAAAAGGGATAAAGGAATGGGTCAGAAGTTTTTCGTGGGAAAAAGCAATCAGAAAACCCGAAAGATGGTTGACAAAAGCCCGGGGAGAATTGGAAAAGCTTTTTCCTTTTCCGGAGAAATCTATGTTTGTGCTTGCAGTCGGAGAGTGGATCTTGTTGTCGGCGGGAACAGACGGACAAGGCATGTATCAGGTGAATTCCAATTTTGGAAGAGGCGTAGCACAAAGTATGAAAGATAATTTTCTGGGAGTTATTGAGCCGGAGGTTGGGGTTTTGCTGAACATAAGAGCAAGGGAAATGGTAGACGAGGAAAAGATACGCGAGGAAAAGATAGGGAAAGTGCTCTGCCCGGGAGAATTGAGAAATGATGAACAGGTGGAGAAGAGATTACAGGAGTTGGGAGGGACTTCATTTTTCCTATTTGCAAGGGAGAATGGAAGAGAGTAAGAAAGCTACGAGATGATATGGTGATTGGGGAAGAGTATATGGAGAAAAAGCGTATTGAGGAAGAATTACATGAGAAACAAAGTGCTTCCTCCCATGGGAGACTTCTGGGGGAAGGTGCTTTTGCCAAGGTGTATTTTGAACGTGACAAAGAGAGACCGGTTGCAAGCAAGGAGAGCGAATATGCAGAATTGCTGGAAAGAGAGGCACAGGTTCTGAAACAATTGGACCATCCCTTGTTCCCTCGATTTTATGGATTTCAAAAAAATAAGGAAAGAGCAGTTTTAAAAATGGAATATGTGGAAGGAATCACACTGGAACATTTTTGGAAGGAATCTACCGGAGTGCGAAAAAGTACGGAGGTGCAGATTGTCGGCATTGGAAAGCAGATAGCCGAAGGGCTGGAGTATCTTCACGGCAAAGGGCTGCTTTATCGTGATCTGAAGCCGCAGAACATTATGCTGACGAAAAAGGGAGAGGTCAAGCTTATTGATTTTGGATGCGTTTGTAAAATCGGCGCAAACCCGGGAGTTGCTGGGACACCGGGATTTGCGGCTCCGGAACAGCTGAGCTTTGGAGGAAAACTGACAAAGAGTTGTGATGTTTACGGACTTGGGAGTGTGCTGCGAAGTATGACGGGGAAGAGGTGTTCCCGGAGACTGAACAGGGTAATAGAGGCCTGTCTTCGGACGGAGCCGGAAAAACGTCCTCCGGATATGGAATGGGTGCTGGAACTTCTGCAGCTGCTTCTTGCAGATAATAAACCTGATGGTATCATGTCGGGATTGCTAAAGGGGGATGTTATATTTGAAAAAATAATACCTTAGCAAAAACTCTTGAGTTTTCCGGTCAAGCCTAGTATACTTAAATTAAGTTCCGGTTCGTGGAACATAAAGCATGAGAGAATAAAGAAAAGGAGAAAAGAATTATGCGTTTTTTCATTGATACCGCAAAGGTAGAAGACATTAAGAAGGCTAACGACATGGGCGTTATCTGTGGCGTTACCACCAACCCTTCTCTGATCGCGAAGGAAGGCAGAGTATTTGAAGAGGTAATCGCAGAGATTGCATCTATCGTTGACGGACCTATCAGTGGTGAGGTTAAGGCTACCACCGTAGATGCTGAGGGTATGATTGCAGAGGGACGTGCTATTGCCAAGATTCATCCCAACATGGTAGTTAAGATTCCCATGACAGTAGAGGGACTTAAGGCTTGTAAGGCTCTTACCGCAGAAGGAATCAAGACCAATGTAACTTTGATTTTCAGTGCCAACCAGGCTCTGCTTGCTGCACGTGCCGGTGCTACTTATGTTTCTCCTTTCCTGGGACGTCTGGATGACATCAGCCAGAGAGGTGTAGATCTTATCCGTGAGATTTCCGAAATCTTTGCAGTGGCTAATCTTGATACTCAGATCATCGCAGCAAGTGTGCGTAATCCTATTCATGTAACCGATTGTGCACTGGCAGGAGCTGATATTGCGACTGTTCCCTATGCTGTTATCGAACAGATGGTAAAGCATCCTCTGACCACAGCAGGAATCGAGAAGTTCCAGGCTGACTACAGAGCTGTATTTGGTGACTGATATTCACCATATGCATATACGGGCATAAAGTATAAAATAAAAGAGGGTATCCCGTTTGGGGTACCCTCTTTTGATACATAACAGTATCGTCCTTCCTGCTCAGGGAGCCTTATTTCATCTGCTCTTCCTGCTTACGAATCATACGACGAACCATCTCACCACCGATGGAACCTGCCTCACGAGAGGTAAGGTCACCGTTGTAACCCTCCTTCAGGTTTACGCCAAGTTCAGATGCAACCTCAGTCTTAAAACGATCCATAGCGGCCTTAGCCTCAGGAACTTCAACTCTATTACTTCTGTTACCGTTCATTGTTTTCACCTCCATAAGTTTTTGTTTCTCCTCTATCTTCAAGATAAGTGTTGTCTGCACTTATCCCAAAGAATTCAGGAGAAGTGTCTTGACTTAACTTATCTTGGTCTTAGTATGACCGACAGAAAAGAAAATATGTTGGTAACTTTTGGAGATGAATCAAAATCAATTAAATGCGTACTTATAATGTTCCCAATCCGTGAGGAAGAGTCCGCCGGTGCTTTCGTCCACAGAGAACAGTCCTTCCTCCGTCAGCTCCTGTACAAGTTCAAGGGTAGTTTCCGGACCGAATGCGACACCATATTGGAAGTAAGGTGGGAATTGAAGCACGGGCTCGGCATGTCCTTTTTGGTAGGAAGCAAAATAATAGTAGATACGATTTTTGGCGGTCTGCCTGAAGGTCGCATCATCAGGCATATCCAGTCCGTTTTCCACACAAAAATCTAAAAGCATTTCCTGCTGGGCTCTGGCCTCAATCTGTCCCCAGAGTCCGGTAACGGTATTGAATTCTGAAATGGGAGTACTGATGGTCTGAAGCTTCTCCTGAATGCTTTCGGTAGAAGCACCATCGCTTAGCATTTTCTGCACTTCAGCAAACCCGATGCGGAACTCTGCAAAATCGTGAATCTGTTCTATCTGGGGAAGCATAAGATGCAACAGGTCACGAAGCTCAATGGGAAGCGGTAAAGTATTGGAAGAAAGATTCTTATCGATCATCTCATTCAGTACAGTTAAGGCTCTCTCGCTTCTGCGAAGGATATCCTCGGCAGGATAGGAATCGCTTTTCAGGATATAATTCTCGCTGGACCACCAATAGGTGTCCCAGGTGTATCCGGAACGGGCGTCTTCAATCAGACTTAGGATGTCTGAAAATTCGTCACAGTATTCACTGCCGACTGCGGCATAAGCAATCTCTTTGGTCAGAGCTTCCGGATCGCGTGCCGGGTCAATCAGAAGCTGAGCGGCACAGTAAAGGGAGAAGACATTGATAACATGGTTGGAATCCATTTCACTCCAATAGTCAGGTTTTTGGATGCTGTCATACTTGGCGGAAGTCAGGTACACATCCTGAATAATATGAGGGTTAAAATTCATCTGTGCAAGCTGATCAATCTCCATCTCGCAGGTGTTCCATGCCCAGGTGCCCAGGCGGCAGCCGCTATTTTTACAGAAATTGCGGAAACCTGTATAATCTCCTTCATCGTCGTGCTGACCGTGTTCATAAAGTGTGATGTCATTTCCGAGTGCAGCGAGGAAGGCATTCTTATCAAAGGCATCTACCCAGCAATTGACACCGAAATCGATATCGGGGTTGATGGCATGAAATTTGTCGGAGAGCATATTTGCGAAAAACGCAACATCTTCGGATATCCTCAGATTGCCTGGGTCATAATAATGGGCGATGACACGGTCACAGCAATCAGCCAGTTCTGCATAGAGGGAATAGTATTTTTCAAAGGTTGCAACTACGGCAGGGTTCTCATGTGCGAAGTTATAGCCTGCGGTGGAATAAGTAACACTGTTGTCCACCCAGCCGTAGCCTGTAAATTCTGCGCCCCATACCCAGAGTGTAAAGCCCATTCCCATGGAGTGAGCGGCATCGGCCAGAATCCTGAGGCGCTCATGAACATATTGATAACCTCCTGCGCCGGCCCAGGCAGAGCACATGTCTGTCACCTGGATTCCGGTAAACCCGCAGAACTTCAGCATTCGAACATAATCATAGAGCTGTTCGTCCGAAAATGACATGATATCGGTCTTGGTGGAGGTGGAATCATTGAGATAAGTGCCGCGGCTGTAATTGGTAGTCCAGAGGGTTATGATAGCTTCTCTTTCGTTAATCCACACCTCTTCACCGGAGCCATAGGAAGCAGGGAGATGAAGGGGGGCGATTTTGCTCGAAAGCTTCTCTTTCGGAGAGCCGGCATACATCCAGCCAAGGCTTGTATTGGCAAATTCCAGAATGCCTTCTGAAAGACCTTTTTCAGTGGACCCGTTGATCACAATATCGGAACCGGAATATGTGATGGAATAGGGAGCGCCGGAATAGATGGGCTCTACGCTCAACAAAAAACGAGGACATTCAGAAGCAGACTCTGCGATACCTGCGGAATCCGTGGATTCCACAAAGGAGGGGAGGACACCGCAGGATAGGGTCAGATAATAGCCTAAATCGTAGGCGTAGGATTTGGATAGGCCCTTGGCGTAGGTGATATTATATTGAGACAGCGGGGTGTTGTTCGGTCCGGTGAGGCTGCGGATGCTGCGTCCTGTATCCAGATGGCGTTGGTCTTGTCCGAGCAATAAGGTGCCGTCTGCGGCAGTCATGCGGTATACAAGGTAATAACAGGCACGGGAAAGACCTGTTTTGTCCGGAGCCAGAAGGAACAATCCGTTTCCCTGACGGGCTATGATAAATCCGTGTTCCTGAACGCCATCCAACGAAAAACCGAGATTTTCAACAGTTTCCTTCGTGTCGGCCAGATGCAGGTACAGGTGAGAGGCCGAAGTGGCAGAGTAAAGCTTGGAGGACAATCTGTTTTGACATAGATTTTTCAGTAATTCCGCTTCCTGTTCTGTTTCAGCTTCCCTTTGGATACGATAGCTTCTCAGAAGCTCCGTATTATTGATTTCCCGGCGGAATCTGTATAAAAAAACAACAGATGAAATAAATAACATGGTAAGGATGGGAATCATTACCCATACAATAGGATGGATTGCGTTTTTCACTTTCCTGGGTGTCTCTTTACTTTTTGCCATGGCTGTCTCCTTGCGTATGCATGTACCTGAGTATGTGTATATCTGAGTATACGTACACCGGCCTGTTATTCTAATATCCTGATCATCTGAGATTATCTATAGATTATCAGAGGTTTTGGTTTATTGTCAACACCGGAGGTCGCGGCTGTGGGTAAAATCAATGCGGAAAACCAATATAAAAAACATTTGTATTTTTGCACCTTATATGCTATAATCTTAAAATGACTGTGATTGTGTCCTGCTAATTAAGAAAAGAGGACAAAAGATACGAAGCACGGTGATTTAAGGAGGAAATGTAATCATGAGTTTACAGATTGAAAAGTTAGAGAAGAATATGGCCAAGCTGACCATTGAGGTTTCTGCTGAAGAATTGGAAAAGGCAATCGAAGGAGCTTATCAGAAAAATAAAAACAAGATCAGTATTCCCGGTTTCCGTAAGGGTAAAGCTCCCCGTAAGATGATAGAGCAGATGTACGGTAAGGAAGTATTTTATGAAGATGCAGCCAATGCGCTGATTCCCGATGCTTATGAAGAGGCATTGAAGGATTGCACCGAAGACATCGTATCTTCTCCCAAGATTGACGTGACTCAGCTGGAGGCAGGCAAGCCTTTTATCTTTACTGCAGAAGTTGCATTGAAGCCTGAAGTTACCCTTGGTAAGTATAAGGGTGTCAAGGTAGACAAGGCAGATACTACCGTAACCGACGAAGAAGTAAATGCAGAGATAGACAGGGAGAGAGAGAAGAACTCCAGAACAGTTGAGGTTGAGCGTACCGTAGAGAACGGAGATATCGCAACCATCGATTTCGAAGGCTTTGTGGATGGCGTTGCCTTCCAGGGCGGAAAGGGTGAGGATTATCCTCTGACCATCGGCTCAGGTGCATTTATTCCCGGATTCGAGGAGGCACTGATTGGCGCGGAGATCGGTAAGGAAGTGGATGTCAATGTTACCTTCCCCGAGGAATATCAGGCAGCAGAGCTTGCAGGTAAGGCAGCGGTATTCAAGTGCACCGTTAAGAAGCTTCAGGAGAAGCAGGTTCCCGAGCTTGACGATGATTTTGTAAGCGAGGTATCTGAAGAGAGCGATACCGTTGATGAGTATAAGTCTGAGATTAAGAAGAAGCTGGAAGACAATAAAGCGGCAGCGGCTAAGAATGCAAAGGAAGATGCTGCAATTGACGCTGTTATTGCTGATGCCAAGATGGACATCCCCGACGCAATGGTTGAGACCCAGCAGAGAGAGATGGTTCAGGAGTATGCGCAGAGAATGCAGTCTCAGGGAATCTCCATGGAGCAGTACATGAAGTTGACAGGTATGACGGTTCAGATGCTTATGGAGCAGGTGAAGCCTCAGGCTATGAAGAGAATCCAGTCCAGACTGGTTCTTGAGGCTGTGGCAGTCGCTGAGAAGCTGGAAGCAACTGAGGAAGATTTTGAAGAAGAAGTTAAAACCATGGCAGAGGTTTACAGCATGGATACCGATAAGGTTAAAGAACTCCTTGGAGAGAACGGCAAGAAGCAGGTTATGCAGGACATTGTTGTAAAGAAAGCTGCTGAATTTGTAACCGAGAATGCAAAGGAAGAAAAGGCTGCTGCAAAGAAGAGCACCAAGAAGACAAAAGCAGCAGAAGAGACTGAAGACAAAGAGTGAGTTTTGTAATCTGCCAAAGACATTGATATCAGTTGTACTCCGATTCCCGGAGTACAACTTTTTTCAAAATAGAAACGGTAGAAGGTATGAAAAAGAAACGGAGGTTTTGAGTATGAGTTTAGTACCGTATGTCATTGAACAAACCAGTAAAGGTGAGAGATCTTATGATATTTATTCCAGACTGTTAAAGGACAGAATTATTTTCCTCGGAGAAGAGGTAAATGATACTTCTGCCAGTATTGTGGTAGCTCAGCTTCTGTTCCTGGAAGCAGAAGATCCTGAGAAGGATATTCATCTTTATATCAACAGCCCCGGTGGTTCCATTACTGCCGGTATGGCAATTTATGATACCATGAATTACATTAAGTGTGATGTCTCCACTGTGTGTATCGGTATGGCTGCCAGCATGGGAGCATTTCTGCTCAGCGGCGGTGCGAAGGGAAAGCGTTTTGCACTTCCCAATGCAGAAATCATGATCCATCAGCCTCTTGGCGGATCTCAGGGTCAGGCAACAGAGATAGAGATTGCAGCAAGACATATTTTGAAGACCAGAGAAAAATTAAATCATATGCTTGCCGAGAATACCGGTAAGGATTATGAGACTATCTGTGCCGACACAGAGCGTGACAACTGGATGAGTGCAGCGGAAGCTAAGGATTACGGTCTGATTGATATGGTGATTGCCTCTCATGACAGAGATGAGAAAAAATAATAGCTTAGGAGTATAAATATGGCACCTAAAATGACAGGAAATGACATTAGATGTTCTTTCTGTAACAAGACACAGGGTCAGGTTCGCAAGCTGATTGCAGGACCTGAAGGCGTGTATATTTGCGATGAGTGCATTGATATCTGTGCAGACATTCTGGAGGAGGAGCTTGAGGAAGAACAGGAGGACGAAGCTGTTCATCCTGAGATTAATCTGCTAAAGCCTATCCAGATAAAGAATTTTCTGGACGAATATGTGGTTGGTCAGGATGAAGCCAAAAAGATTCTGTCTGTTGCGGTATATAATCACTATAAGCGTGTCACGGCACCAAAGGATCTGGATGATGTTGAACTGCAGAAGAGTAATATCATTATGGTAGGTCCTACCGGTTCCGGTAAGACATATCTCGCCCAGACATTGGCAAAGATTATCAATGTTCCCTTTGCAATTGCGGATGCAACTACACTGACCGAAGCCGGTTATGTGGGTGAGGATGTTGAGAATATTCTTCTGAAGCTAATTCAGGCGGCTGACTACGATGTGGAGAGAGCCCAGTATGGTATCGTATATATTGATGAGATTGATAAGATCACCAAGAAGGGAGAGAATGTTTCTATCACCCGTGATGTGTCCGGTGAGGGCGTTCAGCAGGCGCTGCTTAAGATCATTGAGGGAACCGTGGCAAGTGTACCTCCGCAGGGTGGCAGAAAACATCCCCATCAGGAGCTGATTTCTATTGATACTTCCAATATTCTCTTTATCTGCGGAGGAGCCTTTGACGGGCTGGAGAAGATTATCGAATCCAGATTGGATCGCAAGGCAATCGGTTTCAACACAGAGGTTTCTCAAAAGACAACAAAGGAGCTTAGCGAGCTGTTCCAGGCAGTGACACCTCAGGATCTGGTCAAGTTTGGTCTCATTCCGGAGTTTGTCGGACGTGTTCCCATCTGTGTTGCACTGAGAGGTCTGGACAAGGAAGCTCTTGAAAGAATCCTGAAAGAGCCAAAGAATGCCTTGATCAAACAGTACAGAAAGCTGTTTAGCATGGATGAAGTTGAGCTGACGTTCGAGGATGAGGCTGTTTCTGCAATTGCAGCCAAGGCTTTTGAGAGAAAGACAGGAGCCAGAGGATTGCGCTCCATTATGGAAAATGTGCTGATGGATACTATGTACACAATTCCTTCTGATGACACGATTGAAGAGTGTGTGATTACCAAAGAGGTCGTGGACGAGGAAAGTGCCCCCGTCATTGTCCGTAAGGGGGAGACAGGAAAGCTGGATACAGGCAAATGATTATAAAAAACGTTGGTCTGGAAACGGTCTGCGGTGTTACCAGTAAGCTTCCCCAGAGTAAATACCCGGAGGTTGCTTTTGCAGGAAAGAGTAATGTGGGGAAATCCTCTCTGATTAATGCTTTGGTCAACCGTAAAGCATTGGCCAGGACCAGTTCGCAGCCCGGAAAGACACAGACTATCAATTATTATAATATTAATGACGCCATCTATTTTGTGGATTTACCGGGATATGGATACGCCCGTGCCAATCAGGAGGTTAAGGCGGGATGGGGTCGAATGGTTGAGAACTACCTCCATGGTTCAAAGCAGTTGAAGAGGGTTTTTTTGCTGATTGATATCAGACATGCACCATCCGAAAATGACAGATTGATGTACGAATGGATTTGTAAGATGGGATTTGTTCCTGTGCTTATTGCCACAAAGCTTGATAAGATTAAGAGAAGTCAGCTTCAAAAACAATTGAAGCTGATTCGCGAGGGATTGCAGGTAAAAGAAGGGACAATTCTGATTCCTTTCTCTTCGGAGACCAAGCAGGGCAGAGAGGAAGTTTATCAGATTCTTGACAGCATTTTGGAGGAGAATATATGAGAAAATACGGCAAAGCTCTGGTAAATATCGCAGTGGCTGTAGTTTTATTTCTGGCGGTTACATTTCTATTGCCAAGAGTGCTGGTTTTCTTTTCTCCTTTTGTAGTGGGCTGGGTTATCGCACTGATAGCCGGCCCATTTGTGCGTTTTTTTGAAGAAAAGCTCAGACTCAAGAGAAAAATAGGCGGCGTTTTTGTGATCGTATCGGTAATTGCGTTGGTGGTATTGATTGTTTACTTAGTTGGGGCTTTGATTGTTGAGCAGGTGATTGGTTTACTAAGTGATTTGCCGGATATGTGGATGGCAATGCAGGAGGATCTTGCTGATGTTTCAGCTACCATCAGCAAAATTGGAGAGAAATTTTTTGGCAATGAAGAACTGAATCTTAATGACCTGACAGAACGTCTGGGCGTTTATCTCGGAAATATTTTCAGCAGTCTTGGAACACCGACTTTGGAAGCAGCCGGTAATCTCGCAAAACGGCTTCCAACCATATTTATCGGAATCATTATGGCCTTACTTTCTTCCTATTTCTTTGTAGCGGAGCGTGCCGGAATAAATCAATGGTTAACGGAGCATACCCCGGCAAATCTACAGATGCGCTATAAGATGATACGAAATTGTTTGATTCATTCTGTAGGTGGATATTTTAAGGCACAGTTAAAAATCGAAGTGTGGATGTATCTGTTGCTTCTGATTGGATTGGGGTGCCTGAACGTCAGATACTTTGCCCTGATTGCATTTGGAGTAGCTATTTTGGATCTCCTTCCTTTTTTCGGAACGGGTACGGTGTTGATTCCCTGGGCAGTCATTCGTATGATGACGGGAGATTATAAGACGGCTTTGTGGCTCTTGATTATATGGTGTGGCGGGCAATTGGCACGACAACTGATTCAACCTAAAATCGTAGGGGATTCTATCGGAGTTGCCCCCCTTCCGACCTTGTTTCTGCTCTTTGGTGGATATAAGCTTGGGGGAATTCTTGGTATGATTCTTGCGGTTCCTTTGGGATTGCTGGTGTATACCATGTATCAGGAGGGTGTTTTCGAAACGACGAAGCAGAGCATTCAGATTCTGGTCGCCGGTGTTAATCAATTCCGGAAAATAGAGAAGGAAGATCTGGATGAAGTGCAGGAAATGCAGAAGAGAAATGCTGAGATTTCTGAAAAACTGAATGAACAGCGTCGAATCGAAAAACAGAAAAAACAGGAAAAACGGAAAGCAAAAAGAAAAAATATGTAAAACTTTGAAACTTTTACTTTGGAACAGCGTCTATACATATAGAGGGTTATTTCGGCTCTCAGATATTGGAATGACGAACGGAGGTAAAAGTATGAAAAGTGTCTTAATATATAATAATCGTACCGGAATTGCGGAGAAGCTTGAACCGCTTTTGAACAAGGAAGGATTCAGGATGCTTGTAACAGATAATGAACAGCAACTGATGCTTATGTTGCAGGCAGACAGCATCCAACTGATTTTGCTTGATGTGGAATTGAACAATCAGAAATGGGATAAGGGAATTGAACAGGTTGCTGCACTTCGCCGCGTGAGCAGAATCCCTTTGATTGTGATATCTTCACAGTCCGCCGATACAGCAAAGATTATGGCATTGGAGGCGGGAGCGGACGACTATGTGACGGTGGAATGTAATCCTTTGGAAATATTTGCGAGAATCAAGGCTCAGATTCGAAGATATTATCAGCTGATCGGTCTGTGTGAGGATATGAGTCGTATCTATAAGGTGGAGGGCTTGACAATCGATGATGTGCAGCGTACAGTGACGGCGGATGGCAGAAATGTGAGGCTGACTCCGATTGAATATAAAATACTGAAACTCCTTGTACAGAGAAAGGGAGAAGTTTTGTCTAACCGACAGATTTACGAGACAATCTGGAGAATGCAGCCTATAGGTGCGGACAATATCATTGCAGTGCATATCCGTCATATCAGAGAAAAGATAGAAAGTAATCCCAGAAAGCCCAAGTATCTCAAGGCAGTCTGGGGGAATGGATATAAAGTGGGATGAAAGTAAAAAGAGGACTTTCCGGCAGTACACTAAAAATCATCGCAATCATTACTATGTTAATTGATCATATCGGTGCCGCTCTTTTGACCAGAATATTGATAAGCAGAGGCTTTTTGGGAAGAGCAGGTGTGGGGCAGACAAAAGATATTTTAGATGGATTTTTGAGCAATGAAACCATGTACAGTCTGCTGGGTATCATGCGAATGATTGGACGGATGGGATTTCCGCTCTTTTGTTTTCTGCTTGTGGAAGGATTTCAAAAGACAGGGGACAGAAAGAAATATGTATTGCGTCTGGGGGGATTTGCCTTTCTTTCCGAGATTCCCTATGATTTGGCATTCTCAGGAAAAGTGATTGATCCTTCAAGCCAGAATGTCTACTTTACCTTGCTGCTGGGAATGCTTTTTATGTGTGTCTGTCAGTATCTGCCGGAGCTGAAGCTGCCGGAAATAGGGCGGTGGCTGGCTGTGGGTACAGGTATTGTGCTATTGCCTGCCTATTACCTGAACAGATATCCAACATTCCTGTGCAAGGTTGCGGAGCCGGTACTTGATCTGGGAGTAAAAATCGGATTGATACGGAGCAATATGGGAGCTTTTGTTTTTCTAAGTATTTGTCTCTCAGCAATCCTTTTGCTCCTTTGGTTCCTATATCGGAAAATGGCGGGAAGAGAAGAAGCATGGGTCATTGGAGCGGGACTTGCACTCCTGACACTGGGAATGTATCTCGGAGATTTACTCAGAACAGATTATTCTGCAAGCGGTGTATTAACCATTGCAATCATGTACTTCCTGCGAAACAGTCATTTTTTATCCGGGATTGGCGGATGTACGATGTTAAATATTACGCATACCAATGAGATAACCGCTTATCTGGCATTGATTCCGATTGCATACTATAATGGGGAAAGAGGATTAAAGCTGAAGTATTTGTTTTATGTATTTTATCCGGCTCATTTGTTGATCATATGGAGCATAGCGGAAATCATGGGGCTGGGAAGTATATCTGTGATTTAAAATATATCGGGGAATAGAGAGCTATGGAGTTCTTTATGTACTGAAACGATTGAAAAAAACAGAAAATACGGTTACATACAAACAGGGAGGGCATCGGACGATACGTCCGGTGCCCTCCCTGTTTTCATGCAGCTATGCTGCCTTGTGTTCGTTGTTCAGAGCTATTAAGCTACTACAGTAACGTTGGTAGCACGAATCTTGCTGCTGTTAGCAGGATCACACTCTGTATCGAAAGTAACCTTCTGGCCTTCCTCAAGAGACTTGAAACCTTCAGCGTTGATAGCGGAGAAATGTACGAATACTTCCTCGCCGGTTGCATCGTTGGTGATGAAACCATAACCCTTCTGAGCGTTGAACCATTTAACTGTACCGTTGTTCATTGTGGTACCTCCTAAAAAATAAAAATATGTTTGATTCTAAAATGTAGGGCAAAAAAATCACATATTTGTGTAAACCATCATCAAAGTAGCAATGACTTACAAAAATATGTGAGTTCAATGACTTTCATTTAGAATACAGGATAAGTATAGCATTATTTTTTGCAAAATGTCAACAATTATTTTCAAAATCCGAATATTGCAGCAACTGCTGTGAAACTGAGCAGAGCTGTGATCCGCAATATCAAGCAGAATTTGTTCTGGGCGTTCTTTTATAATGTGATAGGTATTCCCTTGGCGGCAGGCCTGTGGTATCCTATATTACAGATTAGATTAAATCCCATGTTTGGTGCTGCGGCAATGAGCTTAAGCAGTGTTTTTGTTGTGGGAAATGCGTTGCGGCTCAAGAGATTCCGGAGTGATTCTGAACACAGAAGAATAAAAAAAGGAAAGGCAGAAAAGGAGAAAGCTGTTGACAGAGAGGAAAGCACCGGGATAGAGGAAAGAGAGGGTAAGAACATGACAAGAGTTATATTGATTGAAGGAATGATGTGCAGCCATTGCACCGGAAGAGTGCAGAAGGCATTGGAGGCATTGGAAGGAGTAGCTTCTGTTACCATGAATCTGGAACAGAAAAGTGCAACTGTGGAGCTGACGGGTGAAGTGAGCGAAGCGAGCCTGATTTCAGCGGTGAAAGATGCGGGATATGAAGTGACTGCCGTGAGAGGATAAGATATTTTATTTCTTTCAGAGAAAATTTATGTTTTTTTTATTGTATTTAAAAGGACTTGTGTTATAGTTGCAATAGAACAATAAACAATTCGTTGATATAATGAATCGTTCGTAAGGACAAAGGAAGGGTGGGATCATTATGAATATCAGCAAATTTACACAGAAGTCAATGCAGGCAGTGGAGGGCTGCGAGAGGCTTGCCTACGAGTATGGGAATCAGGAGATTGAGCAGGAGCACCTTCTGTACAGTCTTTTGACCCTGGATGACAGTCTGATCCTCAAACTGATTGAGAAGATGGAGATTCAGAAGGAACACTTTGTGGACAGAGTGGAAAAGGCGATTCAAAAGCGGCCTAAGGTGCAGGGAGGCAAGGTATATATCGGAGAGAAGCTGAACAAGGTGCTCATCAGTGCGGAGGATGAGGCAAAGCAGTTAGGAGATGAATATGTCTCTGTAGAGCATTTATTTCTCTCTATGCTGAAGAATCCCAATCGGGAGATTGCTCAGATCTGGAAGGAGTATGGTATTACCAGGGAGAGATTCCTGCAGGCTCTTTCCACGGTACGGGGGAATCAGAGGGTGACCAGCGACAACCCGGAGGCCACCTATGATACTCTGGAAAAATACGGCCAGGAGCTGGTGGAGAAGGCCAGAAATCAAAAGCTGGATCCGGTTATCGGCAGAGACAGTGAGATCAGAAATATCATCCGGATTCTATCCAGAAAGACCAAGAACAATCCGGTTATCATCGGTGAGCCCGGAGTTGGTAAGACAGCGGTAGTCGAGGGGCTTGCCCAGCGTATTGTGAGAGGGGATGTACCGGAGGCACTGAGAGACAAGAAGATTTTTGCCCTGGATATGGGCGCTCTGGTGGCAGGTGCAAAGTACCGGGGTGAATTTGAGGAGCGTCTGAAGGCAGTATTGGATGATGTGAAGAGCAGCGACGGACAGATCATTCTGTTTATCGATGAGCTGCACACCATTGTGGGAGCCGGTAAGACTGACGGAGCGTTGGATGCAGGAAATATGCTGAAGCCCATGCTGGCCAGAGGAGAGCTGCATTGTATCGGCGCCACCACTCTGGATGAATACAGACAGTATATTGAAAAGGATGCGGCGCTGGAGAGACGTTTCCAGCCTGTTATGGTGGATGAACCTACGGTGGAAGACACCATCTCCATTCTGCGGGGACTGAAAGAGCGCTATGAGGTATATCATGGTGTAAAAATCATGGACAACGCTCTGGTGAGCGCGGCTGTACTTTCCAATCGTTATATTTCCGACAGGTTTTTACCGGATAAAGCCATTGACCTGGTGGACGAGGCCTGTGCGCTGATTAAGACCGAACTGGATTCCATGCCCACAGAGCTGGATGAGCTGCAGCGCAGGATTATGCAGATGGAGATTGAGGAGGCTGCCCTGAAGAAGGAGGATGACCGTCTCAGTCAAGAGAGACTGGCCAACCTGCAGAAGGAGCTGGCAGAGCAGAAGGAAGCCTTTGCCAGTATGAAAGCCCAGTGGGATAACGAGAAGGCTTCCGTGGATAAGCTTTCGAAACTCCGGGAAGAGATTGACAGTGTGAACAGTGAGATTCAGATTGCCCAGAGAGAAGGGAACCTGGAGAAGGCAGCGGAATTGAGCTACGGCAGATTGCCGGCGTTGAAGAAGCAGCTGGAGCAGGCGGAGGAAAAGGTCGGCTCCGACGATTTGTCTCTGGTTCATGAGAAGGTATCTGATGAGGAAATCGCCAGAATCGTCTCCAGATGGACGGGAATCCCTGTAGCAAAGCTGACGGAGAGCGAGCGCAACAAGACCCTGCATCTGGATCAGGAGCTGCATAAGAGAGTGGTGGGACAGGATGAGGGTGTCACCAAGGTGACAGAGGCAATCATCCGCTCCAAGGCAGGTATCAAGGATCCCTCCAAGCCCATCGGTTCCTTCCTGTTCCTGGGACCCACCGGTGTGGGCAAGACAGAGCTGGCGAAGTCTTTGGCAGCAGCCCTGTTCGACGATGAGAACAATATGGTCCGTATCGATATGAGCGAATATATGGAGAAACACTCTGTCTCCAGACTGATCGGAGCGCCTCCCGGATATGTGGGATATGAGGAAGGCGGACAGTTGACTGAAGCAGTCAGAAGAAAACCCTACTGTGTTGTCCTCTTTGATGAGATTGAAAAGGCTCATCCCGATGTGTTTAATGTGCTGTTGCAGGTGTTGGATGATGGTCGCGTGACGGATTCCCAGGGCAGAACCGTGGACTTCAAGAACACCATTCTGATTATGACCTCTAATATCGGTGCCAGCTATCTGCTGGATGGTATTGATGAAAACGGACAGATCAACAAGGAAGCGGAAGAGGCTGTAATGGGAGATTTGAGAGCTCATTTCAGACCGGAGTTCCTGAATCGTCTGGATGAGACCATTCTGTTCAAGCCATTGACCAAGGATAATATCGGAGGTATTATCCGGTTGATTATCGCAGAGCTGAACCGTCGTCTGGACGACAGAGATTTGACACTGGAATTGTCCGAGGCAGCTATCGGGTATATTGTGGAACATGCTTATGACCCTGTCTATGGTGCCAGACCTTTGAAGAGATATATCCAGAAGTACGTGGAAACCATGGTGGCAAAGCTGATTCTGGAGGACAAGGTTGAAAATGGAGATACCATTCTCATTGATGTACAGAATGAGGAATTAACTGCTGTGGTCAAATAACATATTCCCGCCGGATGAATACAGCAGATGATATGCTGATGCAGATTCATAGGAATAAAAGAATACTATTGTGTCCGGAAAGGAGGAGCTTGTGTATGATTCCCAAGGATGCGGTGATGCTCCTGAGTTTTGTCAATCTCAAACTGAGAGACTACTATGACAGTCTGGAAAAGCTTTGTGAAGATCTGGATATAGATCAGTCAGAGCTGGAAGATAAATTAGCATCCATCGACTACCACTATCATAAGGAGCAAAACAAGTTTGTGTAACATAGAAAAGCAAAAGAAGGGTCTTCGTTGCAGAGTCTGTACCGGATGTGGTTTGTGTCCCGGAGTTCTGCGCCCGGAGGTAAAAGAACAAAAAATTCATGTGCTGGCGGATCTGCCGGGAGAGGGACAGGGGGAGCTTCCCTCTGCCCATGGAACGAGACTGGCTGTGGCGGATATTGGTACTACCACCATAGCCATGCTGTTATATGATACTGAAGGCAGGGTGGAGGCAAGACATGTGACTGTAAATCCCCAGGTAAAGTACGGCGCGGATGTGATTTCCAGAATCCATGCAGCACAGGAGCCGCAGTGCGCAAGGGATTTGCATGACCTGGTACGGAAAGAACTGGAGAAGGGGCTGCAACGGTTTCGGGACATGCTTTCCACAGGAGAGAAGTTACAGCTTGTCATTGCTGCCAATACCACAATGACTTATCTGATGATGGGCTGGGACACGTCTGAGCTGGGACGTGCCCCTTTTCGTGCAACCAGGCTTCTGGCGGTAGAGACTACCTTGGGCGAGGTACCATGCTATATCATGCCGGGGATGTCTGCTTTTGTGGGAGGAGATATCACCTCCGGTATGTATGCCTGTGGTATGGACAAGGAGGAAGAAATCACTCTGTTTATTGACCTTGGAACCAACGGAGAGCTGGCGCTGGGCAGTAAAAATAAGCGTATTGCCTGTGCCACGGCTGCCGGCCCCGCATTTGAGGGAGGAGTCAACCGAGGAATCTGGGGAGCAGATATGATCCATCTTCTCGCTGCCTTGAGACGGGAGAAGCTTCTGGATGAAACAGGGCTTCTGGAGGAGAAATACTTTGAATCCGGCGTCCGCGCCGGCAATGTTCTTATCACCGAGAGTGCAGTGAGAAGTGTGCAGCTGGCAAAGGCAGCCATCGCAGCGGGGATTAAAACCTTGCTTGACAGATACGGAATCAAAGGGGAGGCTGTGGACCGCGTGGTGCTGGCCGGAGGATTTGGCTATTATCTGAATCCCGCTGATGCGGCTGAAATCGGGCTGCTGCCCCGGACTCTGGCAGCAAAGGCCTGTGCCGGCGGCAATACCGCCTTAAGGGGGGCACTGAAAGCGGGGCGGATGCTGTTGAAGAATCAGGGAGATTTGGAACTACAACAGCAATTAATAGAACTGGTGGAGGGAACGGAATGCATTAACCTTGCGGAGGAACCCGGCTTCAATGAATGTTATCTGTCCTCCATGAATCTGGAAGAGTATGAATAAAGGAAGCCTACTGAATAAGTTCACCTGCCCGCGCATATAGTTTAGAAACTGCGTGAATCGAGGCAGAGAATATGAAGAAACTGATGACAGCAATCCTGGTATTTGATTTGATGGCGGGATTGCTGTTTTTGGGTCTGTGGGAGAGCAGTAAGCAGGCAAGCATGGTCAGCAGCAATAATGTCGAAAATGATAATCTCAAGAAGATAGCCATCACCTTTGACGATGGTCCTCATCCCTCCTATACGGAACAGCTTCTGGACGGTCTGAAGGAACGGGGGGTACATGCCACCTTCTTTGTCACGGGAGAGCATGCCGGACTGCACCCGGAGATCATTAAGAGAATGCAGAACGAGGGACATTTGATTGGCAATCATACCTACAGCCATATTCAGCTGACCAAGAACAATAGAGAGGATTTCAAGGAGGAATTGATCATGACCAATAAGGTCATAAAGGAGATTACCGGAGAGGAGGTACAATATGTGCGTCCTCCCTACGGCTCCTGGGACAAGAGCTTTGAGAAGGAACTGAACATGTTTCCGGTACTGTGGACCGTAGACCCCCTTGACTGGAGCTCCAAGAATGTGACCGGTATCACCCGAAAGATAGTTACCAATACAAAGGAAAACGATATTATTCTCATGCATGATTACTTTGAAACTTCGGTGACAGCAGCTTTAAAGGCCATAGATGAGCTACAGG
>SAMEA3663273__coassemble_93_pt1 | contig 20842 bp, 20 predicted proteins | sample SAMEA3663273__metabat2_low_PE_019 | metagenome-assembled genome bin SAMEA3663273 (sample SAMEA3663273) | pig gut metagenome | biome: pig gut; feature: pig-associated habitat; material: faeces | place: China | collected 2013
CAAAAGAATGCAAGCGCATAGCGCGATGAAATAAGCCCGCAGGGCTTATGAATGCACAGCGCAAAAGAATGCAAGCGCATAGCGCGATGAAATAAGCCCGCAGGGCTTATGAATGCTTAAACTATTCAAAATTATGGAGGAGATTCGTAATGTCAGAAATCACAAAGAAACCTATAAAGATTACGGAAACTATACTGCGTGATGCTCACCAGTCTCTGATTGCAACCAGAATGCCTACCGAATTCATGCTTCCCATTGTTGAGAAGATGGATAAGGTTGGCTATCATTCCGTAGAGTGTTGGGGTGGTGCAACCTTTGATGCTTCTCTTCGTTTCCTGAAGGAAGATCCCTGGGAAAGACTGCGTAAGCTTCGTGACGGTTTCAAGAATACCAAGCTTCAGATGCTGTTCCGCGGACAGAATATTCTGGGATACAGACCCTACGCTGATGACGTGGTAGATGCCTTCGTTCAGAAATCCATTGCAAACGGTATTGATATTATCCGTATTTTCGATTGTCTGAACTATCTTCCTAACCTTCAGGAAGCAGTTAACGCTACCAACAAGATGAAACAGCAGGAGGGAAGAGGTCATGCCCAGGTAGCTCTGTCTTATACCCTTGGCGACGCATATACATTAGAGTATTGGGCAACTATGGCCAAGAATATTGAAGAGATGGGTGCCGATTCCATCTGTATTAAGGATATGGCAGGTCTGCTTGTTCCTTACAAAGCAACTGAGCTGATCAAAGCAATGAAGGAGAACACCAAGCTTCCGATTCAGTTACATACACACTATACTTCCGGTGTGGCCAGCATGACTTACCTGAAGGCAGTAGAGGCCGGCGTTGATGTCATTGATACCGCTATGAGTCCCTTTGCTATGGGTACATCACAGCCCGCTACCGAGGTTATGGTTGAGACCTTCAAGGGAACCGAGTATGATACCGGCTTCGATCAGAATCTGCTGGCGGAGATTGCAGATTACTTCCGTCCTTACAGAGACGAGTGCCTTGCAAGCGGTCTGCTGAATCCCAAGGTGATGGGTGTTGATATCAAGACTCTGCTTTACCAGGTGCCCGGCGGAATGCTTTCCAACATGGTTAGCCAGTTGAAGGAGCAGAACGCTGAGGACAGATATTATGATGTGTTGAAGGAGATTCCTCAGGTGCGTAAAGACCTGGGTGAGCCTCCGCTGGTTACCCCTTCTTCTCAGATTGTCGGTACTCAGGCTGTGTTCAATGTACTTATGGGTGAGAGATACAAGATGGCCACAAAGGAGACCAAGGCAGTTCTTCGCGGTGAGTATGGTCAGACTGTTAAGCCTATGAGTCAGGAAGTTATTGATAAGGTTATTCCCGGTGAAGAGAGAATTACCTGCCGATTTGCGGACAAGCTGGACAACGAGATGAGTAAGTTGGAAACAGAAATGAAGGAGTGGAAGCAGCAGGACGAGGATGTGTTGTCCTATGCACTGTTCCCTCAGGTTGCCACAGATTTCTTTAAGTATCGTCAGGCTCAGCAGGAGAAGGTTGATATGACTCAGGCTGACACAAAGAACGGCGCATACCCCGTATAAATCTATAGGAGATAATAGAAAACGACAGACAGCTTTAGCTTCGGAAGAGGATAGCGGTCTGTCGTTTTTGGATACATGAATTGAAAAATCCTTGAATATATACCTTGGAACTTTTGCCTTCGACTTGACAAGCTCTTTTTTGCTCGGTAAAATAACATATGTTACCGCATGGGACATTCGAAAGATAAAGTATTGATATGCGGCCTTTGAAAGGGTAAAGCAATGGCAAGAAAAGAAACGATTACCATACAGATGATTCTTGACACAGCATTTGCAATGACAAGAGAAGAGGGATTTTCCAATGTGACCGCCAGAAGAGTGGCTTCCAGGGTTGGCTGTTCGACTCAGCCGATTTTTCGTGTGTACAAAAGTATGGACGAGCTCTGGGATGCGGTTTATGACCAGGCTGCAGATTTTTTTCAGGATTATTACAAAGTATATCCCAAAACGGGAAAGACGCCTTTCAGCAATCTGGGGATGGCTTACATATCTTTTGCACGGGAGGAAAAACATTTGTTTGAACTTCTTTTTGTCAATGGAAGGGCTGGGAGAAAAGGTATGTATGAACTGCTAAACGGCAACAGCGGCAGTGTGGTGTATGAAGCAAATCTTGCAAGAATTCAAGGGTGTTCGGATCCCGGCGGGTTGTTTACGAAAATATGGATATTTATCCATGGAGCAGCGTGCATGTCACTTACGGGTGATTATGATTTGCCGGATATAGAAACGAAGAAAATGTTGGAGAATATCTACCAATCCTTTGCTGAAATGAAATAGGAGCAGATATGGAAGAAAAAAATGATATATTAGCGCGTATAACTGATTGTTACGGGAAAATGAGCAAGGGACATAAAGCGATTGCAACGTATATTCTGGAACATTATGATCAGGCCGTATTTATGACGGCTGCAAAGCTTGGAGAAACACTTGGAATCAGCGAGTCTACTGTTGTGCGTTTTGCTTCCGGAATCGGCTGCAGCGGTTATCCGGAGTTCCAGAAGGCGCTGGAAGAATGTGTGAAAAGCAAGCTGAATCGCATACAAAAAATGGATGCAAGGTATGGAAGGAGTTCTCAATCCGAGGTGCTGACATCGGTTTTGACGGCTGATATCGAAAAGATTCAGCATACCATTGATAATCTGGATCCCAATACCTTTGAGACAGCAGTTAACACACTTCTTACCGCAGAGAAAATATATGTGATGGGACTTAGAAGTAATGAGCCATTGGCGGAATTCCTGCATTTTTATTTAAATATGATTCGGCCGGATGTCATCTTGCTCAAGACAACCAGTGTAAGCGAAACCTTTGAACAGATGATCCGGATCAGCCCCGGGGATTGCTTTGTGGGCATCAGTTTCCCGAGATATTCCATGAGAACCCTGAAAGCCATGGAATTCGCCAGCGATCGAAACGCAAAGGTGATTGCCGTTACAGATTCGGTTCATTCTCCGATGTGCCTGTATTCCTCCTGCAATCTGCTGGCCAGAAGTGATATGGTTTCCATTGTGGATTCTCTGGTGGCACCATTGAGTATGATAAATGCGCTGGTGGTTGCAATGTGTTTGAAGAAGCCTCAGGAGGTCAGAAAAAATCTGGAAACGCTTGAGGAAACATGGAATAATTATCAGGTTTATCTGAATGATGAGATTAATTTTATAGATGATGAACCTATGCTGAATTATTCGCTGCGAAAGTCGGAGGAAGAAGCATAATAAGTTTATGAAAAAGGTGATTGTAGTAGGGGGCGGTGCTGCGGGGATGATGGCTGCCGTAGCGGCGGCAGATTCCGGCAGTAAGGTCTGTTTGATAGAGAAAAACGAAAAGCTTGGTAAAAAGGTATTTATCACCGGCAAGGGGCGTTGTAATGTAACCAATGCGGCTGATGTGGAAACGCTTCTTTCCAATGTGTGCACCAATCGTAAGTTTTTATATAGTGCATTTTATGGCTTTGATAATACGGCAGTGATGGAGTTCCTGGAAAGGGCCGGATGTCCGCTGAAGATAGAGCGCGGAGACAGAGTTTTCCCGGTGTCTGACCACTCCTCGGATGTCATTGCGGCATTTCGCAGGGAATTGGACAAAAGGAAGGTTGAAATTCGGCTGAATACAGAAGTGGCATCCCTTGAGGTGTGCGAGAATCAGAAATCCGATTCCGGCGATGGAGAAAAGAGCAAAAAGTCATTTTACAGAATCACAGGGGTCAGATTGAAGAGTGGGAAAATGGTGGAGGCGGATAAAGTGATTCTGTGTACCGGAGGAGTGTCCTATCCTTCTACCGGTTCCACGGGAGACGGTTACCGTATGGCGGAGGAGACGGGGCATCAGATTACGAAACTGTTTCCCGGTCTGGTGCCGCTGGAGACAAAAGAAACATGGTGCAGGGAACTGATGGGACTTACTTTGAAGAATGTTAGTCTGCGTCTGGTGCGGGGGAATAAGGAGCTGTATCAGGGGTTTGGAGAGATGCTGTTCACGCATTTCGGAGTCAGCGGTCCTCTGGTTTTGTCGGCAGGCAGTTTATACACCCCCGGAGAAGCGCGGTTATTCATTGACCTAAAGCCTGCGATGACGGAGGAACAATTAGATAATCGTCTGCTCAGAGATTTTGAGGAAAACAGGAATAAGCAATTTAAAAATGCTTTGGGTGCCCTGTTCCCGATTCGAATGATACCTGTGATGGTTTCTCTGTCAGGAATACATCCGGACAAAAGGGTAAACGAAGTATCGAAGCAGGAAAGACAAAATCTGATTCGGCTGATCAAAAATCTGCCATTGACAGTTACGGGGGCAAGAGGATTTCAGGAGGCGATTATTACCAGAGGCGGAATATCCGTGAAAGATGTGAACCCGTCTACCATGGAATCGAAAAAAGTGGAAGGATTGTTCTTTGCGGGAGAAGTTCTTGATCTCGATGCATTCACGGGCGGCTATAATCTGCAGATTGCATGGTCAACAGGACATTTGGCCGGAATTTCATAAATGCGGATTGGGCTGACTGAAAAATATAATTTGTGATGGGAGAAAAGAGATGGCATATAATATTGCAGTAGACGGACCTGCAGGTGCAGGAAAAAGTACCATAGCGAAGGCAGTTGCCGAGAGACTTGGATGTATTTATGTGGATACGGGAGCCATGTATCGTGCCATGGCATTGTATATGCTTCGCGAGAAGGTTGATCTGCAGGATCGGGCAGCAATCGCCGGGGCTTGTACCGGTGCAGATATTAAGATTGGATTTGAAGACGGTGTCCAGGCTGTTTATTTAAACGGTGAGAATGTGAATGCTTTTCTTCGGACAGAAGAGGTGGGGAATGCAGCCTCCGTTACCAGTGTTGTGCCCGAAGTGAGAAAGCGTCTCGTGGAGCTGCAACAGCTTCTTGCGGCAGAGAGTGACTGTATTATGGACGGAAGAGATATCGGAACCTGTGTATTGCCTAAGGCGCAGACCAAGATTTATCTGACTGCTAGCAGTATGGTAAGAGCAAAGCGTAGATATGATGAGCTTACGGCGAAGGGTGAGAACTGCGATCTTGGGAAGATTAAGGCGGACATAGAAGAAAGAGATTATCGTGACATGCATAGAGAGATTTCGCCGCTTAAGCAGGCGGAGGATGCTGTTTTGGTGGATTCTTCAGATATGACGATCGAGGAAGTGATCGAGAGAATCCTTGAACTGGCAAAGAGATAAGACGAAGTGTGAAAGGGTAATGAGATGGAAGTCAGACTGGCTGAGTGCGCCGGATTCTGCTTTGGTGTAAAACGTGCGGTAGATACGGTGTATGAACAGTTAAAAAGAGGGAAGACTATTTATACCTATGGTCCAATTGTGCATAACGAAGAAGTGATCAGAGAATTGTCAGAGCAGGGGATTCGTGTGCTGGAAGACAGGGAGGCATTGGAAAAACTGCCCCTCCGGAGGGAGGGAGAAACCGCGGTCATCATTCGTGCGCACGGTGTCTCCGAAGAGATTTATGGACTGTTGGAACAGAAGAAAGTAGAGATTATAGATGCTACCTGTCCCTTTGTAAAACGGATTCACAAGATTGTCAGAGAACACGAAGAAAACGGCGAGCGTATTCTGATAGCCGGAGATCCCAAACATCCGGAAGTGGAAGGAATTGTCGGGTGGTGCAGGGGACCGGTTAAAGTAATTCAGGAGCCGGACGAAACCATGGATTTTATGACGGAGGAAACTGAAAAATACTGTCTCGTGGCGCAAACGACATATAACTACAATAAATTTCAAGATTTAGTTGAAATTTTAGAAAAAAAAGGTTACAATGTTAGTGTTGTGAATACTATCTGCAACGCAACGGAAGAACGTCAGCGTTCTGCAGCTAAATTGGCAGAGGAAGCAGATGTTATGATTGTAATAGGAGGGAAGCACAGCTCTAATACGATGAAGCTCTATGGTATCTGTCAGGAGAAATGTGCAAAGACCTATTTTATACAGACACTGGATGACTTGCATTTAGAGCTACCTAAAGCTGCTCGCCTGGTGGGTATTACAGCGGGGGCTTCCACCCCAAACAAATTAATCGAGGAGGTTCAAAATTATGTCAGAATTAACTTTTGAACAAATGTTGGAAGATTCAATTAAGACAATACATTCAGGAGAGGTAGTCGAGGGTACAGTCATCGATGTTAAGGCTGAAGAGATCATCTTGAACATCGGATACAAGTCAGACGGTATTCTTACAAAGAATGAGTATACCAATGATTCCGGCGTTGATCTGCAGAAGGCAGTCAAGGTTGGCGACACCATGGAAGTTAAGGTTCTGAAGGTAAATGACGGTGAGGGTCAGGTTATGTTGACCTACAAGAGGCTTGCTGCTGACAGAGGCAACAAGAGAATTGAAGAGGCTTTCAATAACAAAGAGGTTCTTAAGGCAACCGTTGCCCAGGTTCTGGATGGCGGATTAAGTGTTATTGTGGACGAAGTAAGAATATTCATCCCTGCAAGTCTGGTTTCCGACACATACGAGAAGGATCTGACCAAGTATGCAGGTCAGGAAATTGAATTTGTGATCAGCGAGTACAATCCCAAGCGCAGAAGATATATCGGCGACCGCAGACAGCTTGTGGCTGCACAGAAGGCAGAGCTTCAGAAAGAACTCTTCGAGAAGATTCACGAAGGCGACATCGTAGAAGGTACTGTCAAGAATGTTACTGATTTCGGCGCTTTTATCGACCTCGGCGGAGCAGACGGACTGCTTCATATTTCTGAGATGTCCTGGGGTCGTATTGAGCATCCCAAGAAGGTATTTAAGGTTGGTGACAAGGTTAAAGTTCTGATTAAGGAGATTTCCGGCAGCAAGGTAGCACTTTCCTTGAAGTTTGACGATGAGAATCCCTGGAAGAACGCTGCGGACAAGTATGCAGTGGGCAGCGTTGTTACCGGTAAGGTTGCAAGAATGACAGATTTTGGTGCTTTCGTAGAGCTGGAAGCCGGTGTGGATGCACTCCTTCATGTTTCTCAGATTTCCAAAGAACATGTGGATAAACCTGCAGACGTGCTGAAGGTTGGTGATGAGGTAACTGCAAAGGTAACCGATTTCAATGAAAGTGACAGAAAGATATCACTGAGCATCAAGGCACTTACAGCTCCTGAAGCTACCGAAGATGCGGATGAAGTAGCAGTAAATGTTGATGAGGTTATTGCTGCTCAGACGGAAGAATAATCCGTGAGGTTTTGTTCTAAGATTATCAGATAAAGGCGGGATGCAGGCAATGGCATATGATTATGAGTATTTTAAAAGTGAAATACTGAAACTGACTGCAATTGACCTGAACTGTTACAAAGAAAAGCAGATGAAGCGCCGCATCGACACCTTGATTGCAAAGCATAAGATTGAGGGCTATGATAAATATATTCAGGCACTCAAATCGGACAAAGAGCTTTTTGAAGAGTTTGTAAGCTATATAACAATCAATGTCTCGGAGTTTTATCGCAATCCTGATCAGTGGAAACTGATGGACCGTGAGGTGATTCCGGAATTGGTTCGGAATTTCGGTTCCGGTCTGAAGGTATGGAGTGCAGCCTGTTCAACAGGTGATGAGCCCTATTCGCTGGTTATGGCTTTATCTGCACATGTTCCAATGAATAGAATCAATATACTTGCTACTGATTTGGACAAGCAGATTATAGCCAAGGCAAAGGTTGGATTGTATTCGGATAAAAGCATTGTCGGCGTTCCTGATGAATTCAAAAAGAAATATTTCACTCAGGTGGGACCATCGTATAAGATTGTTGACGAGATAAAGTCGAGAGTCAGTTATAAAGAGCATAATTTGCTGAGGGATATGTATCCCTCCGGATATCATCTGATTGTTTGCCGTAATGTATTGATTTATTTTACGGAAGAAGCAAAGGATGAGGTGTTTAGAAAGTTCTACAATGCTCTTTCTCCGGGAGGAGTTCTGTTTATCGGAAGCACGGAACAGATTATTAACTATAAAGAGATGGGTTTTATCAGAAAGAATTCGTTCTTCTATCAGAAGCCAAAGGCATAAAAAAGGAGCATTTTGCTCCTTTTTTTGTTTGTAAACATATTAATCTGTTTTCCTGTTGTTTTGACGTCCGAAGTTTTTGCTATAAACGGCAGCCAGCATGTTGAGTATGTGAGAAGCATATTCTGAAAAGAGCTGTCTGTCTTTTTTGGCCTCATCCGTAAGCTCAAAAAACAGCTCGTTGCTCTTGTATTCCCTTTTGAAAAAGGGTTCAAAAGTGTTATTCCATTGAGGAAGATAGAGGGAGTATTTCCGGGTGTAACAGTTGGAGGCTGTAGCAACGGTGCGATGATCCTTGTCAACAAAATCGGCAACCGATTTGTGCAATGCAACATCCTCAACAGGAAGATAATAGTAATCACGGTAATTAGAATAGAAATACTTTAATTCTTCTTCATAAATCGGTACCTTTATAGTTACTTCCGTGCCTTCAGCGTGAAGATAGCAGCCTTCAGCAGTAGCAGAGAATGCCTTAGGCAGGGCGGTCTCGGAAGATACTGACATGAATAATTCTTTGCGCAGATTTCCGTTGAGATCTTTACAGGTATTGGCCTGGACTTTTCTGGCATGTAAAGGTTCATGAAACAAGTCATGGTAACCCAGCATGGGAAGGATTTGAAGCATTCCCTTCAAATCATCGAGGTTGTGAAGGAACAGAGTCTCTTCAGCGTCATTTGTGGGAGAGGAGGTATAATCCTGATATATGCTGATCAATTCTCCGCCGCTGTAAATATCCTTGCGATGGATGTCCAAAAACTGTTCCACTGTTTTTTGCTTGCAATTGGGAAGCTGCAGAATCGCTTTATATGGAGCAATCCTCTTGTATAAGTCGATTCCCTCAAATCCGTCGAAGGAGTAAGGAAGCAGGAGTTGTTCGCATTTCTGGGTGATGTAGGGCAAATCGAAATGGTTGCCGTTGTAATGTACCAGATAGTCATAATTTTTTGAAAAAGCAAAAAAAGCATTCAATACATCGGCTTCCTGTGATGTGTTTTCGGCGAGCCATTGGATCGTGTGCCAACTGTTTCCGGAAAAATATGCACAGCCAATCAGATAGAGAAAGGAAGAATTCGCCGTAAAGCCCGTCGTCTCTATATCGATGAATAGAAGCTGCTCCGGTGAAGCCAGTTTTTCAAGAGGGTAAGAAATGCTAAAATCAATCAGTGTTTCCTCAGTTGTTCTCATACAAATCCTCCTATGGCGGACAGTCCGCCGGACAGTCAGTTAAAAACCACATTAATCATACCATAAAATAAAAAATTGCAGTAGTATTTTGTTGAAAAAAATAGTATATTTAAATTAATTCTATTCTGAAAGGACATAGCTTGATATGGCAAAATTGACATTTGTGGGCGGCATACATCCCTATGACGGCAAGGAATTGTCAAAAGATATGCCAATAATGGATATTCTTCCAAAAGGAGAATTGGTATATCCTCTTTCACAACATATTGGTGCACCTGCCAAGGCAATTGTTCAGAAAGGTGACAGGGTGCTTGCGGGACAAAAGATCGCAGAGAGCGGCGCTTTTGTGTCTGCACCGGTGTATGCATCGGTTTCCGGAGTCGTAAAATCCATTGAACCCAGGCGTGTTGTTACCGGCGATATGGTCATGAGTATTGTTGTGGAAAACGACGGACTTTATGAAGACGTGGGATTTTTCCCTGCTGCACCCTTGGATAAACTTAGCAGAGAAGAAATCATAGAGATCATTCGTGAGGCCGGAATTGTAGGAATGGGTGGCGCAGGATTCCCTACTCATGTCAAATTGTCACCCAAGGAACCGGAAGAGATCGACTATGTTATTGCGAACTGTGCTGAGTGCGAACCCTATCTCACATCAGACTACAGGCGCATGCTGGAGGAGCCTGAAAAGTTGATTGGTGGCTTGAAGATTCTGCTTAGTCTCTTTGAAAATGCGCAGGGAATTCTTGCGGTAGAAGACAATAAGCCGGATTGTATTGCACTTCTCAGAAAGCTTACCAAGGATGAAACAAATATCAGTGTCAAGGCATTAAAGACAAAATACCCTCAGGGTGGTGAAAGACACCTGATTTATGCGACTACCGGGAGAAAGATTAATTCCACCATGCTTCCTGCGGATGTGGGATGTATTGTAAACAATGTGGATACCATTGTTGCGGTTTACAGAGCGCTTACCGAAGGAAGACCTCTGATGGAAAGAATCGTAACGGTGACGGGAGATGCGATTGAAAATCCCAGAAATTTCCGGGTGAAAATCGGTATGAGCTATCAGGAGATTCTGGAGGAAGCAGGAGGATTCCGAACAAAGCCTGAAAAGATCATCTGCGGCGGTCCCATGATGGGATTTGCCATGTTTGACTTAAATGTACCTACGACAAAAACCTCGACAGCACTGTTGGCATTTACAAAGGACGAGGTGTCGGCGTTGGAGCCCGGTCCGTGTATCAACTGCGGACGGTGCGTGGAGGTATGTCCCGGCCGTGTCATTCCCAGTCGTCTGGCGGATTATGCTGAGCGCTTTGATGAGGAGGCCTTTCTGGCAAACCATGGCATGGAATGTTGCGAATGCGGATGCTGCAGTTATGTTTGCCCCGCCAGAAGACATTTGACTCAGGAAATCAAGTCTATGCGTAAGATGCAACTTGCAAAAAGGAAGAAATAGAGGAGGAAGCCATGAGCGAACAGTATAAAGTATCATCCAACCCTCATATACGTTCCAGAGTGACAACAAATGGAATTATGCTGGCAGTGATAATTGCACTTATGCCCGCAACAGGATTTGGTATCTATAATTTTGGTCCCAGGGTAATAAGTGTTTTGCTGGTAACCATTGCAAGCACTGTGCTGACCGAATATCTGTATGGATTATACCGTAAAAAAACAACCGTCACTGATCTGTCTGCGGTGGTAACCGGACTTCTCCTGGCATTAAATCTACCGGTGACAATTCCGCTTTGGATGGCGGCTTTGGGCGGTGTATTTGCGATTCTGGTTGTAAAGATGCTGTTTGGCGGCTTAGGGCAGAATTTTATGAACCCTGCATTGGCAGCCAGATGTTTTCTGCTGATCTCATTCCCGAAGGCCATGTCAGGCTTCGAATGTGATGCCTATACGGGAGCTACGCCGTTGACCGCTCTCAAGGAGGGAGGTACGGTTAACGTGATGGATATGGTGATCGGAAGAACCGCAGGAACCATCGGAGAGACTTCCGTGATTGCGCTGGTTATCGGTGCATGTCTGCTGATTTTGTTTGGAGTCATAGATTTGAGAATTCCCGGAAGCTATATTGTGACATTTATATTGTTTGTCGGTATTTTTGGAAAGAGAGGCTTTGATCCCGCATATCTTTCCGCACAGCTTGCAGGCGGTGGTCTGATGCTGGGTGCGTTTTTTATGGCTACAGATTATGTGACGAGGCCTATTACAGTGAAAGGACAATATATTTACGGCATTTTTCTGGGACTGATGACAGGTATCTTTCGCATGTACGGACCTGGAGCCGAAGGGGTTTCCTATGCAATCATCCTTGGCAATCTTCTGGTGCCTTTGATTGAAAAAGTGACGAAACCTACCGCTTTCGGATATGAGAGGGGAGGAAAACATCATGAAAAATGAAAAGATAACCATGTTGAAAGAAGCCGGTATCCTCTTTGCAATCACACTTCTCGCAGGTCTGCTTCTGGGGGTGGTGTATGAGGTGACAAAAGAACCTCGTAAGATACAACAGGAAAGATTGGTTCAGGAGGCTTGTATAGCAGCATTTCCTGAGGCAAAGGCACAGGGAAAGGCATTGCAGTTTACAGCGATTGAGGCAGTCCCCTCTCAGGAAACTTTGTCTGCGCTGGCAGAAACAATGGTTGAAATCGGGACTGTTTATGAAGCAAAGGCAGATGATGTATTCTATGGTTATGTTGTGGAAGCGATATCCGCAAAGGGCTATGGGGGTAAGATCGTGCTCTATGTGGGCGTGACCGCAGACGGTACGGTTGGAGGCGTTTCCATCACAGAGATTTCTGAGACACCGGGGCTTGGAATGGAGGCACCTTCAGTTCTGGTTCCCCAGTTCGCAGGCAGAAAAGTGACAGAATTTACCTATACGAAGAAGGGTGCGGTGGCAGAGAATGAGGTGGATGCCATCAGCAGTGCGACCATAACGACAAGAGCGGTTACCAATGCAGTGAACGGTGGACTAAAGATGGCATTGGAGTTGCTGGAAGGAGGTACCCTTCATGAGTGAGATTAAGAAAAACGGTCTTTTTCAGTCTTCCGGAGAGAGACTTGTAAACGGTATCGTGAAAGAGAATCCCACCTTTGTCCTGATGTTGGGAATGTGTCCAACTTTGGCGGTTACCACTTCTGCAATGAATGGTCTGGGAATGGGACTTACAACCATGGCAGTGCTTGCACTCAGCAATCTGTTTATATCCCTTCTGCGTAAGGTGATTCCTTCCAGAGTGAGAATCCCGGCATTCATCGTGATAATTGCTTCCTTTGTAACAGTCGTTCAATTAATGCTGGAAGCCTATCTGCCCTCCTTAAACAAAGCATTGGGCGTATATATACCGTTGATTGTGGTGAACTGTATCATTTTGGGAAGAGCAGAGGCATATGCTTATTCAAATCCTCCGATACCGTCCTTGTTTGACGGGATCGGTATGGGGCTGGGATTTTCCTTTGCCCTGACCTGTATCGGAGCATTGCGTGAATTCCTTGGAGCAGGCAAGGTTTTCGGAGCGCAGGTTCTGCCGGCTTCCTTCGAACCCATTCGTATTTTCGGTCAGGCACCCGGTGCATTCTTTGTGCTTGCCTGCCTGGTTGCACTGCAGAACTATATTAAGATACGTCTGAAAAAGGCCGGAAAACCAAATGAGAAGATCGGCTCCGGTTGTACGGAGGATTGCATGAATTGTTCTGATAAGGGATGCAAAAAGAGATTTTATGACACAACAAAGGAGATTCAGATGGTAGACTTGGAAGAGGAGGAGGAGAAATGAATCAGGTAAAAGATTTATTGGTTATTTTAATCGGTTCCTCCCTGGTAAGCAATGTGGTGCTGAGTCAATTTCTGGGATTGTGTCCGTTTCTGGGAGTGTCCAAGAAGGTCAAGACTGCAGGTGGCATGGGGGTGGCGGTTATTTTTGTCATCACTCTGGCAAGTGCGGTGGCAGGAGTGATCAATCGGTATGTGCTGATCAGGTTTGACATTCAGTACCTGGATACCATCGTGTTTATTCTGGTAATTGCGGCATTGGTACAGTTTGTGGAAATGTTTTTGAGAAAGATGATTCCCTCGCTTTATCAGGCTTTGGGAGTGTATCTTCCCCTGATTACCACCAACTGTGCGGTGCTTGGAGTTGCAATCAACAATGAACAGGCGCAGTACGGAATCCTTACCGGTATTGTCAATGGCTTTGCGACAGCGGTTGGCTTTACCGTGGCTATTGTTATTCTTGCCGGAATTCGTGAGAAAATCGAGTATAACGATGTGCCGGAATCCTTTAAGGGTATGCCTATCGTTTTACTGACTGCAGGACTTATGGCAATTGCGTTTGTAGGATTCTCGGGACTGCTTTAAGGAGGAAGACATATGAACATAACAGCAATCATTACGGCTACCGTTGTGGTCGGTGCGGTGGGAATCTTCGTGGGTCTCTTCCTGGGAATTGCGGGGATTCAGTTCAAGGTTCAGATTGATGAGAGAGAAGAAGCGGTACAGTCTGTATTGCCTGGAAACAACTGTGGCGGTTGCGGCTATGCAGGATGTTCCGGACTTGCGGCTGCCATTGCAAAAGGGGAGGCTCCGGTAAATGCCTGTCCCGTAGGTGGCGAAGGGGTAGCGAAGAAAATAGCAGGCATTATGGGAGTGGAAGCTGCTGATGCAACACATATGGTTGCTTTTGTGGCATGTCAGGGCGACTGCGACAAGACAAAGGAAAACTATGAGTATCACGGAGCGGAAGATTGCCGAATGTTGTCCTTTGTTCCGGACGGCGGTCCTAAGTCCTGCAGTAACGGATGTCTTGGCTTCGGTACCTGCGTAAAGGCCTGCCCCTTTGATGCGATTCATGTAGTGAACGGTGTTGCCCTTGTTGACAGAGAAGCATGCAGGGCTTGTGGAAAATGTGTGGCAGCATGTCCTAAGAAACTTATTTCGCTGATACCTTATGAGGCAAAGTATGCAGTGGCATGCAGTTCCACAGAGAAAGGACCTGCTACCATGAAAGCATGTACGGTTGGATGTATCGGCTGTGGAATCTGTGCCAAGAATTGTCCCGCTGAGGCTGTGAAGGTAACCGATTTCAATGCAACGATAGACCAGGAGAAGTGTACGGGGTGCGGTACCTGTGCAGAAAAATGTCCCAAGAAATCCATTGTAGGATTAGGCTTAAGCAGGTTGTTTTCTGCAACCATGACGATCATACTTTGCTTTATGATGACTGCCTGCGGAAAAGGTGATGAGGAGGATAGCGGAAAGAAAAGTGAAAAACCTCTATACAAACAGGGGATGGAGGTTGTGGAGCTGATCGATGAGAAGGTTCATTCGGATGCGTATCTGAATCTTATAGCGACAGGCACAATTGCAGAATCTGACTTTATTGCCGAAATGAAGGAAACGGATTATGCAAAGCCCGATGAGATTTACGAGATTGTTTTTCCGGAGGATACCCTGGAGGAGCTTTGGAAAAGTGAATTGACGGAAGATATGGAAGACATGCCGAAGCTTCTGAAAAAAGAGATGGAAGGCAGGCTTCTTGGCGGATTTGTCAACCTGATAAACGGTAAGAACGGAGCTCTTGCGGTAGCATGTTCCGGAGTATTGACATCAAATGTGTTATTTGTAGATGAAGATGCCAAAGAACAGAATATAATGTATGTATATTGCTATGAGAATGCATATCCGGTCGCGGTAACGTTTACTTATGGTAAGAATGGCGCTGTTATGGCCAGCGGTGCTCCCTGCTTTTTCAAAATTGAGTTCGGGGACGAGGACGAGGTTAAAGAATCATTGTTCTTGGATATGTATGATGAAGCAGATATAAAGATTAAAAGGATTAAGCAATAACACAAAAGAAAGGAGGATAGGATGAGATTACAGGAAGATTATAATGACCGTTTCGGCATGACACCTACGGTGGTCATGACAATCATTGTTGTTACTGCTTTTGTTGCGGTGATTCTGGCGGTTGTGGTTATCATGAATCCGAAGAAAAAACCGGAAAGCGTGAATCCATCCTATGCGGGACCTCCGAGTATTGAGGTTTCCTCTCCTATCATCGTATCCGAGGCTCCGATTCAGGAAAAGGACAGCCTGCATCCCGATGATCTTGATTTTTGGGATAAATATCCGCAGGAGGAATCGAAACCGTTGGAGCCGGCGGAAACTAAGCCGGAGATAGAGGCAGAAAACGATCCGTCCACAGACGGAAGACATACATTGATTACATATGCGGACGGAAGAGAGGAGTGGGTTCTGATCAGCCCGTATCTTCCCAAACATGAGTATGATTTTACCAAGTTGGTTTGTCAGTCCGGTCTCATGAAGTATTTTGATAACGGAAAACAGATTTCTTATTCGGGAATCGATGTTTCGAAGCTTCAGGATTATATAGATTTCGTGAAGGTGAAAAAAGCAGGGATTCATTTCGTGATGATCAGAGTGGGAGCCAGAGGTTACAGCACCGGGCAGTTAATTCTGGATGAGTATTTCAATGACAATATTAAAAGGGCTACCGATGCCGGTTTGAATGTTGGTGTTTATTTCTATTCGCAGGCAATCAACAAGGAGGAAGCCATAGAAGAAGCTAATTATGTGTTGGAAAACATAGGCGAATATAAGCTGACTTATCCGGTGGTTTATGAATTGGAAATGGTAGGAAATGATTCTGCCAGAACTGACGCATTGACCAAAGCAGAACGCACTGAGATTGCCCGTGCGTTTCTTGATACGATAGAGGCTGCGGGGTTTAAAACAGCTGTTTACGGAAACAAAGAATGGTTTTTAAAGGGCGTGGATCTATCCAAGCTGACCGGTTATGATATGTGGCTGGCGCAATCCGGAGATATTCCGGATTATCCATATAAATTCAATATGTGGCAGTATAATACAAAGGGTCTTGTGGACGGAATATCGGGTTATGTAAATCTGGATATCAGCTTTATTGATTATTCCGAAAAATGATCATACTTCCAAAGAAAGAAGTTTTGAGGATATCGGCAGATTTGAGTAGATTTCGGCATAACGGCTGGGGGAGAGATTCTCGATGAAGTTCTGAAGATAATTCTTTTTGATACCCTTTTTGTGCAGAATATCCACTGCTTTGTTGTATGCGATGGCAGCGTGAATCTCATTTTCATAGCGACCCACAATATAATTGCCTTTAACATGAATGCGGACGGTATATAGATACTGTCCGTTTTTTTGTTCCAGGGTAACGCCGTGATACAGATTGACTATGTGCAGATTTTCACGTCGAAAGTCTGTCTCATCACCGTTGAGGAAGAGAAAATCTCTGCCGGGGAGAGCATAAGGTTTTAAGCCGAAGCGAGAAAAAATGCTGACCTGAAGACCATAGTCAGCCACAAAATAATGGTTTCCTCTGTACATAATCTTATGGGAGGAGAAATAAAACAGATCATCCATATCAAATTTTAAGATTTTGACCGGAGAAAGGTAGTAGTAGAACATTTTACGGCTTGCGTAGATAGGATTCCGGAAATAAATTCCGTTGTCTCTGAAGTTGATGAGGCAGACCCATTTTTCAAAAGGAAGATGGCAGGTCCCGGAATAATCCTGTAAGCTGAGGGACTGTTCCGCAAACAGACGATGTGCCTCCAGATAAGCAGAATGAGCTTTTTCGGCGGAATCATAACTTCCGAGACTGATATGCTTGCGTTCTCTGGTAATGGAGGCACGAAAATAAAGGCTGCCATCCTTATGGCAGGCAGAGAAAACACCTTCCGGAAGTGAGGTGGATATATAGTTGTTGCTCCTTTTCTTCTTCATGTAGCTCCTGTCTGTATAGGATGGTTTTAACCCCGGTATCCTGATGATATGATGATTTCGACATCAGTATAACAGTTTTTGCATATCGGAGCAACACTTCATAAATATTTTCGAACTATATGACATATACTGATATATCGGACAAACCGGTAGTAAGGGATGTCGGAAAGGATGAAAAACGCAAAAATGTATAAAAAGTGCATGGGCCTGTTACTAGCCTGTTATTTTTTGTTTTTTGCAGGATTCTTTTGCATTAGGGAGGTTGTTGAAACCAGGATTTTTTTTCAACCTGTGAAGCTTTTACGATTGAGACTGGAAGACATTGAACATGAGGCGGAAAAGAGAAAGAATTCTTTTGACACATTACAGACCACGGGAAAAGGAATGGGAATTGCTACATTTACGATATCGGAACAACGGGTTGTTGACTGTTTTTTGCTGGAACCCGGAAAAAGTGGTGAGATACCGGATGCGGAGCTGGAGGTGTTGCTTCGGATTGTGGAATCGGAAGCCGGATGTGAAGATGAGGAGGGAAAGCTGCTGGTTGCTAATGTGGTGTTAAACAGGGTAAAAAATGATGCATTTCCCGATACGGTGAGTGAAGTTGTTTTTCAGCAGGACCATGGAGTGACTCAGTTTTCTCCGATCGCTGACGGGAGTTATCACAGAGTAAAAATCAGCGAAGAAACCATTTCGGCCGTCAGCAGAGCACTCTCGGGAGAAGATATCTCTAAGGGAGCTTTGTATTTTGCGGCAAGAGAATATGCAGACAGCAGTCAGATGAAATGGTTTGATACAAATCTGGAATTTTTGTTTCGACACGGAGGACATGAGTTTTTTCGCTAAAGAGCTTATGGTTTTGCTTGCCATAAGTCGCTAAGTATGTCATAATCAAGATTGGATAAATGTGTTTTGATAAAGGACAGGACAATGAACGAAAACAAATCGTGGAGCAGCATAGGAGAAGAAATCAGGGATGCCGTTCAAAGAGCTCTTCAAGATGGTGATTTCAGTGGACTTGGAGATGCGGCTGCCAATACGGTATCGGATACCCTGAAAAATGTCTCTGTTATGGTGGAACGCTCCGTATCTAAAAATAACTATACAGAGAGAATGGCGAGCGTTACCCGGGAGAGAAAGCAGGCTCAGGCGGCGAGAGAACAGGCACTGAGGGAAGCGCAGAGGGAGATACAGAGACCTAACCTCCTGTTTCGTCCCATAGGTTCCGTATCAAATATTTTGTTCAAGGTATTTGGAGGTTTGGGAACCGGATTGTCATCGGTGTTAATAATCCTCGGCATGATTTTTTCTTTTCTGTTGAAGTTAGGTTTTATCCTGCTGTTGATATTCGGAGGTATGATTTATACAGGCGTTAAACAGGACAAGAGGTTGAAGCGCGCCAGAAAATACCTGCAGCTGACAGGGAACAATCACTATATCAACATCGAGGACATTGCGCTTCAGACCAATCAGAAGCCGAAGGCAGTATTGAAAGATATTAAGAGAATGCTGAATCGTGGCTTTTTCCCGGAAGGACATCTGGATATGCAGGAAACATGTCTGATGTTGGACAATAAGATTTACAGCGAATATCTGACCTTGGAAAAACAAAGAAAGATACAGGAACGTGAGAAGAAAGCCCGGGAAAAGGGAAAACAGCGTAATCCCGTTGCGGAACCGGTGGATATTTCGGAACAAGAGGACAATCAGGGTGAACTGGATACTATGATTCAGGAAGGCCAGGCATGTATTCGCAATCTCAGAGATATGAATGATAATATTGCGGGAGAAGAGATTTCAGCCAAATTGTTCCGTCTTGAGAATCTGCTGAAGGAAATCTTCGAACGTCTCAGGGAGCATCCGGAACAACAGCCTCAGCTGAAGAAGTTTATGAATTATTACCTTCCTACCACATTGAAGCTGGTGAAATCATATGAAGAATTTGATTCTCTGAGTGTTCAGGGAGAGGATATTCTTGAAGCCAAAGCAGAGATTGAAAAAACGCTGGATACCATAAACAGTGCATTTGCAGAGCTGCTGAACAGGTTGTTTCAGAAGAGCGCCTTCGATGTGACGACGGATGCACAGGTATTACAGACCATGCTTGCGAACGAAGGACTTACACGTCAAAAAGAATTTGAAAAAGTACCAAGATAAAGGAGGATACATAGATGAACGATATTAATGAACTGTTAAAGGAAGCGCCTACACTGACGCTGGAACCCGTGATGGAAGGAGCGCCAAAGCTTCCGGCAGAACAGGCCGCAACAGGCACTGTTGTCAGCGCAGAGGATGAGATGAAATTGGAACTGACTCCCGAAGAGCAGAAGATGGTGAATGATTTTGCCGGGCAGATCGATTTGAAAAATACGCAGATGGTAATGCAATACGGAGCAGGCTGTCAGAAGAAAATTGCAGACTTTTCCGAGACTGCTCTGGATAATGTGCGCACAAAGGATATGGGTGAAGTAGGTGAAATGCTGACACAGGTGGTAGCTGAACTGAAATCCATAGAAGATGGGGACGAGGATAAGGGCTTCCTCGGTATTTTCAAGAAGAATACAAATAAGCTTGCAAACATGAAGGCAAGATATGATAAAGCAGAGGTGAATGTAGAAAAAATAAGTACAGCACTGGAGCAGCATCAGGTAACCCTGTTAAAGGATGTTGCCATGCTTGACAAGATGTATGAACTGAACCTGAATTACTTCAAGGAATTGTCTATGTATATTCTGGCCGGCAAGCAGAAATTAAAGGAAGCACAGGAGGTTGACCTGCCTGCCCTGGTGGAGAAGGCAGAGAGAAGTAAGCTTCCTGAGGATACACAGGCCGCAAGAGATTTCTCTGAGATGTGTAATCGTTTTGAAAAGAAGATTCATGATCTTGAGCTGACCAGAATGGTATCCCTGCAGATGGCGCCTCAGATTCGCCTGATTCAGAGCAATGACACCGTAATGAGCGACAAGATCCAGTCTACTCTGGTAAATACCATTCCTCTCTGGAAGAGTCAGATGGTAATTGCTATCGGATTGAATCATTCTACAAATGCAGCAAAGGCTCAGCACGAGGTCAGTGAGATGACAAACGAGCTGCTGAAGAGAAATGCAGAGAATCTGAAAACTGCTACCATTGAGACCGCAAGAGAAGGTGAGAGAGGGATTGTGGACATCGAGACTCTCCAGGCAACCAATCAGACTCTGATCAGTACCCTGGATGAAGTGCTTAAGATTCAGGATGAAGGTCGTGAAAAGAGAAGAAATGCAGAGGCAGAGCTTCAGAAGATTGAAAAGGAAATGCGTGAAAAGCTTCTGGAAATCAGTTCAAAGAGCAAATCATAATAAGCAACAGAGTTAAAATAAGATTTAGAAAGAGGAAATGAAATGGAAGTTTTGTACAGAAGTACCAGAGGAAAAGAAGAAGCGGTGACAGCCTCTCAGGCAATACTGAAGGGATTATCCGAAGACGGGGGACTTTTTGTCCCTGAACAGATACCTGAAATGGATAAGAGTCTGAAAGAACTTTCGGAGATGAATTATCAGCAGGTGGCATATGAAGTGATGAAGTTGTTCCTTACCGATTTTACTGAGGAGGAATTGAAAAACTGCATCAATAGAGCGTACGATTCCAAGTTTGATACAGAAGTGATTGCACCTTTGGTAGAGGCGCAGGGAGCTTATTATTTGGAGTTGTTCCACGGTGCTACCATTGCATTCAAGGATATGGCACTTTCCATCCTGCCTCACCTTATGATTACCGCAGCCCG
>SAMEA3663273__coassemble_110_pt1 | contig 19802 bp, 15 predicted proteins | sample SAMEA3663273__metabat2_low_PE_019 | metagenome-assembled genome bin SAMEA3663273 (sample SAMEA3663273) | pig gut metagenome | biome: pig gut; feature: pig-associated habitat; material: faeces | place: China | collected 2013
ATCACATTCACAAAAGAAGCTGCAATGTCAATGCAGCACAGATTTCAAAACAGTATTCCCAATATTACGCAACCCGTCAATTTTGGAACATTTCACTCTGTCTTTTATCATATCTTAAAAGAATCCTATCCGAATCGACGATGGAATCTGATCAAAGAAACCCAAAAGAAAAATTTAATGTCATCTATACTTCGCGGTATGCTGACAAAGGACGAATATGAGGAAAGGATTGGGGAAATCGCAGAAGATACAGAGAGTGTTCTTCGCGCTATCATGCTGTATAAAAATACAGGACATCTTCAAAGATCATTAAAATATGTTCCCTCTGCCTGGAAAGAAAGGTTCGAAGCTATAGCAGAAAAATACAAGTATGAAATGAAACGATCAGAATTGCTGGAATTTGATGATATGATTTATGAATGCCATGAATTGCTGCTGCGGGATGAGAATATCAGAAACTATTGGAAGAAGAGATTCCGGCATATCCTGATTGATGAATTCCAGGATTGTAATCAGATGCAATATGAGACTCTAAAATTGCTTTCCGGAGAGAATACTAATCTTTTTGCTGTTGGGGATGATGATCAGTCAATCTATGGATTCCGAGGAGCCAGTCCTGATATCATACGCAGATTTTCAGAGGATTTCCATAGTGGGCGAGTGCTTCTGGATACCAATTACAGAAGCAGGGAAGAAATCGTAATGGCGTCTCTTGCGGTGATCAACGAAAACAGGAATAGATTCCCCAAGGAATTAAGAGCTGTTAAGACGGATCGGGAACGAATTGAGATAGGTATTAAGAGCTTTGAAACAAAAGAACAGGAACAAGATTATGTTCAAAAGCTTTTAAGAGAATGGTCAGAAATCCATCAAAAGGAAGAAAAAGTATGTGCGGTTCTGTTTCGAACCAATGCTTACATGCAGCGGATGGCCTCTGAATTGACTAAGGCAGGAATTTCCTTTGGAATGAAAGAAAAAATACAAAGTATTTACGAGAACCCTATCATCAGGGATATCATGGCATATCTGCTGTTGTCTTGCGGGGAGTGGAAAAGAGAATACATTTTAAGAATTATGAACAAACCGATGAGGTATATCAACAGGGAGGCGATAGATGAAAGAGGTTCCATCAGGGAGATTGTGGATTGGTATGGCAGAAATGCTTTGGCAGGAATGAGAAACGAACAGATAACCTCACTGGAATTGTTGGACAGACAATTAACATTTTTGAAAACTCTTTCTCCGGCCAATGGTGTTAATTATGTGTTGAGGGGTATCGGATATGGTGATTATCTCAGGAGACGTGCTGCCGGAAATCAGGAAAAGTACAATGAATGGATGGAACTGACAGAGTGGTTGAAGGCAGACGGTGAAAAATACCAATCCATAAAAGAATGGCATCAGGCACAGGAGTCGTATACCCGCAAAATAGAAGATACTGATTCAGCGGGGGCGCGGAGAGGAAGAAATAAAGAAAATATCCAGCTCATGACGGTACATGCATCAAAGGGCCTGGAATTTGAGAAGGTCATTGTGCCGGATTGCAATGAAAAGATTTTTCCGCATGGTAATCTGCCGGATGAGGAAAGCGTTGAGGAAGAGAGAAGAATCTTCTATGTGGCTATGACAAGGGCAAAAGAAGACCTGGAACTTCTTTATCTGAAAGGAGATAAAGCGCGTCCCAGGCTTCCGTCAAGATTCTTAAATCCGCTTATTCTTCGACGTCAATGAGCTCGTCGAATTCGTTTTTGTCGAGAAATTCATCGAAGGCATCGGCAACAGCTTCATATTCATCATCGTCTTCAATGTAAATCAGTTCCGGTTCTTCATTGCTGTCGTCGGGATTTTCTTTGTAACCGTAGAACCAGACTTCGCCATCCTCATTTTCGCCATTCTCGTTCAGGGGAAGAAGAGCAATGTAATCCTTCTTGTCGACTGTAAGAATAGTGATTACTGCACAATTGACTATGGTACCGTCTGTAAGCTCTATTTCGACTGTCATTTCTTCTTCATCAAAATTATCTTTTTTGCCCATGGAAACCTCCTGTTTTACTTATATTTTTTACAGATTTGTAAATAGTATATCATTATTTTTAAAATCTGCAATATTTTTAGTGGAAATTTAAATAGTATTGTGGTATGATATGTTACATAATTGTTAAATAATATTTACAGAGTTTAATTTTATATAATTATTTACTGAAATTAAGGAGTTCTTCATGAATTACAAGAAAGCAAAGGTAGTAGCGGCAACAGCCGTCGTCGTTTTGGGATTGTGTTTTGATATGAAAGCCCAGGCTGCAAATTCCGATATTGATATGACGAAGGAATTTGTGACATGTTATGAGGGAAATATTGAAACCGGAATAAAGAAAAAATCTATTTCGGCTGAAGAATATAACGAATATAAGGATTTTGCAATCGCAAAGGTGACTGATTTCGTTAATGTACGCTCCGGTCCCGGCACGGACAGCGCCGTTGTCGGAAAGATATATGATGGTGCGGTAGCGCATGTGATCGAGTGTGCAGGGGAGAACGGGGAATGGTTTAAAATGGTATCCGGTGATGTGGAAGGGTATATCAAAGCCGAATACTTTATTTATGGTATGGAAGCAGTTAGAAAGATTGATAATTATGTTGCCAGATATGCAGTTATCAAAGCGGATGTACTGAATGTCAGATGTGAGCCCGGAACCGATAAAGATCCTGTAGGATATGTGCAAAATGGCGAAAAGCTTAAAGTGTTGGAGGATCAGGGTGACTGGATAAAGGTACAGTACACTGACACCCGGATTGGTTATGTCGCAGCTGAATATGTAACAATCAGTGAAGAATTTAATTATGCCAAAACACTGGAACAGGAGGCTGCTGAACTTGCAGCGCAGAGATTGCTGGCAGAACGCCAGAATAACGGTAATGTAAAAGAAAATGTCAATATCACTGCTGTTCCCCCAAAAGGAGACTACGAGAATACTACTGAACTCAGAAAAGCAATCGTAGATTATGCTATGCAGTTCCTTGGAAACAAGTATGTCAGTGGTGGACACTCTCTTGTTACAGGAACGGATTGTTCCGGATTTACCAGTATGATTTATGCTGAATTCGGGTATTCCCTGAGTAGAATTCCCGCGGGTCAGTTGTCTGACGCAGGAAGAGGAATCAGTTATGAAGAGATGCAACCGGGTGATATCATTTGTTATGGCAGTCAGTCCTGCAGTCACGTGGCACTCTATATTGGAAACGGGCAGATAGTTCATTCTGCCAATTCCAGAAGAGGCGTTGTGACTGACAGTGCGACATGCATGAATATTCTCGGTATCAGAAATGTGATTGATTAACCGGCCGCCGGAAGTGTTTCGTCGGCGGTGGGACCAAGGATAGAATCCTTGGGCAGAATCCAGTCACCAAATATTTCCCAGCTCCATTTTTGGAGATCTGCGAGATGGAATGGCACTCCACCGTATCCCCAGATACCGTGACGCAGTGCCATTTCTTCTGTGTATTCCTCCAGCGGATATACGTTTTCAAAGCGTGTAGGACTGTAATTGTAATGGTTTACCAGCGGAATTACACCGGTATTCGTTTCAGAGATATAAATGGAGTCCTCGGTAACATGGAAGGTTACCCAGGCGAGTCCTTCTAACATAGTTATCTGTTGTTTCTGTGTTGAAGTATAGTTCCCAAGGGAATAATAACAAAGAGCTTTATTGCCGTTCTCGGCGGTAATCCACTCCACAGGCTGAGGGACATGGGGGTGGGTTCCGATAATCAGATCAGCTCCTGCTTCCGTCATCTGCATTCCCCAATCCTTTTGGAAAGAAGAAGGGGAAGTCTGATATTCGGTTCCCCAGTGGGGAAATACGATTACAATGTCTGCAATTTCGTTTGCCTTCTGAATATCGGTGATTACCTTGGGGTTTAAGGTAGTAAAATCGATCGCTCCGTTTGTTTCATTATAGGCGCAAAGCATTTCAATCCTTCCCATGTAACCGGAAGAAATGACACTTGCATTCGGACCATAGGTATAGTTCAGAATCGCAAAGGTTTTTCCTTTGACTGTCAAAATGGGAATCTCCGGATTTTCTTCTTTTTCAGCATGAATACCTGAAATCAGTACTTCAGGGTGTGTTTCCCAGAAGGCCACACAATTCTTGATCCCTTCTACGCCTTTGTCAGCGGTGTGGTTTGTCGAATGTAAAACAACATTGAATCCGGCTGCTGCGATGGCATCTCCTATTTCGGTAGGAGAGTTAAATGTGGGATATCCGGAAAAGCCTAAATGATTACCGCCGAAAATCGTCTCCTGATTAATGGCTTTGATATCGGCAACAGCAAGCAAATCCTCAATTCCGTTGAACAAAAAACTGTAATCTCTTGTTCCGTCAGCCTGAATGCCGGAATTAACAATTCCCATATGAATCAGGTTATCGCCCAGTGCCAGAAGAGTGATGTCATATTCTTCGAACGGGGGTTCCTCGGGTTCGGTGCTTTCGGGAACAGAGGCAACAACATTATCCTGTGATGGGGTATTGTCTGATAAAACCTCTGTTGAAGCAAGACTTCCCTGATTGGCAGTCCCGGTGGTTCCTCCTTTTGATAAAAAGAAGACAATTACTGCAAGAATAAGTAGTGCTGATGGTATAATAATCGGTAAGTATTTTTTCTTTTTCATGATTTTTCCTCCGTTCTTGTATCATAACTTTAATTATCTGTTTATGTCAATGAGAAAATATGTTAAAATAGAATTAGGCTTGCGTGGATAGAAAGGATGGAGAGTGTTATGAAGGTTTCGTTTGTTTCCAAAGACCCTGATTGCGGTATTGTATTATATAATTCAGTTACGGGCGGCGAGAGGAGAATTCCTTTTTCGGAAAAGAAAAGACAGGGGAATGTATATTTCGGAGAAATAACGGATCTTTTACCGGAGGAAACATCCTATTTGTTCTATCAGGGGGATCAACTTATTCCGGATGAACATGGTCTTGTTTTCCCCGCAATGTCAGAGTACGGGAAAAAGAGAACATTAAGAGATAAAAAAGCCGGTATTGTGGTGCCTGAATTTGATTGGGGAGAAGAGGAATATCCGTATCTGCCATTCAGCGAGAGTATAATGTATTGTTTACATGTAAGAGGATTTACAAAGCACATGTCCTCAGGGGTAAGTTCAAAAGGGAGTTTTAACGGTATCAGAGAGAAGATTCCTTATCTGAAAGAAATCGGAATTACAACGCTGGAACTGCAACCATGTTATGAATTTGAAGAGATAGAAGAAAAAGCAGATGAACTACAGTATCTGAGTTCGATGGATGGATGTAAAGCAAAGGTTGAACGTAAGATTAATTATTGGGGATATAAAAAGGGTTATTATTATGCCCCCAAGGCAGCGTATGCCGAGAATAATCCGGTCACAGAACTTAAGGGTCTTATTAAAGAGCTTCATAAGAACAAAATGGAGCTGATCATGCAGTTTTATTTTCCGTTGGAAGTAAACAGAAATGAAATCAGAGACATTTTGAGATTCTGGGCCAATGAATATCATGTGGACGGCTTCCATCTAATGGGAGAGAATCTGCCGGTGGAAATGATTGCCGGTGATCAGATGCTGGCAGACAGAAAGATTCTGTTTTATCGGTTTAACGGGACGGAGATTGAGGAATTTCGGGAATATCGTGGGTTTCCGCACCTGTGTGAGTACAATGACCAATACATGTATGATATGAGAAAGTTTTTGAAGGGGGATGAGAACACTCTTGAAAAGGCACTTCAGAATATGAGATATCTGCCTTCGGGGATCGGTGCGGTCCATTATATGACGAATTACTACGGGCTGACACTGGCAGATCTGGTCAGTTATGATTATAAACATAATGAAGCAAACGGTGAGAATAATCGTGACGGTAATGATTATAATGCTTCCTGGAACTGTGGAGAAGAAGGTATTACCAGAAGTAAAAAGATAAAGAAGCTTCGCTTCAGACAGCTAAAAAATGCAATGTGTCTGCTGATGTTCTCACAGTCTATCCCGTTGATCTTTATGGGAGATGAATTCGGCAATTCTCAAAAAGGAAATAATAATCCCTGGTGCCAGGACAATACACTGACATGGTTGGACTGGAGCGTATCCGAAAAGAATCATGAGCTTTTGTCATTTTGGAAGGAGCTCGTAGAGTTGAGAAGAAAACATAAAGTACTTCATCCCGAGAAAGCAATGCAAATGATGGATACGGAAAGTTGCGGATATCCGGATTTATCCTATCATGATGAGAACGCATGGCGGGGCGGCGCCAATCATCATCAAAGATATATGGGAATAATGATGTGTGAGACTGAGAAAGAGAGAAAGGCGACAACCGGTGAAGCAGAGAATTGTTTTATTTATCTTGCAATAAATATGCACTGGGAAAAACATAAGCTTGCATTTCCGAGACTGCCCAAGGGATTGACCTGGAGGCTTTTGATTGATACATCAGAAGAATCGCCGAAACAGGATGAGAATGAAATTATCCATGGGGGTGAGGATGTTAAGGATTTATTCCGTGAGATTCCACCCAGAAGTATTGCGGTATTGGTTAGCGAAAAAGAGCCGGAGAATAAAGCAAAAAAGAAAACGGGAAAGGTTATAAAATAAAGAGACTGATGGGGAGATTCTGGTCACATTTTAAGACAATCACATATCATAAATACCTGGTTGCCAGGGGATGCTTTAAAATCGGTCTGTATAAACAGGGGCTGTTGCATGATATGTCAAAATACAGTCCGACGGAATTCCGGGTAGGGGTAAGATACTATCAGGGTACAAGAAGTCCGAATAATGCAGAACGAGAGGCAACAGGGGTATCAACAGCATGGCTGCACCATAAAGGCAGAAATAAGCATCATTATGAATATTGGCAGGATTATACCACGGATCCCGATAGAAAAGGCTTGTTGGTTCCTGTTCCGATGCCGGACAAATATGTTGCTGAAATGATTATGGATCGAATCGCTGCATGTAAGGTATACCGTGGAAAAGCATATACGGATTCTGCACCGCTTGAATATTATGAACAGGCATCGAAGCATGAACAGATACATCCCGAAACGGCCAAAGTTCTGGAAAGAATGCTGAGAATGCTGGCTGAGGAAGGTGAAAAGAAAACATTTGAATGCATAAAGGAAGAACTCGTAAAGAAAAAGAAAACAAAAGAGTCACAATGCAGAGAAAATAACATATGATACCATAAAACTAAATATGGTGAAGCTATGAATTGGCTTGTTTTATTATTGTTATTTTGTTGCAGCGATTGCGGTTGTGATTTCGGCTGCAACAAAAAAGGGTGTTGCAGAAATCATGAAAGACATGAGTGCGAAAGAAGTTCTGAAGGAAGGGAAGAAAGTTGCAGATGCTGTGAGAGAGAAGAGCGAAAAGAAAAAGAGGAACGGGGGAAATGCGATACACCCGGTATGGTTCCTCCTCCTTGGCAGGAGTATCCTTCTGTAGGAAACCGAAGAGAAGAGAATTGTGAGTGCGGATGTAATTAAGCAACGGGAGTCCTTATCCGGGGGTGGATAAGGACTCTTATTTTACAAGAAAAAAGTATTTTAAAATAATATTATTTGTGCTATATTATTTACAAAGAAAAAAGGAGGCGTTTCCCATGGCAAACGATAAGTATGTGGCCTATGTGTCTACCTATACACAGGGGGATAACCACGGAATCAGAATATATGATGTTGATATGGAAAAAGGACGTTTTTATGAGAAGGACCAGGTTGAGATCACCAATTCATCCTATGTTACCATCTCTCACAATGAAAAGTATCTATATTCCATTACTGACTTTGGAGTAGAAGCATATGTGATTAAGAAGGATGGCACTTTGGAGTTCTTGAATTTTGCTTCTATCAATGGTATGAGAGGCTGCTATCTTTCGACGGATTATACGGACAGTCTTCTTTTTGTGGCAGGATACCATGATGGGAAATTGACTGTGTTAAGATTAAAAGAGGATGGTTCTATCGGGGAGATCACAGACGAGATCTTTCATAAAGGCTTGGGAAGCCTGGCAGACAGAAATTTCAGACCTCACATTAATTGTGCCAGAATGACCCATGACAATAAATACCTTCTGGTTGCAGACCAGGGCATGGATCACATCAATATCTATAAACTTGATTTGGCCAACGGAAAAGTTTTGCTTGCCGATGTGCTGAGAAGTGAAATGGAATCAGCACCCAGACACATCAAGATTTCCAGAGACGGCAGATTTATTTATATTGTTCACGAATGGAAATGCTATATTGATGTTTACTCATATGAAGATAAGAATGGACAACCTGTATTTGAAAAGGTCCAGACCGTGGATATCATTAAGCTGGATAAAGGAAGTACCTATGCAGCAAGTGCACTGACATTTTCAGACGACCATCAGTATTTGCTGAGTACGGTAGCAGGAGATAATTCTGTAGTTATTTACAAGGTTGATGAAGAAACAGGATTACTTGAAAGAATATTCTGCCTGCCGGTCAGCGGTGAATATCCAAAGGATGCAATCCTGTTCCCCAACAACAAGTTCCTTGTTTCCCTGAACCATGAATCAAATGAAATGACCTTCTTCCATGTGAATCTGGAGGACAAGACAATGATTATGAACGGACAGGGAATTAAGGTAAATGCACCTAACTGTATTACATTCCACAAGCTATAATCATCAAGAACGATAAAAATCAATTAGAGAATCCAGTTTGGAAGACATGTTGATCATCATGGAATCCAGAACTGTCAGTGCAGTCATACATTCCATGACCACAACAGCTCTGGGAACGATGACGGGATCGTGTCTTCCTTTTATATTGACATCAATTTCTTCCCCTGACTGATTAATGGTTTGCTGTGTTTTGTAAATAGAAGGAGTAGGTTTAACATGTGCCCGAATCACAACAGTACTGCCGTCGCTGATTCCGCCAAGAATACCACCGGCGTGATTGGTTGATTTTACGGTCTGATGATTCAGGGAACGGAAAGAGTCGTTATTTTCGCTGCCGTATCTCTTGGATACAGCGCAGCCATCACCGATTTCCACTGCTTTCACGGCACCGATGGACATGATCGCTTTTGCAAGATTGGCATCAAGTTTTTCGAAAACCGGATCTCCAATGCCGGCAGGAAGTCCTTCCACGAGACATTCCATACATCCTCCTACGGAATCGGTATTCTTTTTGGCTGCCTCAAGGTAAGATAATGCCTCTTCGTTTGCCCGGATGTCAGGCATGGCAGTAGGAGTTGACAATATGGCGGAAGGATCAAAGTTTGATAAATCTGCTTCCACGGGACCGATAGAACGTGTATAGGCACAGACCTGAATTCCCATAGCTTTTAATATTTTTAAAGCAATTGCACCGGCAGCTACACGTCCGATGGTTTCACGTCCTGATGAACGTCCACCGCCACGATAGTCACGAAATCCGTACTTTGCATCAAAAGTGTAGTCAGCATGCCCCGGACGATAATAAGATGCAATCTCACTGTAATCGCGAGATATTTGTGACGTATTGCGCACCATAAGAGAAATAGGCGTACCGGTTGTTTTCCCTTCAAAAACACCGGAAAGTATTTCTACGGTATCGTCCTCCTTGCGCGGAGTGGTGATGCTGCTGGTGCCCGGTTTTCTGCGATCCAGATATAGTTGAATGTCTCTTTCGTTCAGCTCAAGTCCGGCAGGGCAGCCATCGATGACGACACCAAGCGCTTTGCCATGTGATTCTCCCCAGGTGGTGATTCGAAAAATAGTACCCAATGTTGATCCGGCCATATTATTACCTCCGACTGAATATTTGACTTGAATTATACTTAATTTATCATGAAATAGCAACTTTTTTAAATAAATGATGAAAAAGAAATAAAATTATGTTATTGTAAAAGATATAGTTAAGTGATGTTAAAATTGCGAAAGACGGAAATCATGGAAATAACAGCAAAAGAACGTTTTCAAAAAAAGCTAAATGAATTACAAAACAGCAACCATTATTTCAGAATAATACGAAAGCCGGTTTATGCAATAGGAATGATGTGGTTCCGGTTCGAGGAAGGTATTGTAAGGAACAAAAAAAGATTCTCTATTGCTATAGTAACACTTATGACGGCAACGATATATAGCAGCTTTTCATTTCCCATCTTTGCCTCGGAGGATGAAATAGTAGAATGTAAAACGAACGAAATGAGACAGCAGACAGTAAATTCTCAAATCATAAATAGTGAAGTATATGCCGACATGATCACCATGCAGGATGATTCTGATGATTTCCTGAATACAATAAATAAAATACAGGAAGTTGCAGATATCAGCACCGAAAAAGCGGAAGAAGATAAGAAGAATCATGAGGAACAGGATTACAGTGACTATCAATTTTCTCCTGAGGATTGGAGGTATATTCTTGTCAACAAACAGCATTCCATTCCGGAGGGTTATGAAGAAAATATAAAGTTTGGGCAGATTGTAACAGGAAGAGGTGTGATGCTCTTTGATGAAAGAGTTGTTGATGACCTGACAGCAATGATAGAAGCTGCCGGGGAAGACGGAGTGGTGCTTGAGATTCAATCACCCTATCGTGACTTTACCTATCAGAGATGGCTGTTTAACAGAAAAATCTCGATATATATGTCACAGGGATTGTCTTATATTGAGGCATATCAGTTGTCCAGTCAGGCTGTTACAATACCTAATGCCAGTGAACATCAGATCGGTCTTTCGCTGGATATTCTGACGGATAATTATTTTAATCTGAATGAAGGATTTGCTTATACCGCGGCAGGCAGATGGCTGGCTGCCAATAGTTACAGGTATGGATTTATTTTAAGATATCCCAAGGGAAAAGAGGATATTACCTGTATTGAGTACGAACCATGGCATTTCCGATATGTAGGAGTAGAGGCAGCTACGGTTATTATGCAAAACGGTATTACGCTGGAAGAATTCTGGGAGGAATATTTATAAAAATGTATCGCATTATAAAGCAGGAAGGAAGAGCCAAAAGAGCGGAGTTTACCACAGTACACGGAACCATTCAGACTCCTGTGTTTATGAACGTCGGAACGGTGGCTGCAATTAAAGGAGCTGTTGCAACTTCTGATTTGGAACAGATCAAAACACAGGTGGAGTTATCCAACACGTATCATTTACATGTGCGCCCCGGTGACAAATTAATCAAGCAGTTGGGCGGACTTCATAAGTTTATGTCATGGGACAAGCCGATTTTAACCGATTCAGGAGGATTTCAGGTTTTTTCCCTGGCTGGATTGAGAAAGATTAAGGAAGAAGGCGTTTATTTCAATTCACATATTGATGGACGGAAGATTTTCATGGGACCGGAGGAGAGCATGCAGATCCAATCCAATCTTGCTTCAACGATCGCCATGGCTTTTGATGAATGCGCTCCCAGCAAGGCTGATCGAACCTATGTTAAGGATTCTGTCGAGAGGACAACCAGGTGGCTGGACCGTTGCAAAAGGGAAATGAACAGATTAAATTCTCTTGAGGATACAATCAACAAGAACCAGCTTCTTTTCGGAATTAACCAGGGAGCAGTCTATCCGGATATCAGAATTGAGCATGCAAAACGTATTTCCGAGATGGATCTGGATGGATATGCGGTAGGGGGGCTTGCGGTAGGTGAGACCCACGAGGAAATGTATCATATTCTGGATGAAGTAGTTCCTTTTCTGCCGAAGAATAAACCTACTTATCTGATGGGGGTCGGAACTCCTGCCAATATCCTGGAGGGGGTAGAACGCGGTGTGGATTTCTTTGATTGTGTTTATCCTACCAGAAACGGCAGACATGGCCATTTATATACTAACTATGGAAAGATAAATCTGTTCAATGCTAAGTATGAAGCGGATGACAGACCAATCGAAGAAGGATGCCGGTGTCCCGCCTGCCAAAGATATTCCAGAGCTTATATCAGGCATTTGCTGAAGGCGAAGGAAATGCTGGGAATGAGGCTGTGTGTTCTGCATAATCTCTATTTCTACAACACGATGATGGAAGAAATCAGGGATTCCCTTGAAGAAGGGCGGTTTGCTGAGTATAAAAGACGCAAGCTGGAGAATATGTCACGTATACAACAGGGAAAATAAAAAAAATATAAAGTACTTGCCCTTTGGCAAAAATTTGTATATGATATCTATTTGGAAGATATAGGTGTAGCGAAGTAAGCTGTTTTCGACTGCCGGAATGGAGGAAAAATGGGAATTTTATTGGATGGTGAGGCAAGTGTTGCAGAGCAAACGGCTGCAGTGAGCGCCGGTGGAAGTCTGCTCACAATGGTAATTGTTTATGGTTTGTTTTTCCTGGCAATGTGGTTTATTTTATTTAGACCGCAGAGTAAGGAAAAGAAGAGGATGGCATCTATGATTGCCTCACTGGAAGTGGGCGATTGTGTTATGACTACCTCGGGTTTCTACGGAATCATCATTGACATTACGGATGATACAGTTATCGTTGAATTCGGTAATAATAAAAACTGCCGTATCCCTATGGATAAAGGGGCAATCAGCCGTGTGGAGAAGCCCACGGAGAACTGAAGCAATTGAATTATGATTTAAAGAAAAAGATGGGATGGTGCCAAATGACATTGCCTCATCTTTTTTTCTTTATGGTTGAAATTTGTGCTCTTATAAGTTATGATATAAAAGCAGTTTTATACAATTTTAATGATTTATAAGTAACTATATTACATATGGTAAAAGGAGAAATGTTATGGAACTTCATATTACTTGTATTCCGGGAGACGGAATCGGACCGGAGATTGTCTCTGAAGCTAAAAAAGTATTAAACAAAGTGGCTGAGGTCTACGGACACAAAATGATTTTCGCGGATATTCTCATGGGCGGAGCCTCTATTGATGTACACGGTGTTCCTTTGACTGAGGAAGCGATTGCCAGGGCAAAGGCGGCTGATGCTGTACTAATGGGTTCTATCGGAGGAGATACCACAACCTCTCCCTGGTATAAACTGCCTCCCAACCTGCGTCCGGAAGCAGGTCTTCTGGCAATCAGAAAAGCTTTGAATCTATTTGCCAATCTGCGTCCTGCGGTTCTTTATGATGAACTGGCAGCTGCATGTCCTCTGAAGGAAGAAATCAGCAAGGCAGGATTTGATATGATGATCATGCGTGAACTGACCGGCGGACTTTATTTCGGAGAACGTAAGACCATCGAAGAGAATGGTGTAAAGAAGGCAATTGATACACTGTCATATGATGAGAATGAAATCAGAAGAATCGCAGTGAAAGGATTCGATATTGCGATGAAACGCCGCAAGAAAGTTACAAGTGTGGATAAGGCCAATGTGCTCGATTCCTCCAGGCTTTGGAGAAAAGTGGTGGAAGAAGTGGCGAAGGATTATCCTGAAGTGAAACTGGAGCACATGCTGGTTGATAATTGTGCAATGCAGTTGGTAAAGGATCCGGCACAGTTTGATGTGATTCTGACAGAGAATATGTTTGGTGATATTCTGTCCGACGAGGCAAGCATGGTGACAGGTTCCATCGGAATGCTGGCAAGTGCCAGCCTGAATGATTCCAAATTCGGTCTGTATGAGCCCAGTCATGGATCCGCTCCCGATATTGCAGGCAAGGATATTGCCAATCCAATTGCAACGATACTGAGTGCTGCCATGATGCTGAGATATAGTTTTGACCTGGATAAGGAGGCTGATTCTATTGAGGCAGCAGTGAAACAGGTCTTAAAAGACGGATATCGTACCGGAGACATTATGTCTGATGGTTGTACAAAGGTTGGGTGCTCCGAGATGGGCACACTTCTTGCAGAAAGAATCAAATAAAGATTATTATATGATAAAACAAATGAATCATGGAGGGATAAAGTAATGGTTAGTGATAATGCAAGAGCCGGAATGCAGCAGGCACCGGCAAGGAGTCTGTTTAATGCCCTTGGTTTTACGGCAGAGGAAATGAAGAAACCAATGGTAGGTATCGTAAGTTCCTACAACGAGATAGTTCCCGGACATATGAATATTGATAAGATCGTCGACGCCGTAAAGCTTGGTGTAGCGGAAGCCGGTGGCGTTCCTGTTGTATTTCCCGCAATAGCTGTGTGTGACGGTATTGCCATGGGACATGTGGGAATGAAGTATTCGTTGGTTACCAGGGATCTGATAGCAGACTCTACTGAGTGTATGGCAATAGCACATCAGTTTGACGCACTTGTAATGGTTCCCAACTGCGATAAGAATGTACCCGGTCTGCTGATGGCTGCTGCCCGTCTGAATCTTCCTACGGTATTTGTTTCCGGCGGTCCCATGCTTGCAGGTCATGTAAAAGGAAAGAAGAGAAGTCTTTCTTCCATGTTTGAAGCTGTCGGCTCTTATGCTGCAGGTACCATGACAGAGGACGATGTGCTGGAATTTGAGAACAAGGTTTGTCCTACCTGCGGTTCCTGCTCAGGTATGTATACAGCCAACTCCATGAACTGCCTGACTGAGGCTCTCGGTATGGGACTGAGAGGAAACGGAACCATTCCCGCCGTTTATTCCGAGAGAATTAAGCTTGCAAAGCATGCAGGTATGGCAGTAATGGAATTATATCGCAAAAACATTCGTGCGAAAGATATCATGACAAAGGAAGCTATAATGAATGCCCTGACAGTAGATATGGCATTGGGATGCTCTACCAACTCTATGCTTCATCTTCCTGCCATCGCACATGAAATCGGATTTGATTTTGATATCAGCTTTGCCAATCCCATCAGTGAGAAGACACCTAACCTCTGTCATCTGGCTCCTGCCGGTCCTACTTACATGGAAGATCTTAACGAGGCCGGCGGTGTTTATGCAGTTATGAAGGAATTGGCAGATATCGGACTCCTGAATACTGACTGTATGACGGTAACCGGCAGGACGATGGGTGAAAACATAGCACATGCAGTCAATATGGATCCGGAAGTAATCAGACCCGTGGACAATCCTTACAGCAAGACAGGTGGTCTGGCTGTACTTAAGGGAAATCTTGCACCTGACGGTTCTGTGGTAAAACGTTCCGCAGTAGTGGAAGAGATGATGATTCATGAGGGACCTGCAAGAGTATTTGATTGCGAAGAAGATGCAATTGCAGCAATTAAGGGTGGTAAGATTGTTGCCGGAGATGTTGTTGTGATTCGTTATGAGGGACCTAAGGGTGGACCGGGTATGCGTGAAATGCTGAATCCCACCTCTGCAATTGCAGGAATGGGACTTGGCTCCAGCGTTGCATTGATTACGGACGGAAGATTTTCCGGTGCTTCCAGAGGAGCATCTATCGGACATGTTTCTCCGGAGGCTGCCGTTGGCGGTCCCATTGCATTGGTAGAAGAAGGAGATATCATTTCCATCAATATTCCGGAAATGAAATTGGATATTAAGGTATCAGATGAAGAAATGGCAGCGCGTAAAGCAAAATGGCAGCCCAAGGAGCCTAAGGTTACTACCGGATATCTTTCCAGATATCGTGAGCTTGTTACCAGCGGTAATCGCGGTGCAATTTTGGAGATTCCAAAAAATAAATAGGTGTAAAAGGATTCTGATTTCCCAAAAAGATTTTTACGGAGGAGATTTATCATGCAGTTGAACGGTTCGGAAATCGTAGTACAGTGTTTGAAGGAACAGGGAGTGGATACCGTTTTCGGATATCCCGGAGGTACGATCCTGAATATTTATGATGCCCTGTACAAGCATAGCGATGAAATCAGACATATTTTGACTTCTCACGAGCAGGGAGCAGCGCATGCCGCTGATGGATATGCTCGTGCAACAGGTAAGGTAGGTGTATGTATGGCGACCAGTGGTCCCGGCGCCACCAATCTGGTTACGGGTATTGCAACGGCATATATGGATTCTGTGCCTATGGTAGCGATTACGGCAAATGTTACACTTCCCATGCTGGGAAAGGATACCTTTCAGGAAGTGGATATTGCAGGCGTTACCATGCCTATTACAAAGCATGGGTTTATTGTCAAGAACATTGAGAATCTGGCAGATACCCTGCGCAAAGCATTTTATATTGCAAAGAGCGGACGCCCCGGTCCTGTACTGGTAGATATCACAAAGGATGTAACCGCAGCGGTATATGAATATACTCCGGCAGAACCGAAGGAAATTCCTGTTGAGAATCATTTTACGGAGGAAGAACTGGATAAGGTTGTTGATTATATCAACCAATCCGAGAAGCCGTTTATTTACTTGGGAGGAGGAGCGATACTTTCGGGAGCTTCTGAGGAAGTTGCTGCGTTTGCAAACTTAATAGATGCGCCTGTATGCGATACTTTGATGGCAAAGGGTGCCTTTGACGGAAACAGTTACAGATATACCGGAATGATTGGTATGCATGGAACAAAGGCTTCTAATCTAGGCGTAAGCCAATGCGATTTATTGATTGCATTAGGTGCAAGATTTTCTGACAGAGTTATCGGTAATCCCAAGAGATTTGCAGAAGGTGCAAAAATTATTCATATTGATATCGACGCTGCGGAGATCAATAAGAATATCCGTGTGGATGCAAGTGTGGTAGGAGACTTAAAAGCTGTCCTGAAACGCCTTAATACAAAGCTGACCCGGCAAAATCACGAGAACTGGATGAAAACGGTTGCGGATCTGAAAGAGAAATATCCTTTAAAATATGAACCTTCAAACCTTTCCTGTCCTTATGTTATCGAAACGATCGACAAAGTTACAGGGGGAGATGCGATCATTACGACGGATGTTGGACAACATCAGATGTGGGCGGCACAGTATTTCCATTATACAAAGCCACGTACCTTCCTGTCATCCGGTGGTCTTGGCACTATGGGATATGGTCTTGGTGCTTGTATCGGCGCACAAGTTGGACAGCCTGATAAGATTTGTATCAATATTGCAGGTGACGGATGTTTCCGAATGAACATGAATGAACTTGCCACTGCAAGCAGATATAATATTCCGATTGTGCAGGTTGTGATTAACAACCATGTATTAGGCATGGTCAGACAGTGGCAGACATTGTTCTATGGGAAACGCTATTCGCAGACTGTATTGAACGATGGGGTGGATTTCTGCAAGGTGGCTGAAGGACTTGGATGTGAAGCGATCAGAGTAACATCGAAAGATGAAGTGGAGGGTGCCATCAAAAAGGCAATTGATTTGAAGCGTCCTGTTTTGGTTGAATGTATCATTCCGGAAGATGACAAGGTATTTCCCATGGTTCCGGCAGGCGCACCGATCGCAGATGTGTTTGATGGCGATGATATGAAGAATGAATAACAACTGACAGGAATAAATATTACGTATGAAGAAGAGACTACGTATCTTTGTGGGATTAATTACAGGGTGTTTGGTGTTTGCGGGAATCATGTGTGTAATACTGGATTTCTATTATAGAGATTCTTTTCCTGTAAATACATGGATTAACGGAGTCTACTGTACAGGAAAAACTCTTGAAGAGATTAATAGTCAGCTTGCTGAGCAAACCACTGAGTCCCAAATTGTGATTTCGTATCTTGTGGATGGGGAAGTAACGGAAGTGGTTATTCCCGGTGAGGTGTTTTCCGTAAAAGCTGACTATTCATCAGTTTTACAAAAATACCTTCACAAAGAAACAGGTGTTAAATGGGTAAAACAGATAACAAATGCAGTTGATATAAAGATGAAACCATCGTCTTATCAATGGGATGAAGAACAGCTGAGAAGCTGTTTTGATAATCTTGACTTTGTACAATTGGAACTCACACAACCCAAACATAACTCACTTACCTATAATCAAGAAAATGGCTATGTATTTCAGAATGGAAATTTAAAACGTTTAAATCTGGAAAAAGCATATTCCTATATTGAAAACTCATTAAGCATGGGACGCTTATACATTAATCTGGAAATAGGCGGATGCTATGAGGAGCTGGAAGAAACCGCAAGTGATCAGAAGCTTCAAAATGTATGGGAGAAGATTGAAAAATACAGCAATGAATATGATTTCTGTTTTGATATGGGCGCTGAACAGATTTCTCCGGGAGTGAGATTACATGATTTTCTTGTGAAAGGACAGGATGGACTTCCGATACTTGATGAAGATGACAAATTCATTATTGATGAAGAGACCGTGTGTCTATGGGTTGAAAATGTATTAGGAAGGTATAATACCGTGGATACAGTCTGCCAATTTCAAACAACCCGGGGAGATGTGGTAGAGGTTCCTTATGTGACCTATGGGACAAAGATAGATATTGAACGGGAAAAGGCATATGTTATGGATGTCCTTAGCGGAACCATCAGGGCTGAAGAGAAAAGGATTCCGGTTTACCTGCAGGAGGGGTACACCAGAGGTGCGAATGATATAGGAGATACTTATGTTGAAGTCGATATGACCAAACAACATTTGTATTGTTATGTTGATGGTAAGATTGCCTTTGAGACGGATATAGTCACAGGTGATGTCAGTAAAAAAAGAGAAACGCCCGAAGGAATCAATTACATACACAATAAAGCCAGGAACATTACACTTTCGGGACCGGGATATAATTCCTTTGTGAGATATTGGATGAAGGTATACAGAGGCGTGGGAATTCATGACGCAAGTTGGCGCAAGAAATTTGGAGAGGAAATATACAAGACCAATGGTTCTCATGGTTGTATCAATTGTCCTTCGGATGCAATGCCGGTTATCTATGATCTGATTGAGGAGGGAACGCCCGTAATAACCTTTTATTGATTGAAGCGTTAATATTTCACTTGACTAAAGTGCATGAAGATATTATGCTATAGCTATGTTGTTTTTTAATATGTTTTCATTATAGGAGGAGAGAAAATGTCCAGAGTATACAATTTTTCAGCAGGACCGGCAGTATTGCCTGAGGAAGTGCTTCAGGAAGCAGCCGATGAAATGTTCGATTATAAGGGAACCGGTATGTCCGTAATGGAGATGAGTCACAGATCCAAAGCATACGAAGCGATTATCAATGAAGCAGAAGCTGATTTGAGAGAACTGATGAATATTCCCGATAACTATAAAGTACTTTTCTTACAGGGTGGTGCAAGCCAGCAATTTGCCATGATTCCCATGAATCTGATGAAGAATAAGGTCGCTGACTATATTGTGACAGGACAGTGGGCAAAGAAGGCATATCAGGAAGCTTGTTTATATGGTAAGGCAAATAAGATTGCTTCTTCTGAAGACAAAACTTTTTCTTATATTCCCGATTGCTCCGACCTCCCTATCAGTGAGGATGCAGACTATGTATACATCTGTGAAAACAATACAATCTATGGTACTAAGTTCAAGACTTTACCTAATACCAAAGGCAAGACTCTTGTTGCAGATGTTTCCAGCTGTTTCCTGTCAGAGCCTGTAGATGTTACAAAATACGGAGTTATTTATGGCGGAGTCCAGAAAAATATCGGACCTGCAGGTGTGGTGATTGTGATTATCCGCGAAGATCTGATTACTGAGGATGTTCTGCCCGGAACACCTACCATGCTGAAGTACAAGATACATGCAGACAATGGTTCTATGTACAATACACCTCCTGCATATGGCATTTATATCTGTGGAAAGGTGTTCAAATGGATAAAGAAAATGGGCGGTCTGGAAGTGATGAAGGAGCGCAACGAGAAGAAGGCAAAGGTTCTTTATGATTATCTTGACACAAGCAAACTTTTCAAGGGTACTGTACGTAAGGAAGATCGTTCTTTAATGAATGTACCTTTTGTAACAGGTGATGAGGAGCTGGATGCGAAGTTTGTAAAAGAGGCAACAGCTGCGGGATTTGTTAATCTCAAGGGTCACAGAACTGTTGGCGGTAT
>SAMEA3663273__coassemble_111_pt1 | contig 19707 bp, 16 predicted proteins | sample SAMEA3663273__metabat2_low_PE_019 | metagenome-assembled genome bin SAMEA3663273 (sample SAMEA3663273) | pig gut metagenome | biome: pig gut; feature: pig-associated habitat; material: faeces | place: China | collected 2013
GCCGCCTGCGCAAGCAGGCATAGAGCGCTGAAAGCGCGAGCTAGTGAGTGAGCTCAGGGGCTGAGCGAAGACTCAGGCTGAGCGAGTTGATGAGCGGTATTTGCACAGGAGTGTTGGTAATGCAAAAAATAATTCAGCAGATTTTGAATGAAGACTTTAATTACGAGAGCGGGTCTCTCGATTTTTCCTGTGCAAAAATTGAGATTTCCTTGCATAAAGGTGAGATTTACGAAGGAGAATTTGAAATTAATTCCTCCGGAGAATTGGTCAATGGGATTGTTGTTTCTTCTGATTTGAGGATGGAGTGTATTACCGGTAAATTCTCCGGTAACCGCGAAAAAATAATGTATCGTTTTCACGGAGAGCAACTGGAAGAGGGAGATGTAGTTAAGGGGAATTTTTCTGTTATCAGCAACCAGGGAGAGTATTATCTCCCTTTTGTTGTAACGATGGAATATACCATTTTGGAATCCTCTATCGGAGTTATACGTAATCTTTTTCATTTTACCAATCTCGCAAAGAGCAATTGGCAGGAGGCAGTTAAACTCTTTTATTCTCCTGATTTCTCTGTTGTCTTTACCGGAAGTGACGCTCAATATGCGGACGATTATCGGGCGTTGTCCGTGTATGAGGGAAATGAACAGAATATGGAGGAATTCCTGATTCAGATCAATAAAAAGCAGAAGGTGGAATTTCTGGCACATGAGAAGGAACTCTCCCTGGAGGTCTATCCTAAAACCGACGGAACTCCCGTTGTTGAAAAGGAGATAAGTCTGATTCGAAACGGTTGGGGTTATACCAGACTGGAAGTGGAGTGTGTTGGTGATTTTCTGTTTACGGAAAAAGAGAGACTTACCGATGATGAGTTTTTGGGAAACAGATGTGCTTTATCGGTATTTGTTGATGTTACACAGTGTAGGGATGGCAAAAATTTCGGATGTGTCCGCCTCTATAATTCCTTTGTGGAACTTAGGATCCCGGTGACGATACATGTAAATGGTTCGAATTCTGAGCAGTATCAGAAATTATCCGAAAAGAAATGTGTTTTTCAGATGATGGAGCTCTATCAGAATTATCGCAACAAGAGGATAAATAAGTCTACCTGGCTGAAAGAGACCGGTAAGCTGATTGAAAAACTGCATGTGATGGATGAAAATGAGATTTCCACCAGACTGTTTCAGGCGCAGCTCCTGATTACCCAGGACAGCTTGAATGAGGCGGGATGGATTTTGGATCATGTCGCAGAAGCCATGGAAAAAGAAGAAGCTGATGACGCAAAGCTTGCCTATTATCTATATCTGACGACTCTGATTCACGGAGATATCAAATATGTGAACCAGGTAGCGGATAAAGTGGAATATATTTATCGCAAAGATAAATATAATTGGCGTGTTGCGTGGCTTATGCTGTATCTTTCTTCGGAATATGAGAAAGCTCCGGGAAAGAAGTGGGCTTTTTTGGAAAAGCAATTTGAATACGGGTGTACAAGCCCTGTTCTGTATATAGAAGCGCTCAGCCTATTGAACAGTAATCCCTCACTTCTCAGAAAGCTGGGAACTTTTGAAATACAGGTATTATGGTACGGAATCAGAAAAGGAATCCTCAATTCTGAGGTTGTGGAGCAGCTGCTTTACCTGATGGACAGGGTAAAGCTGTTTTCAGGCCTTCTGTTTCGGATTCTTGAGAAGATATATCAAAAGAAGAATGATACAAGCGTTTTGCAACAGATTTGTACATTGCTGATCAGGGGATGTAAAACGGACAATCGATATTTTGAATACTACAGGGCAGGGGTAGAGAATCAGTTGCACATTACCAGCCTGTACGAGTATTATATGTTTTCTATAGACCTGAACAAAGAGCAGGAGATTCCGAAGGCGGTATTGCTTTATTTTAGTTATCAAAACAGTCTTGATTATGAGCATACAGCCTATTTGTATCGATATATTTTACAGAACCAGGACAAGCTCGGAGATATTTATGAGAGCTATCGTATTCGTATGGAGTATTTCTGCACAGAACAGATCACAAAGTTACATATCAACAGGAATCTGGCGGATATCTACAATCGTCTGTTACAGCCGGAGATGATTACCGAAGAGATTGGCAAACCGCTCTCGAGATTACTTTTTGCACATATGATTCAGATAGAAGATGAGCGTTTGAGAAAGGTCTATGTATATCAGCCGGGGAGCCTGAGCCCAAGAGAGTATGTTTTGAATGATAAGAAAATCTGGGTTTCCCTGTATGGCAGTGAATATACGCTTGCGTTTGAGGATGCTTTTGGGAACCGCTTTATCAAGAACGTGGAATATACAATCGAAAAGCTTATGATTCCCGGAAAGCTTCTTCGGATCCTGCTGAATTTCCCTTTAGAGAATCCGGAGCTTGCACTTTATCTGTGCCGTGGTGAGAAGGAAAATGATCTGAATCGGCCTGAAAACAAGAAGAGAGTGTTGGAGGTTATTGAGTCGGAGGATACGGACGGCAGAATCAGGCGTGAACTGGAATTACAGCTTTTGCAGCATTTTTATGACACAGACGATATGAAGTCTCTGGACACATATCTTGAGAGGCTGAATCCGGATGATTTTTCGCCGGAAGAGAGAGGTAACCTGGTCAGACTGCTGATTCTTCGCGGTAACATGGAGCTGGCAGGCCAGTGGCTGGAAAACTATGGTCCTTATTTCATTGAAATAAAGCAGTTAGTGCGTCTTTTATCGTATCTGATGGAACAGAGAAACATGGTGGAGGATGAAGTGCTCCTCGCTGCTGCCGTGTATGCATTCCAAAAGGGAAAATATGACAGTGTTATCCTCAGATATCTCACTATGTATTACCGGGGAATGACCAAAAATCTAAGAGATTTGTGGAAGGCAGCAGTATCCTTTGAGGTAGACTGTTATAATCTCAGTGAGAATATTCTGATACAGATGCTTTATTCCGGTGCCTTTGTGGGAGAAAAGATGGAGATATTCCGATATTATTTATCACAAGGGGCTAAGCCTGAGGTAGAGGATGCCTTCCTGGCGCAGTGTTCCATGGAATATTTCGTCAGAGACAGGATCACAGAAAAAGATGTTGTTGATGAGATTATGCGTATGCATACAAGAGGAGAGTCTGTACGTAGGATTTGTAAGCTTGCATTCTTAAAGTATTATGCAGAAAACAGCAGTGAATTGGACGGAACAGCCGCTCCTGTGGTGAAGCAGTTCTTGCATGAACTCATTAACGATGGTATTTGTTTGGAATTCTTTAAGACTTTCAGAGGAGATAGTTTGGTACTTCAGGAGCTTGCAGACAAGACCATCATTGAATATCACGCGAGCCCTCGTGCAAAGGTTAGGATTCATTATGTGATCATTCATGAGGATGGTGAGGCTGACGAGTATGTGACTGAGAATATGAAGAACATCTATGGCGGAGTCTGTGTAAAGGAATTTGTTCTTTTCTTTGGGGAGAGTCTGCAGTATTACATTACGGAGATACGCGATGAGGACGAGCAGCTGACAGAGAGCAACATCGTTCAGAAAAGTGATATATTGAACGAAGAAAGCAGCAGATACCATTTGATAAATGATATTGTGTTCAGCAGGACGCTTCAGGACTATGACACATTGGACGATTTGATGGAAGAATACTTCAAAAAAGAATACTTTAACAGCAGGCTGTTTAAGTTGATGTAACGAGGGAACAGGTATGGGATTCTTTAGCGGTGATAAGGTTATTGTAGGTTTTGATTTGGGTAACGAGTTTTCCCAGATTAGCTACAGCCGCCCCGGTACAGGGGAAGTGGAGACAATTTCCCAGACAGCGGGAGCCGAGAATTACAGTATTCCTACAGTGCTTTGTAAGCGCAGCGGAGTAAACCAGTGGTTCTATGGAAAAGAAGCCGTCAGAAAGGGAGAGGAGGAGCAGGGGATTACGGTAGACAATCTGCTTGCTCTTGCCATAGATGGAGAGCCTGTTTTGATTGATGGAGAAAGCTTTGACCCGGTGGCGCTTCTGACACTGTTTGTCAAGAGATGCCTGGGAATGCTGAGTCAGGTGGCGTCTGCGGATAAGATTGAAGGATTAATGATCACCTGCGAAGTTCTGGATCACAATATCCTGGAGATTCTGAACAGTGTTGCCGGTGGTCTGAGATTGAAAACCGACAATATCTTTTTTCAGAGTCACACGGAGAGTTATTATTACTACATGATACATCAGCCCAGGGAACTGTGGATGAGTCAGTCCCTGTTGTTTGCTTATGCGGGGAACTGTATCAAAGTCTATCGGATGGACTGCAATCGAAAGACAACACCGATGGTTGCCTATATTGAAGAGAAGGCTTATCCGTTTCCCTGCTGGGAGCCCTTGCCGTTAGCGACAGACAAAAGGGAAAAAAAGACCGGAGAGCTGGATATCGGTTTCCTGAAAATCGTCGGGAAAGCATGTGAAGGAACACAGGCAGGAAGCGTTTTCCTGATTGGTGACGGTTTTGGACGAGAATGGATGAAGGAGTCGTTGAAGTATCTCTGCAGAAACAGGAGAGTATTCCAAGGGAACAATCTGTTCAGCAAGGGAGCCTGTCTGGGAATGCAGGAGAGACTGAATAAGAGTGCAGAAGGCAGCGAGTACATATTCCTGGGAAATGATAAATTGAAGGCCAATATCGGTATGAATATCCTAAGACAAGGGGAGGAGACCTATTTAGCCCTGTTGGACGCCGGGGTGAACTGGTATGAGGCAGCCAAAGAATTCGAATTCTATCTGCAGGATGGAAATGAGATAACCTTCATTATCACGCCGCTGGTTGGTAAAGCCGGAATGATGGCACAGGTGGTATTGGAGGAGCTGACAGCTTCGACGGTACGTATGCGGGTAAGACTGTTTCTGGAAGCGGAGAATACTTTGGTGGTGGAACTGGAAGATCTGGGACTTGGTGAATTAAAACCCGCTTCCGGTCGTGTATGGAGAGAAAAGATTACTTTGTATTAGTGAGGTTTGTAACAATATGCGTATTAGTGTCTGTCTGGGAGAGTATGCTCGAATTCCATATTGCGTGCCGGGACCGGAAATCAATGTTTATTGTGTGGAGGAGCTCTGCTATTGCCTGAAAGAAAATGCGTTTTTGCTGGATCTGTCACTGCTGGATGACGGGTTGCTGCATTGGCTGGATAAGGAGTGCGGTTTAAAAGAATTGTCCAAGCTTTTGTATCCGTTGATACACAGACAGGGTTCCTTAAGCGCTTTCGTGGGGACGTTATTTGAATATACGGGTTTCTATGACAAGCATACCATAGGGGCAGTGGAACAGGTCCTGAAAAGGGGAGCGGGTCTCAGTATTATTGAAAAGAAAAAGAGTCAGATTGATTACCTGGTTACCAAAAAAAGATACAAAGAAGCTATCAGACAATATGATTTGCTGATTGGAAAGTGGAAAGAAAGTGAAGCAGAAGGAGTATCGCTTCCGGCGGTCAGCTGTCTTGCGGCAATCTGGCATAACAGAGGCGTGGCTCTGATTGGATTGATGTTGTATGAGAATGCTGCGGAAAGTTTTTGGAAAGCCTGGGAGATCGAGCGGCAGGAAGCATTTTACAGAGATTATCTGGCAGCAAAGAGAATGGAGCTTTCCGAAAAGGAGTATGTTTCATTTGTTGCAGACAGGCATGAAAAATATGAGATTACCCTCGACCTGGAAAAGGAAGTGGAGCAGATTACACAGGAGTGGGAACAACAGCCGGAATATCTCCGGCTGAACCATATAAGAGAGCTTCGGAAGGGTTCTGATATACAGAAATACTACGAGGAGAACGAACAACTTACACAGGCACTGAAAAGTAGCTATCGAAGCAGTATGTCCGTTTGATATAGGGGGACTTGGATGGCATTTTGGAACAAATGGTTTCGAAAGAAACGACAAAAGAATCAAACCGCAGACGACTGGGAAAGAATCGTCTATGACAGAGAGGATGTAGATTTTCGAAGTGAAGAACAGAGAAGCAGATACGTCACCAATTGCCTGGAACAGATCGCAGAGGCTACCAAGGAATTAAACCTTTTTTCGGAGGAATACGCTACGGTGACTGCCTACCTGACGGATATGGAGGAGATAGAGGCTCTTCCGGGGGCTGAGAGAGAGGCGCTGAATGGCATTGCGACCAGACTCCTGACGGTGGAACGGGAATGTGAGAGATATCGCGACAAAAAGGACCGTATGAGCGATAGCGAGTATGCGGACATACGCAGACAGGAGAGAGAGATTCCGGAGGGAATACAGAAGCTGAAAGAATGCGAGAATTACAGTGTCCTGGTGAAGCATGATCTGAAAAAACTGGATAGGGAAAGGCAGGCCTTTGAATACCGACGATCGGATCTGGAAACCACCATGGATAATTTCCGGGGTATGGTTGTAATCATTTTTACAGCTTTTATCATCTGCATGATCCTCTTGGTAACAATGCAATTCGGTTTTGATATGAATACAAAGGCAGGTTACCTTTTGACCGTTGGGGCAGCAGCTGTTGCGGAGACTGTGTTGATGGTAAAATATACCGACAGGGAGCGGGAGCTCCGGCGGGTCATCAGAAACATAAACAAGCTGATTCAGTTGCAGAATAAAGTTAAAATACGATATGTGAATAACACGAATCTGCTGGAGTATCTGCGCATGAAGTATAACGTGGATAGGTCAGAGATTCTGGAGGATATCTGGACGCGTTATCAGCAGGAGAAAGAGGAGAGGAAAGAATACGCTGAGGCGGAAGCCAAGATGGAACGTTTCAGGAATCAGCTCATTACCCGGTTGACCAACTACCATATTTCGGATCCCGTGAGATGGGGAGACCAGCCGGGTGCTTTGCTGGATAAACGTGAGATGGTGGAGATTCGCCATGAATTGATTCTCAGGAGGCAGGCACTCCGCAAACAGATGGATTACAATACAGAGGTCGCCCGGACGGCAAAGACAGAGATTCTGGATATCGCAAACAAGTATCCTGAGTATGCCGAAGAGATACTTGAGATGGTGAATAAATACGAGCAATAAGTATGAATAAACTATTGACTAATAAATTGTCGTAAGCTATGATTAGTCCGTCGGATTTCACAGAAATAATGAGTCTTTCAATTGATGTAATAAGTTCAAACAAGAAATCAGATTCAAGAAGGAGAACAGAGGATGAGTACAGACAGATATGTGAGCCCGCTTTCCGAGCGTTATGCAAGTAAGGAGATGCAGTATATTTTCTCTCCCGATATGAAATTCCGCACTTGGAGAAAGCTTTGGATTGCCCTTGCAGAGACAGAGAAGGAGCTTGGCTTAAGCCAGAATGGCAAGCCCGTCATTACCGATGAACAGATTGAGGAGCTGAAGGCGCATGCCGAGGATATCAACTATGAGGTTGCCAGGGAAAGAGAAAAAGAAGTACGTCATGATGTCATGAGCCATGTCTATGCATACGGTCAGCAGTGCCCCAAGGCAGCAGGCATCATCCATCTGGGAGCTACTTCCTGCTATGTGGGTGATAATACTGATATTATCGTAATGACGGAAGCATTGAAGCTTGTGAAGAAAAAGCTGGTAAATGTGATTCATGAACTTGCGGAATTTGCAGAGAAATATAGGGATCAGCCCACACTTGCGTTCACTCATTTTCAGCCCGCACAGCCTACCACGGTAGGAAAGCGTGCAACTCTCTGGCTTCAGGAGTTCTGCCTTGATTTGGAGGATCTGAATTATGTGCTGGGCACCATGAAGCTTCTCGGTTCCAAGGGAACGACCGGTACCCAGGCTTCCTTCCTGGAGCTCTTTGACGGAGACCAGGAGACCATCGATAAGATTGATCCCATGATTGCTGCGAAGATGGGCTTCAAGGAGTGCTATCCTGTATCCGGACAGACCTATTCCAGAAAGGTTGACACCAGAGTTGCCAACATTCTGGCAGGGATTGCTGCTTCCGCACACAAGATGAGCAACGATATCCGCCTGCTGCAGCACCTGAAGGAAGTGGAGGAGCCCTTTGAGAAGAGCCAGATTGGTTCTTCCGCTATGGCGTATAAGAGAAATCCCATGAGAAGTGAGAGAATTGCTTCCCTGTCAAGATATGTTATGATTGATGCATTGAATCCTGCAATCACCTCCGCAACACAGTGGTTTGAGAGAACTTTGGATGATTCCGCCAATAAGAGACTTTCCATTCCGGAAGGTTTCCTGGCTATCGACGGTATCCTGGATCTCTGCCTGAATGTGGTTGACGGACTGGTGGTATATCCCAAGGTAATCGAGAAGAGACTGCGCAGCGAGCTGCCTTTCATGGCAACAGAGAATATCATGATGGATGCGGTAAAGGCCGGCGGAAACCGTCAGGAGCTGCATGAGCGCATCAGAGAGCTGTCCATGGAGGCAGGACGGAATGTGAAGAAGGAAGGAAAGGAAAACAACCTCCTGGAGCTGATAGCTGCGGATCCTGCCTTCAACATGAGTCTTGAAGATCTCCAAAAGACCATGGACCCCGCGAGATATGTGGGACGTTCCAAAGAGCAGGTGGATGCATTCCTGAAAAATGTGATTGCCCCTATATTGGAGGAGAATAAAGAACTCCTGGGTGTAAAAGCAGAGATAAACGTCTAAAGAGACGCACTGACAAGACAAAACAGAAAGGCTGGTTATAGAAATGGGCGGATTTTTTGGAGTTGCCTCAAAAGAGGACTGTGTGTTTGATTTGTTCTTCGGAACAGACTATCATTCCCACCTTGGAACAAGACGTGCGGGAATGGTTGTATACGGCAAAGAAAAAGGATATGAAAGAGCGATTCACAATATAGAGAATGCGCCCTTCAGAACGAAGTTTGATAAGGAAGTCAACGACATGCACGGACATCTGGGCATCGGCTGTATTTCCGATTATGAACCCCAGCCCCTGCTGGTTCGTTCTCATCATGGCACCTATGCTATTACAACCGTGGGAAAGATAAACAACAGAGATCAGCTTGTTGAGAAAATCTTTGCAAACGGAACCTCCCATTTTATGGAGATGAGCAGCGGAGAAATCAATGCCACAGAGCTTGTGGCAGCGCTCATCAATCAGCAGGAGAATCTGGTGGACGGTATCCGGTATGCCCAGGAACAGATTGACGGTTCCATGACCCTGCTTGTGATGACGCCCAAGGGAATCTTCGCGGCAAGAGACAGACTGGGAAGAACCCCGGTGTCTGTGGGCAGAAAAGAAAATGCTTATTGTGTTTCTTTCGAAAGCTTTGCTTATCTGAACCTGGGATACGCAGCGGAGAGAGAACTTGGCCCCGGAGAGATTGCTGTGGTTACGCCGGAGGGGGTTACTACACTGGTACAGCCCGGCAAGGGTATGAAGATCTGTACCTTCCTCTGGGTATATTATGGCTATCCTTCTTCTTCGTACGAAGGAATCAGCGTTGAAAAAATGCGTTACAATTGTGGAGCAAAGCTGGCGGAACGCGATGATGTGCAACCGGATATTGTGGCAGGAGTACCGGATTCCGGAACAGCTCACGCAATCGGCTATGCGAACCGCTCCGGAATTCCCTTTTCCAGACCTTTTATCAAGTATACTCCTACCTGGCCCAGGTCCTTTATGCCTACCATTCAGACACAGCGTAATCTCATTGCAAAGATGAAGCTGATACCGGTACATGACCTGATAGAAAATAAGAGCCTGCTTCTGATCGATGACTCTATCGTTCGAGGCACACAGCTCAGAGAGACCACAGAGTTCCTGTATCAGAGCGGAGCGAAGGAGGTACATATCAGACCTGCCTGTCCTCCTCTTTTGTATGGCTGTAAATATCTGAATTTCTCCCGTTCCTCCTCCGAGATGGAGCTGATTACCAGACGTGTCATCAAGGAGATGGAGGCGGATGAAAAGAAGATTGACCTGAAGAATTATGTGGACCCTGATTCCGCACAGTACATCGAGATGGTGAACCGGATCGGAAAGCAACTGAACTTCACCAGTCTCCGTTACCAGAGACTGGACGACATGATGGAATCCATCGGAATTGATAAATCCAAGCTTTGTACCTATTGTTGGGATGGAAGAGAATAACTAACCTGCAGATAAGCATTGCACAGTTCGATGACACGGGTCACCTCTTCTTCGCGCATCTCGGGGAAGAGGGGGAGAGTGACACAGTGCTCTGCCAGCCTCTCTGCGTTGGGACAATCGCCCTTTTTACCGCCAAGAAATGCATAGGCGTTCTGAAGATGACAGGGGACGGGATAATGCATGTTACACTCCACGCCGGATTTTTCCATGTATTTGATGAAATGATTATGATCCGGCACCTGAATAACAAACAGATGAAATACGGATTCTGTATTTTCAGGATGTTTTTGCATGGTAATCAGAGGATTCTGAATCTCGCGCAGATACCGTCTGCCGATTTCCTGACGACGCCCGGTCCATTGAGGTAAATATCTCAGACTCACGGAGAGTACCGCGGCCTGCAAGCCTTCCAGACGATAATTATAACCGATTTCGTCGTGATAATAGCGCACGTCACAGCCTTGATTTTTCAATCTGGTCATGTGTTTCCAGTAGTCCTCCCGATTGCATACAACACTGCCGCCTTCACCGAAGGCATAGAGATTTTTACCGGGATAGAAGCTGAAGCAGGCCAGTTCGCCCAGAGTACCGACATTGCGTCCTTCAAATCTGGCACCATGAGCCTGGGCACAGTCTTCTACTACAAACAGTCCATGCTTTTCGGCGATTCTCCGGATCCCCTCGTAATCAAAGGGCTGACCATAGAGATGCACACCGATGATCCCCTTGGTGCGGGGAGTGATCTTGCGCTCAACATCGGCAGGGTCGATCTCCCAGGTGTCCGCCGTGCAGTCTGCAAAAACCGGGGTGGCTCCGGTGTAGCTTACCCCCCAGGCAGTGGCAATATAGGTATTGGCAGGAACGATGACCTCGTCCCCCGGTCCTACGCCTAGGGCAAGCATGGCACAGTGCAGGGCGGAAGTGCCGTTATTGACGCCGCAGGCATATTTGGTACCCACATAAGCGGCAAATTCTTTATCGAAGAGTTCTGCATATTTACCGCCGGAGAAGGCAGTTTCCCTGCACACCGCTTCGATGGCCTGCCGGTATTCTTCTTTATGGGCTTCATAATCTCTGGTTAAATCAATTCGTTTGATATATTCTTTCATAATATCCTCTGTCAAATATGTTTTTTTATGTTGAATTCAATGAATAATCTGGTAATCTGCTTGAGATAATTGCAGATCGTTTTGAATATCCTGACGGTAGTATTGTAATCTTCCTGCCACTCAACGGGATAATCCAAAATGTTTACCCCTCGTTTTTCTGCCCTGAGGAGAAACTCGATCATGTAAAACCATCCGTTGTCATCACTGCAGCCTTCCACGAGGGACAGCGCGGTCTCCCGTCGCAGGAAAGTAAAACCGCAGATGGCGTCTGTACTCTTCATACCCAAAAACAGCTTCAACAGAATGAGCAGCCCCTGAGAGGTAATCCTGCGGTACCATTTTCTGCCCTTCGTATCGGAAGCGGCGGCAAAACGGCTGCCGTTGATATAGGCGATCTCAGGCTGACTGCCAAAGATTTCGATTGCCTCTCCGAGATGACGGATATTGGTGGATAAATCGATGTCCATATAGCCGACGATCTCGCCTGAGCTAAGCTCCACTCCCCTGCGGAAGGCAGCGCCTACTCCGCGGATGTTGATACGTTCATAGTGTACGGAAGGATACCTGTCACATAACTTTGCGGCAATCTGTGGTGTCTCGTCTTCGGAGCCATTGTCTACAATGATGATTTCGTAGTCGTCAAAGCCAATATTCTGTAAATAATCCACTGTACGTGTAATTCCGCTTTCCAGCCGGAGTCTTTCGTTGAGAACGGGAAAAATAATTGTCAGCATCATTTGGTCAGCTTTTCCACTCCTTCTATGACATAGCGCTGTTTACGGAAAGTTATGTTCAGTATCAGCGACAGATATTTGAAAATCAGGGTCAGCATCACAGAGAGCATAAAGAAACCAAAGGACATCAATGCCATCAGGGAGAGCCATCCCTCCACGGGACGTACGGAGCTGAAAACGGAATAAATGATCCAGCCAAACATAACCATCAGAAAGCTGAATAAAATAATGCTCACCAGCATGGAAAACTTCTCCAGAATATTTGTGAAGATAATGATCGTGTCCACGGCAAGAGTGCTTCTGGAGCTGCGTTCTTCAGCGTTGTTCCGTTTGTCCTTTGCAGAGAGAGGGTTGGGATAGGAGATGACGTCTGTTTTCATTCCGCAGTTTTTATACATGGCCTTCCTGTAAGGAATGTATAGGTTCATCTGGTTGACGCGGTTTACAGCTCTTCGGGAGATGATACGAAAGCGCTCCTGACAGATTTTACCATGCTTTTTTGCACCGAGGTTATAAATAAAATAGAATAGCTTTGAGGATAAACTGATTCCGTTTTTGGGAGCGGCAGCAACCACGTCGAAACCTTCCAAAGCGCGTCTGTAGATCTGCATAATCAATTCCGGTTCAAAATCCGGAAGGCATTTGTCAAATTCAAAGATAAAATCACCGACAGCCAGGTCACGGCCGGCGTTCATGGCGGTTTCCACACCCTGATAAAAACTCAGGTTGATGAGGCTGACCATGGTATGGAAATTGTATTCTTTGATAAATGCCTGAATCTGCTCAATGGTGTCATCGGTACAACAGTCATTGACACATATAATCTCATATTTTGAGAAATTCTCCTGCATAGTGTTGCAGATCAGATGAAAGAATTCACGAATATTTCTCGCATCATTGTGCAGATAAAGAATACAGGACACAAAATTTTTCTCTTTTTCCTGCATTTTCAGGTCTCCTTTAGTCTAAAAACTCGTCCAAATCGTAGACGGTATTGATTTTTCCGGATAGTACACTGATCAGGGTAGGCTCCTTCGTATGAACCCGAATCACGGTAGGTCTGGAGTCGTCAATCTCGGAAGCCTTCAGTATGGGCTTCATGGAAAAAAGTGACTTCTCATATTCGAAAGCATATTGATCCAGCATATATTTGCGAGCCAGAGCACTCATGTACTTCCATGCACTCTCGGGCCGGTGCTCACATTGGTTACAGTTGCCGAGAATTCCCCCGGTACACAGACAAGAATCCGCCTTCTGACAATCGAATTCCGGGGTCGCGGCAAAGCTGACTTTGTGAGGCGTGAAGGAAACGGAGGTAAGGGAATGATATCCGGTCTTTCCGAAGGGCATTATGGAAAAGAAAGGTCCATCCATTACGGTCAGCCCCAAATCGTGCAGCTCCTCGCTGACACGACAGAGAATAATCTCGCATAGCTCGTATTTAATATTGAAATCGGTCATGCGTTCGCCGGATTCTACCAAGTTCAAAATCTGGTTCACGGAGGCATAGGTCGCATTCAATACAAAAGGTGCCCGGTAGTATTCTTCTTTGTCCTCTGCCCGGCAGGTGACGGTATAGCAATCACTCTCCTTGACAATGTGCCGGATTTCCCGATGGAATCTCAGCTCGGCATTGGGGTATTTCGCCAGCTCCCCCAGCAGATAATCCCTCATGATATGTGCATCGTAGGTGTATTCCTCTGTCAGAAAAGCACCGTCGCAGACCCCCTCCTTGAAGTAATTGTCCGTGGACAGGGTCTCACAGGGAATCCCGGCATCTTTACAGAATTTTTTGAATTCTTTGGCATCTGTCCATGAAAAATTGGAAGATGTGGCATAAATCTGACGGAATGCGGAATGGATACAGAAGCTGTAATCCTCCACGAAACGCTTGAAATAATTAGCTGACTTCATGGCAGTGGAGAGGGAACGGGGATAGTGATATCCCATGTGCACTCTGGCCTGATTGATATAGGTCGCCCTGGTAAAGGGTGCGGGCTCCAGCTCCAGAACGGTCACCTTCTGTCCTTTTTTTGCACAGAACAGAGCCGCATACAGACCGTAAAACCCGGCACCGATGATTATTTTATCCTGCATTTTGTTTTCCTTAAGTGAGTTTTGATAGAGTCTGGGCGGAGTTCACCGGAGGAACCCCTCTGAAAACACTCAGATTATTATACCATATATTTTGAGGTTGTGAAAGAATAAAAATAACAGTCATGATAATCAGATAATAAACAAAATGCGACAATAAAAATAATGGCGAAAAAATAAAAAAAAAATTTACTTATGAATACAGATATGCTATGATTACCACGGAAAAAATGTTTACTTGCACAAGGCTGCCGCAGGGCAGTCCGCAAAGAGATGGAGGCTAAAATGGTCAAAGCAATCGTAGGTGCGAACTGGGGAGACGAAGGTAAGGGTAAAATTACCGACATGATGGCGCAGGAAGCGGATATCGTGGTACGTTTTCAGGGAGGTGCCAATGCGGGACATACCATAGTAAACAACTATGGAAAGTTTGCGCTTCACACACTTCCTTCCGGAGTTTTTTACCAGCATATAACCAGTGTAATCGGAAATGGCGTGGCGCTGAATATTCCCCTTTTGTTCAAGGAGATTCAGTCAATCGTGGAGCGTGGCGTTCCGACTCCGAAGATTCTGGTTTCCGACAGAGCACAGATTGTGATGCCTTATCATATTCTGTTTGATCAGTATGAGGAGGAGAGACTGGGCGGTAAGTCCTTCGGTTCTACCAAGTCCGGTATTGCTCCCTTTTATTCCGATAAGTATGCTAAGATTGGTTTTCAGGTCAGCGAGCTTTTTGACGAGGAGCTGCTGCAGGAGAAGGTGGAGCGGGTCTGCCAGACCAAGAACGTATTGCTGGAGCATTTGTATCACAAACCGCTCGTTGACCCCGCTGAACTTTTGAATACCCTGCACGAATACAGAGACATGGTTGCACCTTATGTTTGTGATGTCTCTGCATTCCTGGACAAGGCGATCAAGGAAGGAAAGACGATTCTCCTGGAGGGTCAGCTGGGAACATTGAAGGATCCGGATCACGGTATTTACCCTATGGTTACTTCATCCTCCACACTGGCTGCCTATGGCGCCATCGGTGCAGGTATTCCTCCTTATGAGATTAAGCAGATTGTCACTGTCTGCAAGGCATATTCCTCTGCAGTAGGTGCCGGTGCCTTCGTATCCGAGCTGTTCGGAGAGGCAGCGGAGGAACTTCGCAACAGAGGCGGCGACGGCGGAGAGTACGGCGCTACCACCGGACGTCCCAGAAGAGTGGGCTGGTTTGACTGCGTGGCTTCCAAATACGGCTGTCGCCTGCAGGGAACCACCGATGTGGCGTTTACCGTGCTGGATGTATTGGGATATCTGGATGAGATTCCGGTATGTGTAGGCTATGAGATTGACGGAGAGGTGACCACGGAGTTCCCTGTTACCGCCAAGCTGGAGAAGGCAAAGCCTGTACTGAAGACTCTGCCCGGCTGGAAGTGCCAGATCCGTGGCATCAGAAAGTATGAGGAGCTGCCGGAGAACTGCCGCAACTATATCGAGTTCATTGAGAATCAGATTGGTTATCCCATCACCATGGTGAGCAACGGTCCCGGAAGAGATGATATTATCTACAGAGAAAGCGCATTAAAAAAATAAGGGACTTATTGCCGGTCCCTCTGCTCCTTTTGCTCCTTCACCTTGTTGTAGATCCAGATGTAGATCCAGAGCAGTATGGGGATGGCTACCGTGGAGTACAGGCAGAGCAGGAATAATTTACCGGAAGCGGATTTGTCTATAAAAGCCATGACCAGGGTTAAGACATAGAGCGCCACCAGCAGGATGATTCCGATGATGGCGATTACCTGTTTAACGCTAATACGGGAACCGGAAGTAGTTTTCTTATTTTGATCAGTCATAACCATATGTCCTTTCTGCGGTGCGCGGTGACGAAAGCTGTGCACCGCTTTTACTTTTGATGTTTTCTTTATCATAGCATCCGGAAGGAAGGCTGTCAAAACAAAAGTCCCCGGGCGAAAGCTACTGTTTTGCCCGGGAACCTTTACTAAGGGGAGGATAACGCCGTGTTACCGGCGTAAGTATTATTTTATCCTTGGTTTCGTCAAAGGAGGGGGTTCCCTGACAATATTGATTCTGTCCGCTTTTTCCCGAATTATTCAGAAAGACTTGATTTTTTTATTTGAATACAATAAAATGTAGTAACAATCTGACGAATCCGTTTTGGCAGAGCATACGGAAAGGAATATATGAATAAAGGAGTAAAAGAGATGAGTATTCAGGAACTTAAGCCTATCAAAGAGGGTAAAGTACGTGAGATTTATGACAACGGAGACAGCCTGATTATGGTTGCCACAGACAGAATCAGTTGCTTTGATGTGATTCTGAATAATATCGTAGATAAGAAGGGAACCGTTCTCACCCAGATTTCCAAGTTCTGGTTCGATATGACGGAGGATATTGTTCCCAATCATATGATTTCCGTTGATGTAAATGATATGCCTGAATTTTTCAGACAGGATAGATTTAACGGCAACAGCATGATGTGCAAGAAGCTCAACATGCTTCCCGTAGAGTGTATCGTAAGAGGATATATTACCGGCAGCGGCTGGGCAAGCTACAAGGAGAACGGAACTGTCTGCGGCATCAAGCTGCCCGAGGGACTGAAGGAATCAGACAAGCTGCCTGAGCCTATTTATACCCCTTCCACCAAGGCGGAGATCGGTGACCATGACGAGAATATCTCCTTTGAGCAGAGCGTGGAATATCTGGAGAAGCGTTTCCCCGGCAAGGGACAGGAATATGCGGAGAAGCTTCGCGATTATACCATTGCATTGTATAAAAAATGTGCAGAGTACGCATTGACCAAGGGCATTATTATTGCTGATACCAAGTTCGAGTTCGGTCTGGATGAGCAGGGAAATATCGTTCTGGGCGACGAAATGCTGACCCCCGACAGCTCCCGTTTCTGGCCTGCAGAGGGCTATGAGCCGGGACACGGACAGCCTTCCTTTGACAAGCAGTTTGCAAGAGACTGGCTGAAGGCGAATCCCGGCAATGACTGGACCCTTCCACAGGATATTGTGGACAAGACCATTCAGAAATATTTACAGGGTTATGAACTTTTGACAGGAAAGCCTCTGAGCAGGTAAGATGGCGCTCCCGGGAGTACAGGCTTCCGGGAGCGTTTGTGCTATCTAAGGAAAGGAACTGAGAATGCGGGAACATAACGGGAAGACTTATTTGGAGAATGCTCCTCATGATATGGAGGAGTTGCGGGAGATTGTAGCTATTTTGCACGGGTCGGAGGGCTGTCCCTGGGACAGGAAGCAGACCCATGAGAGTCTGAAAAAGTGTCTGACGGATGAAGCGGAGGAGGTTCTGCAGGCCATTGACAATAAAGATGACGAGAACCTTTGCGAGGAGCTGGAAGATGTCCTGCTTCAGGTCCTGGCACATTGCGAGCTGGCGAAAATACGCGGAGCCTTTGAATTCAGGGATGTAGTGCAGATGCTTTCGGAGAAGCTGATCCGCAGACATCCTCACGTCTTCGGTGATGCCAGGATGCCGGAGACAGAGGAGGAAGCATTGGCACTGTGGAGAGCCGTGAAGCAGGAAGAGAAGAGACAACGACAGGCAAAGGACTGTTAAGCAGAATAGCGGAAAGGGGACAGTATGAATCAGAATATCGGATTGATTATGGATTTCTACGAAATGACCATGGCAAACGGATACTTCTCAGATGGGGATGTGGATAGAAATCAAAGGGTCGTGTTTGATGTATTTTACCGCAAGAATCCGGACCAGGGGGGCTTTGCCATTTTCGCGGGACTCAGTCAGATTATTGATTATATTAAGAATCTGCATTTTGAGGCGGAGGATATTGCGTATCTGCGCGGGCTGAAGCTGTTTGGAGAGGAGTTCTTACAATACCTTGCGGAGTTCCGCTTTCGTGGCGACCTCTATGCTTTTCACGAAGGAACCGTTATTTATCCCTATGAACCTGTGATTACCGTGGTGGCGCCATTGATTGATGCACAGCTGATTGAGACGGAGCTGCTGCTTCAGGTGAATCACCAGAGCCTGATTGCCACCAAGGCGCAGAGAATCGTCCGGGCAGCAGAGGGCAGAGGAGTGTCTGACTTCGGTGCAAGAAGAGCCCACAACAATGATTCTGCGGTATACGGAGCCAGAGCCTGCTATATCGGCGGCGTGAATTCCACGGCAACGGTGCTGGCCGGCAAAATGTTTGGCATCCCCGTGTCGGGAACCATGGCGCACAGCTTTATCATGTACTACAAGGATGAATATACCGCATTCAAAAAATACGCCGAGACCTATCCGGATGCCGCTGTATTCCTGGTGGATACCTATGATGTCTTAAATTCCGGTGTCCCCAATGCCATACGTGTACAGAAGGAAATACTGACTCCCATGGGAAAACGTGTGAAGGGTGTCCGGCTGGACAGCGGGGATCTGGCATATCTTTCCAAAAAGGTGCGCAAAATGCTGGATGCCGCCGGAATGGAGGATTGCAAGATCATCGTAAGCAACAGCCTTGATGAGTACACCATTCAGTCTCTGCTGACCCGGCAGGAGGCGAAGATTGACAGCTTCGGTGTTGGCGAGCGTATGATTACTGCTAAGTCCGAGCCGGTCTTCGGGGCAGTATACAAGATTGCAGCGGTAGAAGAAAACGGCAGGTTTGAGCCCCGTATCAAGGTGTCGGAGAATGTGGAGAAGATTACCAATCCCGGATTGAAACAAGTGTACCGTATCTATGATGAAGCAGGAAAAGCCGTAGCTGATTTGCTTGCAACAGCAGAGCAGCAGGTGGATTGCAGTGAAAAATTCCGTTATGTGGATACCAAAAAGCCCTGGAAAAACCGATTCTTTGAGAATTGCAAGGCAAAGCCCCTGCAGGTGCAGATTTTCAGGGAGGGAGAGCTGGTATACGAGGAGCCTGACATCAACGACATCCGGGATTTTGTAAAGCACCAGCTGGAAAATGAAATCTGGGAGGAGGAGCTTCGTTTCGAAAATCCTCATGAACACTATGTGGACATGACACCGGAGCTGTATGAGATGAAAATGAATCTGCTGTATCAGAGCAGGGATTTTGGAGAAAAGCAATGAGAGTAGTAGGAAAACAAAGTAACAGCAAGATGTGTTTTATATGCGGTATGGACAATCCTATCGGTATGCGTGCACAGTTTTACAACATGGAGGATGGAAGCGTCGTGACACCCTGCCGTTTCAGTGAGCTTTATCAGAGCTTCCCCGGACGCGTCCATGGCGGCATCATCGCCTCCATGCTGGATGAGCTTGGATTGCGAGCGCTATGGTCAGACGGAGATGAGAGCGTCTTTGGGGTAACCATGAGTATCGAAGTAAAATACCGTAAACCGGTACCCTATGACACCGATTTGTTCGGCTGTGGCAAGGTGGTACGCGAAACCGGTAAATTCATAGTCACCAGAGCCGGTATCTTTGACACCGAGGGGAATCTGCTGGCCGAAGCAGATATCAGCTATATCAAGCTGGCTCCCGGAGTCATTGCACCGGATTGCGATTCCCACGAGGAGATGGTCGGCGTGATAGAAGATGGGGTGAGCGAGCTTCCTTTTTGTGGGAAATTGTGATATGAGGGCAACGTTCCGAAAGTCATACGTTCTTGCAAAAAGGAGTTGCAAAAGATGCGGATAGAGTACGAGAAAGAAGCTGCAAAGCATATACAAGCACAAGATAAGACAACAAGGCAACGTC
>SAMEA3663273__coassemble_118_pt1 | contig 19338 bp, 13 predicted proteins | sample SAMEA3663273__metabat2_low_PE_019 | metagenome-assembled genome bin SAMEA3663273 (sample SAMEA3663273) | pig gut metagenome | biome: pig gut; feature: pig-associated habitat; material: faeces | place: China | collected 2013
GACAGAGAGGCTTACTTTGACGGACTGGCTATGTGCAGTGAACCTCTCATGGAGGAATATCTGGAACAGGGCGAAGTGTCCGGGAAGACCATTGCTGAGGCGGTTGCAAAGCGTCAGGTCTTTCCCTGCTATTTTGGATCTGCCCTGCGTCTGGAGGGCGTGGAGGAGTTGCTGGAGGGACTCTGCCGGTATACGATTTACAAGGAATACCCGGAGGAATTCGGAGCCAGGGTATTCAAGATCACCAGAGATACCGCGGGCAATCGCCTGACCCATTTGAAGGTAACCGGCGGAGCGCTGCGGGTCAAAATGCCTCTGGGCAATGCCGCCAGTGCGGCCAATCCAGATGAGATCTGGGAGGAAAAAGCGGATGCTATCAGAATCTACGGCGGAGCCGGTTTTCAGCAGACAGATTGTGTGGAGGCCGGTGGAGTCTGCGCAGTAACGGGACTTGGCCGGACCTTTGCAGGACAGGGGCTTGGGTATGAAGGGGAGAACAGTCAGCCGATGCTGGCACCGGTGCTTACTTATCGGTTGGTTTTGCCACCGGGGGCAGATGCGGTAAAGGTGCTGGGACAGCTTCGTACCCTGGAGGAAGAGGAGCCGGAGCTCCATGTGTGCTGGAGAGAAAGCACTGGAGAGATTCACGTGCAGGTCATGGGAGAGGTTCAGACAGAGGTGTTAAAATGCCTTTTCTCAGAACGATTCGGACTGGAAGCGGAGTTTGACGGCGGCAGCATCCTGTACAAGGAAACCATTGCCACACCGGCGGTGGGAATCGGGCATTTTGAGCCTCTGCGGCATTATGCGGAGGTACATTTGTTGTTAGAGCCCGGAGAACCCGGCAGCGGCATCACCTTCGGCGGAGGCTGCAGTGAGGACAAGCTGGATCGGAACTGGCAGCGCCTTATTTTTACTCATTTGGAGGAAAAAACCCACCTCGGTGTTTTAACAGGTTCCCCGTTGACTGACGTGAAGATTACACTGTTGACAGGGAGGGCACACCTCAAGCATACAGAGGGTGGTGATTTCAGACAGGCTACCTACAGGGCGCTGCGGCAGGGGCTGATGCAGTGCAGAAGTGTGTTGCTGGAACCGGTGTTTGCCTTTACCATGGAGCTTCCCACGGGGCAGCTGGGAAGGGCAATGTCCGATGTGAAGCGCCTGTGTGGAGATTTTGCAACGCCGGTGACGGAGGGGGAGATGAGTATTCTGACGGGAAGTGTGCCTGTGGCGACTTTCAGAGAATACCAGCGCGAGCTTAGCGCCTACACAGGTGGCCGGGGCAGGCTTTCCTGTACTTTAAAGGGGTACGAACCCTGTCACAATTCAGAGGAAGTGATTGCAAATATTGGTTATGATCCGGAGGGGGATTTGGAGAATCCCGCTTCCTCCGTGTTCTGCGCACATGGTGCGGGATTTTTGGTCAACTGGGAGCTGGTGCCGGAATATGCGCACTTGGAGAGTGATTATGAGCCCGATACGGAAGAACTGTCATACGATGGCGGATTCACGATGGAAAACCGGGGGATGAGCGGTAACGGCGTGGACAGTAAGGGGACGGATAAGAACGTGACGGGTAGAACCGTGAGCCAGACCGGACAGGGACGCCCGGACTATATCACCAGGGAAGAAATCGATGAGATTTTCCGGCGTACCTATGGGAAAAGCGACAGCGATTATGAGCCTTATCGCGTACACCGCAGGAACAACGGGAGTACTGTGACGGGAACGGTGCGTGACGGAAAACCGGTACAGGATGGGGAGCCGGCACAGGGAAACGGAGAGGCAGTAAGCAATGGAAGTGAAAAAGCCGGTGGAAATGCAAAATCCGGGAAGGGAAAGAAGGAGTCCTATTTCCTGGTAGACGGATACAATATTATCTTTGCCTGGGAGGAGCTTCGGAGCCTTGCGGAGATTAACATGGACAGTGCCAGGGACAGACTTATGGATATCTGCTGCAATTTTCAGGGATATCATGGAGCCACTCTGATTCTTGTGTATGATGCCTATAAGGTGAAGGGCAATCCCGGCTCTGTACAGAAATATCATAATATTTATGTGGTTTACACCAGAGAGGCAGAAACTGCTGATCAGTACATTGAAAAGACAGTTCACAAAATCGGGAAAAAATATGATGTTACGGTAGCTACCTCCGATGCCCTGGAGCAAATGATCATCTGGGGAGAGGGAGCCTTGAGACTGTCTGCCATGGGATTCCTGGAAGAGGTGGAAAACGTCAACAGAAGAATGAGAGAAGAATACCGCACGGAAAGCGGAAATGATGTTAAGTCGGGGAGTGGGGAAGGAAGAATCGGCAGCAGAATTAAAGTTGACGGGATAGATGGTGAAACAGAAGAATAATAGAAGAGTGACAATTTTACAATGTTGATGACAGAAGGACGAAAATGTGGTAGAATAAATACAAGTATTCTGAAATTTTGGGAGGGTAATCTATGAAGGGGAATGTAATACCTTTTTATGACAATTGGACATTTCTGAGGACAGAGCTGAATACTACCATAGGGGAATTGGAGCGACAGAAGACCAGGTTCGTTCCGGTAGAACTGCCTCATGACTGGCTGATTTATGATGCTAAGAATCTGTATAGGGATGGCTGTGGCTGGTACAAGAAGGAGTTCGAGATTTCTACCGGAGAGATTGATGATCTGGGAATGAAGATGAATCTTGAAGGTACGCCCCAGGACGATGGAAGAGATGGCAGCAGGACTGTACCTAAGGGACTGGAGCGCATTGTGGCGCGGATTGGCCGAGGGGAGAAGGTGATTCTTCGGTTTGACGGTGTCTATATGGATTCCACGGTCTTCGTCAACGGGAAAAAAATAGGGGACTGGAAATACGGTTATTCCACCTTTGATATGGACATTACGGGAGCTCTCCGGCAGGGGAAGAATGAGGTGATTGTGGAAGTGCGCCATCAGTCCCCTAACAGCAGATGGTACTCCGGTGCAGGTATCTACCGAAAGGTATGGCTGAAGGTATGTCCTGTTGTGTATCTTCCGCTGGATGGAACCTATGTTACCACAAAAAAGTGTGAAGGAGGATTTCAGCTGGAGGCTGAGACAGAGATTGCGGGAAAGATGGATTCCGATGTGGGATGTCTCTATAGATTGTGGAAGGATGGAGAGCTTGTGGCTGACCTGGGCTGGCAGCCGGTAAAGGATGGCAAGACTACAGTTCAGGCACTTATCCCGAATCCTTTACTATGGGATGTTGAGGATCCTCAGTGTTATCAGCTGACCGTGGAGCTTTGCCGCAGGGGCAGGGAGAATGTGGCGATTGACAGTCAGGAGATTACCCTTGGCTTCCGCACCATGGAGTTTACCACTGATCATGGCTTTTTCCTGAACGGACGTCATGTGAAGGTGCACGGTGTCTGTGAGCATCATGACCTGGGCTGTCTGGGAGCAGCATTTCATGTGCCGGCCATGGAGCGCAAGATCAAGATGCTGAAGAAGATGGGGGTTAATGCTATCCGCACCAGTCACAATATGCCTGCGCCGGAGCTCATGGAGCTGGCGGACAGGATGGGGATATTGATTCTGAGCGAAGCCTTTGATATGTGGGAGAGGTCCAAGACCGAGTACGATTACGGCAGATTTTTCAAGGAATGGTGCGAGACGGATGTGCGTAGCTGGGTGCGCAGAGACAGGAACCATCCAAGCCTGTTACTATGGTCTATCGGGAATGAGATTTACGATACCCATGCGGATGAGCATGGACAGGAGATTACCAGAAGATTGCTGGCGGCAGTGGAGGAGCATGATCCGAAGCGGAATGCCCGGGTTACCATCGGCTCCAACTATATGCCATGGGAGAATGCCCAGAAATGTGCCGATATCGTAAAAATGGCCGGCTATAATTATGGTGAGCGCTGCTACGAGGAGCATCACAGCAAGTATCCTGACTGGATTATGTACGGCAGCGAGACGGCTTCCCTGGTACAGAGCCGTGGAATTTATCATTTCCCGCTGAAACAGCCGGTGCTTTCGGATGAGGATGAACAGTGTTCCTCCCTGGGCAACTCCGCTACCAGCTGGGGTGCCAGAAGCTGGGAGAAATGTATCACCGATGACAGAGACCCGGAATATATCTGGGGACAGTTTATCTGGACCGGTTTTGACTATATTGGGGAGCCCACCCCATATCACACCAAGAATTCCTACTTCGGGCAGATAGATACCGCAGGATTTCCCAAGGATTCCTACTATGTGTTCCGGGCGGAATGGACGGATGTTAAGAAAGCGCCTATGGTGCATCTGTTCCCTTATTGGGATTTCAATCCGGGACAAATCATCGATGTAAATGCATGTACCAATGCGCCTGTGGTGGAGCTCTTCTTGAATGGTGTATCCCGGGGAAAACAGACCATTGATCATGAGCATGATTTGTCGCTGGTAGCCCATTGGCAGGTACCTTATGAACCGGGCACCATCACTGCGGTGGCTTATGATGAAGAGGGCAGGGAGCTGGCGCGAGACAGTCACACCTCCTTCGGGGACAGTAAGAAGCTGGTGCTTGTCACAGACAAAAGGGTATTGAAGGCAGACGGCGGGGATATGTGCTTTGTGGAGATATCTACGGTGGATGAACAGGGCAATCCCGTGGAAAATGCAGCGGATTATGTCAAGGTAGAGCTAACCGGTCCCGGCAGAATCTTAGGTATGGATAACGGTGACAGTACCGATTATGACGATTATAAGACAACCGTGAGAAAGCTTTTCTCCGGCAGGCTTCTTGCAGTGGTGGGCTCTACGGGAGAAACCGGCGAGATCCGGCTCACGGTATCCGGAAGGAATCTGGAGAGTGCAAGCCTGAGCATAGAGGTGGTGGCAGCGGCAGAAAGCGGGGAGTCTCCGGTAATCACCCAGAGGTATCTGGAGGATTGCAGAAAACTGAAGAAAGCTGACTTCCCCACGAGGATACCTGTCCGCAAGCTGGAGATTCATACTTTGGATGGTCAGAAATTTACACCCGAGAAGAAAGAAATAATAGTGGAAGCAATGCTCTATCCTCAGGATACCACAGACAGAACACTTGTCTGGAAGGCTGTGACAGCAGCAGGAATAGACGCCAATTATGCCAGAATTGAACCCGTGGAGGATGCACAGGGAAGAAACCTGGCCAAGGTGACTGCCCTGGGGGATGGTGAGATATTTGTCCGTTGTCTTGCAAAGAATGAGGAGAAGACCGTATTGATCTCTCATCTGGAATTCCGGGCAGAAGGTCTGGGACAGGCCTGTATCAATCCTTATGAGTTTGTATCCGCCGGGTTGTTTACCGAGTCCATTGGAGAGATCGGAAACGGAAACGAAAAGGGAATTGCTACCGCAAGAGAAGGAGACAGCGGTGTGGTATTCGCCGACGTGGATTTCGGAGAGTATGGCTCGGATGAGATTACCCTTCCTATTTTTGCTTTGTCTGATTCTCCCTGTGAGATTGAGTTCTGGCTTGGGAAGGCAGGGGAGAAGGACAGCAGGCTGCTGGATACCCTGGTTTATCAGAAAACGCCCATCTGGAATGTGTATCAGGAGGAGACCTATCAGCTGCCGGAGCGCCTAAAGGGCATGGTGACCTTCAGCCTGATTTTGAAGGAGAAGATTCATGTCAAGGGTTTCCTGTTTACCAGACAGGAAAAGGCCTTTGAAACTCTGTATGGAGGAGAGGCAGACAGAATCTACGGTGACAGCTTCCGTCGGGATGGCAGGGTGATTCGTGAGATTGGAAACAATGTTACCGTTGCGTACGAGAATATGGATTTTGGACAGAAGGGTGCTGACACGGTTACCATCTGCGGTAAGACGCCGCTGGCGGCCAACACCATTCACATCCTCTTTACGGACAAGGATGGAAACAAGGAAAACCGTATTCTGGAATTCAAGGGAACGGGAAGCACAGAGTGCAGTGCACAGAGCTTTTCCATTGATAAAATATCCGGCAGCGGAAAAATCGAGCTGGTATTCCTGCCGGGCTGCAGATTTGATCTGGAGTCTGTAAGGTTTTCTTGAAATGCATTGTTAAAATGATACAAGGTATGCTACAATAAGCCTTAGCAGTGGGACAGGGTCCTGCTGTCTAAGGCTTTGATTGGAGAAGTAAAAATATGTTACATTTATGGTTGTCTGATACTTATGATTCCCTGCTGGCATTGGCAGGCATTATTTTTGCCTTTGGCACAACTCTGTTTTTTACAGGTAAGCTGCAGGGGGTGCTGCCCAAGGACGGGGGAAGGGAATTCGCCCACGATGGGAAGCTTTCCGCAGGAAAACCCAGAGGGGCAGGAATAATCTTTGTGCTTTGTTATGTGGCGGCAGCGTTGCTTTTCGTACCGCCGTATGCAGAGATTATAATTTATCTGATCCTTACGGTAATCTGTATGATGACGGGTTATATGGATGATGCCTCCAAGAATCCCTGGGGAGAATACAAAAAGGGATTTCTTGATTTGTGTGTGGCGGCTCTGGTCGCCATGACCTATCTGAAATACAATCCCAATACCATTGAACTGGCGCTGTTTCATGTGGAGATTACCATCCCCAAGGTGGTGTTCGCCATTCTGATTGTGATTCTGGTATGGACCTCTGTGAATGTGACGAACTGTGCGGATGGTGTGGATGGATTGTCCGGAACCCTTACCATCATCACGATTATGACGATCTATATGATTGACAGAGTGTCGGGAAAGGAGGATGGTTCCTATCTGATTCTCCTGTTTGCAGTGTGTATTCTGGGGTATCTCTGGTTCAATGCAACTCCCAGCAAGCTGATGATGGGAGATGCAGGCTCCAGGTCTATGGGGCTCTTTATCAGCATTATGATTTTGAAATCCGGCTATCCGGTGCTGTATATTCCTGTTGCCTTTGTACTGCTGTTGGACGGCGGACTGGGATTGATTAAGGTGGCGCTGTTACGTTTTCTGAAGATTCGTATTCTGACCAAGGTGAGAACCCCTCTGCATGACCGTAAGATCTGGGGCTGGTCCAATACCCAGACGGTATTTCGCTTTGCCATTATTCAGATAATTCTGGCAGTAGCCGTAGTCTACGGAATGCAGGTGTAAGGAATGGAAGGCGTGGATGCAGCTGCAGGGTATCCGACGTGCAGGCGTAGGGAATAACAGTGAAATGGGATGGAGGAAGATTGAAATGTATGATGAACTGACACCCGGTGATATCAAAAAGATGGAAGAAGAGATAGAGTACCGCAAGCTGGTAGTGCGACCCAAGGCTCTGGAGGATGTGAAGGAAGCCAGGGCGCATGGTGACCTGAGTGAGAATTTCGAGTATCATGCAGCAAAAAAGTTCAAGAATCAGAACGAGAGCCGCATCCGTTATCTGGAGAGGATGATTAAGACTGCAAAGGTGATTTCCGACGAGTCCGCAGAGGATGAGGTGGGAATCAACAACAGTGTCACCGTGGAATTTCTGGATGACGCTTCAGTGGAAACCTACAAAATCGTGACAACCGTGCGTGGTAATTCCCTGGAGAATCTCATCAGCAATGAAAGCCCTCTGGGCAAGGCTCTGCTTGGGAAAAAGGTAGGACAGACTGCTCATGTACAGGTCAATGAGACCGTCGGTTATGATGTAAAGATCACCGGACTGGACAAGACTGCGGATGAAGGCGATGATAAGATAAGGAGTTTTTAAATGAAAAAGTATCTGCTCTTTGATCTGGATGGAACCCTGACGGATCCCAAGGTGGGCATCTGTACCTGTGTACAGTACGCGCTGAAGGCTATGGGGATTGATGAGCCTGATTTGGACAAGCTGGAGCCCTTTATCGGACCACCGCTGAAGGACAGCTTTATGAATTTCTATCATATGAGCGAGGAACAGGCGGAGGCAGCCATTGCAAAATACCGTGAGCGGTTTGCGGATGTTGGGATATTTGAGAATAAAGTGTATGATGGTATCCCGGAAATGCTGAAGGATCTGCAGGCAAACGGAATGGAGCTGGCGGTTGCTTCCAGCAAGCCTGAGGTCTTTGTGGAGCGGATTTTGGAGCATTTTGGGATACGAAAGTATTTTAAGGCCGTGGTGGGAAGTGAACTGGACGGAACCAGAGTCAACAAGGATGAAGTGATCGAGGAGGCCTTAAGGAGACTGTTTGACGGCAAGCCGGCGCAGAAAGAGCTGATGTATATGATTGGGGACCGTTGCTTTGATGTGAAGGGGGCGAGAACACACGGAATCGAGAGTGTAGGTGTTACCTACGGCTATGGAAGCATGGAGGAGATGCGGGAGGCAAAGGCGGATTATATCGTCCGTACCGTGGCAGAGCTCCATAGTTTTCTCCTGCGTGGGAAGCAGGATCCCCCTAAGAGACTGAATCTGCGGAGTGTAGGTCAGGTGGTGTTTCCCTTTCTGATGTTTCTGGCGGCAAGGGGGTTTATGATTGCCCTGGCAATACAGTTTGCATTGATGCTGGGAGGCAAAATCGGAAGTACGGATCTGCTGACTTATGATGCTGGCGGCAATATATCCGGATTTACAGGCAGTGCCTCTGTGGTAGTACAAATACTCGGGTTTATTTCGGGAACAGCTGTTATTTTAAAGGCTGCAAGAAGGATAATCCGACAGACGGCAGAGAATGACAGATTACTGCATTTGAAGCCGGAACCCGGAAAGAATTATGTGTTTCTGGGGCTTGCAGTGCTGGGCTCCATGTTCGGTTTGAATCTGTTACTGATCTTGTCAGGAATCATAGAGAGATCCACGGAATACCGGTCTGTCCAAGAGGGACAGGCAGCCGTTGCTTTTCTTCCGGGATTGCTCCTCTATTCTTTGGTGGCACCATTAGCGGAAGAATTGCTTTTTAGGGGTATTATTTACAATAGCTTGAAAAGGTGTATGAGGGCTTGGGCAGCAATGCTGACTGCAGCCCTTCTTTTCGGTATCTATCACGGAAATTCCGTTCAGATGATTTATGGTTTTCTCATGGGCTGTCTGTTTATTTACGGATATGAATATTTTGGGGACTTCAGGGTTCCGCTGGTAATGCATGGCTTTGTGAATATGCTTACTTTCTGCCTGGGGCAGGTAAATCTTCCGGGGGAAAGATTTGTGAACTGGCCGGTGTGCCTTGTGTCGTTGGCTGTGGGAGTACTCGGAGTGTCTCTTCTTGCGGGACAGAAGAGGGTACTGACGTGAGGCTGTCTGTTTTGGGGCGGAGACAAGAAATGTAAGATATAAAATGTAAGTTGCAGAATGCAAGATACAGAATTGTGCTGAGAGTCAGAGAGTGTGGTATGGAAGGATACCGGAGGAGTTGGAATGGCAGAGAAGAAACGAATGGTAAATCTTGAGCTGTTGCGATGTGTGGCGATGATGATGGTAGTGGTGCTGCATTTCCTGGGAAAAGGCGGCCTGCTGACCGGAGGGGACAGGAGCCTTTCTGAGGGAGCCGTGGCACTGGATGTCACGGGATATACGGCATGGCTGCTGGAATCCCTGTGTATTGTGGCTGTTAACGTCTATATGTTGATCAGCGGCTATTTTTTATGTACCGGTAGCTTTAAGCTCAGCAGGCTCCTGCAGCTCTGGCTGCAGCTGGAGGTATATTCCGTGGGGATTGGGGTCATGGCAGCAGCCCTGGGAATCGTAGAAGAGACTGCAGTGGATACGCATTATTATCTTTCGTTGTTATTCCCTGTATCCATGGGGCATTACTGGTTCATGACTGCTTATGTTTTTCTCTATCTGCTGTTGCCGTTTGTGGGCATGGCAGTGAGAAAAATGAGCAAAGAACAAATGAAAGCAACTGTTATTATATTGTTGGCAGTGTTCTGTATCCTGAAGAGTGTTGTGCCTTTTCGTTTGGAGCAGGACATGAAGGGATATGACTGTATCTGGTATCTGTGTGTGTTTGTCATTGCGGCTTATGTGAGAAGATTCGGACTGCCGGTGATACAAAAGAAATGGACTTGTCTCTGTATTTATCTGGCAGCCAGCCTTCTTGCTTTTGCAGAGGTTATGGTGTTACATGGGATTAACCTTAAGACGGGAAGCCTGAGCTGGATCGTAAATGTCAGTATGGAATATAATCATATCCTGCCCTTGCTGGGAGCCCTTGGCCTATTCGGCTTTTTCCTGAATCTTAGTGTTTCTGATAGAGTATCACCTGTTATTAATATTGTGGCTGCCTGTACTCTTGGGGTTTACCTGTTACATGAGAATCTTGGGCTGCGCTATAGCTGGCAGAATTGGCTTGGCGCTGACAAAGTCAGTGGCGTGGGGAGCCTGCTGCTGTGGACGGTGGTAGCGGTGGTCACGGTTTTTGTCTGCGGTGTTCTGATAGAGCTGGTACGGAGCCGGATATTTGGATTGCTCCATAAGATGTTGAAAAAAATCGGATGTTTCAAAAGAATGTTTGAGATGATAGAAAAGGCAGATGGGATATTTAAAGAGGTATAGCAGGGCGGGGACGATATTATGTAATCATATGTATGCCCGGATAGTCGACCGGTAAGTACAAGTAAAGAAGGTCTGCAGCTTATAAAAGCTGCAGACCTTTTTCTTCGGCTATTTTCATTACTTCCTCAGGCCAGAGGGAACATTGTACTTCGCCAATGTGTGCTTTTCTCAGGAAGAACATACAGATCCTGGACTGACCGATACCGCCGCCGATGGTGTAGGGCAGCTCGCCATTCAGAATGGCCTTGTGGAAAGGCAGTTCGGCACGTTCGGTACAGCCTGCTTTTTCCAGCTGTTCCTTCATTGCCTTTTCATCTACACGGATTCCCATACTGGAAAGCTCCAGGGCAATATCCAGAACAGGGTAATAAACGATGATATCGGCATTTAAAGCCCAGTCATCATAGTCGGGAGCTCTGCCGTCGTGAGGCTCGCCGTTTTCAAGAAGATCACCGATCTTCATGATACATACCGCACCCTTGGCCTTTGCTATATAGTATTCTCTTTCCTTCGGTTTGTAGTCCGGGAACATGTCTGCCAGCTCCTGAGTGGTGATGAAGAAAATCTCCTCGGGAAGGATTTCGGTTATGTAATCATAATGAATGGACATATATTTTTCTGTTTTACGGAGTACCTTATATACATTGTTGACAGTACTCTTGAGGGTATCCAGGGTACGCTCTTCACGAGTAATGATCTTTTCCCAGTCCCACTGGTCAACATATACGGAATGGATATTGTCGGTCTCCTCATCACGGCGAATGGCGCTCATGTCGGTGTAAAGACCTTCTCCTGCGGAAAAACCGTATTTCTTGAGTGCATAGCGTTTCCATTTTGCGAGAGATTGTACAATCTCTCCTTCTCTGGCGTTCTGGTATTTGATATCAAAGGTTACGGGACGTTCGATTCCGTTCAGATTATCGTTTAATCCGGACTCGGGATCCACGAAAAGCGGAGCCGATACACGCAACAGATGTAAGCGCTCTGCAAGCAGGGTCTGAAAGAAGTCCTTTACCTTTTTGATGGCAATCTGTGTGTCGTAGAGATTCAGCTCAGATTTGTAATTTGTCGGTATGGTATGTTTTGACATATGCTTCCTCGTTTCTTTACCATATTTATAGAAAATTCCACTTATTATTTAACCGCTTTTTGAAGAATTTTGCAAGATAATTTTTTGAAAACTACACTTGAATAAATCGAACATATGTGCTAATATATGATATATAATCGAACAGATGTTCTTTGACGATAGAGGGGTTAGTCGGACGGATAATGTCTGGCGGATAATGTCTGGCGGGAGGTATACGGAAGCAATGGAGTATCTGGTGAATGGCAAAGAGATGTCTCTCATGGATAAACTAAATATACTGACAGATGCAGCCAAATATGACGTGGCATGTACTTCCAGCGGTGTAGAGCGGCAGGGTAACGGGAAAAGTATCGGCAATTGTGTTGCCTCCGGTATTTGTCACAGCTTTTCCGGTGACGGAAGATGTATTTCCCTTTTAAAGATACTGATGACCAATGAGTGCATTTATGACTGTAAATATTGCAGGAACCGTTGTTCCAATGACGTTCCCAGAGCCACCTTTACCCCTGAGGAGATTTGTACTCTGACCATGGAGTTTTATCGAAGGAATTATATTGAGGGTCTGTTTTTGAGCTCCGGAATCATTCAGAATCCAACCATTACCATGGAATTGATTTATCGAACTTTGTTTCTCTTGAGATCCCATTACGGATTTAACGGCTACATTCATGTAAAAGCCATTCCTGGAGCGGATCCCGAGATAATCCGCAGAACGGGATTTCTTGCAGACAGGATGAGCGTGAATCTGGAGTTGCCGACGGCAGAAGGGTTACACAATCTTGCACCCAACAAACACAGGAAGACGATTCTGTCGCCTATGAGACAGATTCAGAATGGTATTCAAGCCAATAAGTACGACCTGGCAGTGTATCGCAATGCACCTAAGTTTGTGGCCGGTGGTCAGTCTACACAGATGATTATCGGTGCCACACCGGAGAATGATTATCAGATCCTGAATGTTGCAGAGAGCCTGTATGACAAATTTGCATTGAAGAGAGTCTTCTATTCTGCTTTTGTGAATGTGACCGGTGACAAAGCCTTACCTGTACTGCAGGGAGGACCACCGCTCCTCAGGGAACACAGGCTGTATCAGGCTGACTGGCTTTTGCGTTTTTATGGTTTTAAGGCGGCAGAGCTTTTGGATGAAAAACGGCCGTTCTTTAATGTGATGCTTGATCCGAAGGAGGATTGGGCAGTCAGGCATTTGGAGTATTTCCCTGTGGAAGTCAACAAAGCACCCATGGAAGTCTTACTTCGGGTGCCCGGAATCGGCGTGACCAGCGCACGCAGGATTGTGGCAGCCAGACGCAGTGCAGTGCTTACGTTTGCGGATCTCAAGAAGCTCAGGGTAGTTCTGAAACGCGCGTTATTTTTTGTGACCTGTAGTGGTAAGATGATGTACCCGGTGAAATTAGACGAGGATTACATTATTCGAAACCTCACGGAAGAGAGAGAAAGGATTCAATTCGGAAGCGATGGTATGTCGTTCAGACAGATGTCACTGTTTGATGACGGAAGCTTTACAAGACCATTGCGGCAGACGGAGATATTACAGGCAGCGGTAGGAGAATTCTGAAACTGCCGGGGAGTAGGAGCAGTGGGGCGTAAAGGTGATGCGGAATTGTCAATACATAGAATCGTCAATACAATGGGATACCTTATGCTATAGGCGGAAGCAATAACGGAGGAATGGGATATGAAGGTATATCGCTGCCAGGATAGCCTGGAGAGTATATTTACTGCAATCTATTGTGCTTATGAAGAAAAATGTGTGCCTGAGGATACCTGTCTGGTTCTTCATGAAGAACCATTGCTGTTTGCGGAGGATGTGTGGGTCAAAGCGGATTGTACCAAGGTCATAAAGGTGATGGAGGCTCTCAAGCAACGCTTTGGTGAGGAGGACTATTTGTTCCTGTGCCTTGCGTTGTCCTCAGGGGATGAAGATAAAGCGCAGGCTGTTTACCGGACGATTGCGCGTGGTTTCAGGGGAAAATGCCATCCGGGACATCTCTTTGACAGTCTGGCAGATGATTATGTGCTGAAAGCCTTTACTCTGGCCAGAAATGCTGAAAGAGAAGTCCATCATCTGAAGGGTTTCCTGCGTTTTCAGGAGTTGGAAAACGGAATCCTGTATGCTAAGATCGGTCCGGTAAACAATGTGGTTACCTTTTTGATGCCGCACTTTGCGGACCGGTTACCGGTAGAGGATTTTGTGATCTATGATGACAAAAGGAACTTTTTTGCCATACATCCGGTGGGAAAACAGTGGTATTTGCTTTCCGGGGAGAATTTGGAGGAGCCGGAGTTGAGATTTTCTGCCGCAGAAATTAAATATCGGGAGTTATTCTTACGGTTTTGCAGTTCAATTACGATACAAGAGAGGAAAAATACAGATTTACAGAGGAATCTGTGCCCCTTGAGGTTTCAGAAATATATGGTAGAATTTTCCTGATTATACAACAAAATGTGATTTTACACATTATCGTAATAAAGAATATATTGTGCAAAATATATAAGAGCATAGTGCATTACATAGAATCGGAGTACAAATCATACAAATCTTTTTCAGGGTGTGCAGGATAGTACAAATCATGCAAAAAAAATACATTTACTTTTGGTATTATTTGCATATAATTGTAAATTAAATAAAATAACATCTTAGAAAAAGAAAGGATGGTCAATATGGTCAAGTATATTCGCTTAACACAAGATGATGTTCAGAGTTTTGTAAATGTAACCTCCAAATGTGATTTTGACATTGATATTTCCTATAATAGATATAAAGTAGATGCAAAATCATTTTTAGGAGTATACGGCATGGATTTTCAGAGACCTCTGAAGGTATCCTATGACGGATACAACCAGGAACTGGAAGAGCTGCTCAAGAAATTCGCTGTTGCCTGTTAAGAAATTCGAAGCAACAGGTTTGTTTGAAAGAAGAATCAGAACAATAAACGGAAGAACTCCCTGTGAGAGACAGATTACTGTCTTCATGGGGAGTTTTTCTCTGCTCAGGCAAATATTCGTTTTTTGTTTATTTTTTGTATGTTTTTATATAGCAATTGACATATACCATCCTGATTGATACACTAATCTCATAAATGAGAATAGTGGAGGGAGATATGAATAAACATACAACTCTTTTAGATCCTATCTCAAACCAGATTATCCGGCTGCTCAGGGTAAAAGGACCAATGACGGCGAAAGAATTATTGAAATCCAATCTCGATGTATCAAGGGCCACCCTATATAGAAAAATGGAGAAGATGCTATCGTTAGAGATAGTTGATGTTTCCGAGACTAATATTGTGAGAGGACAGATAGAGAAAAAGTACTGTATCAAAGATTTCGCACCATCGGAGCAGAACGGTAACAGAGAGAGAGACGAATTGGTTATGCTAAATTACAATGTTTCTCTTACCGACGAAGATTATAGTCAGATGATTAAAGATGTGATGACTGTGATAGACAAGTATCAAATGAAAAACAGTAAAGAAACGAAAGTCAGAAGTCTTTGTTTTCTGTCAACACCTGCGGAGGAGTTGGAAAATAAAGATTAACATTTGTGAAATAGAATTCGTTGCTGTGGATGTATAAGATTTTGTTAACAGAGGTGACAAAGGAGCATTATGGCAGGAGATGAGACAAGGAAGAAAGTAAATATTGAAACAGGATCTTCCACGAGAAGAACACCTGCAGATAATACGGATACCAGGGTGGAAATGGCGCTTGGTGATATCCATATCTCGGTACGCGGATTGGTAGAATTTGTTCTGCGGCATGGAGACATTGATAACAGGCATCAGGTTTCACCGGACAGTGCCATGCAGGAAGGAAGCCGTATCCACCGGATGATCCAGAAGCGTATGGGAGGAGAGTATCAGCCGGAAGTTCCACTGAAAATATCCTTTGAAGAAGAGGGTTACACGTTGACGGTGGAGGGCAGGGCAGATGGTATCATTCATCAGGACGGCAGAGTCATTGTCGACGAAATAAAAGGGACTTATCGGGATCCGGCAAGGCTCAGGGAGCCGGTACCGGAGCATATTGCACAGGCCAAATGCTACGCATACATCTATAGTTTACAGCAAAATATTGAGGAGATTCAGGTCAGAATGACCTATTGCCATATTCCCACCGAAGATTTGAGGTATTTTTATGGGGACTATACCTTTCAGGAGCTGGAAGAATGGTTTCTGCAGTTGATTGCTGCATATCGAAAGTGGGCAGATTATGCTTGGAAATGGAAGGGGCTCAGACAGGCCTCCATTATCGGACTGCAGTTTCCTTTTCCTTATCGCGAGGGTCAGGGTGATTTGGTCGGAGCGGTGTACAGAACCATATATCACAAAAAAAAGCTGTTTCTGGAGGCACCTACGGGTGTCGGCAAGACGATATCTACGGTCTATCCTGCGATTCAGGCCATGGGACAGGGAATGGGAGAGCGGCTGTTCTATCTTACGGCCAAAACCATTACTCGAACAGTCGCAGAAGATACCATTGAATTACTCAGGGAAAAAGGACTCAGGTTTAAAAGCGTTATTCTTACGGCAAAAGAGAAAATATGTTTTATGGAAGAAACACAGTGCAATCCGGAGTATTGTCCTTATGCAAGAGGTCATTATGATAGAATCAATTCTGCTATTTATGATTTGCTGACCTCCAGTGAGAGTTTTAGCAGGGAAAAGATTGAAGAATATGCTCAAAAGCACCGGGTTTGTCCCTTTGAAATGTGTCTGGATATGAGTCTGTTTGCAGATGCTGTTATCTGTGATTATAATTATCTGTTTGATCCGCACGTCTATTTGAAACGGTTCTTCGGAGAGGGAGTGAATGGCAGCTATCTCTTCCTGATTGACGAGGCACACAATCTGTTAGAGCGCGGTAGAGAAATGTACAGTGCCGTTTTGTGGAAGGAACAATTCCTGGAGTTGCGCAGAGAATTGAAAAAGACAATAGTGTCAGAAGTGACGATTGCTAAGAAATCCAAGCAAGTGGAGGGTCAATTGACACTTGATATGACATCGGATTCAACAGAGCTGCTCAAAGATTCAGAGGATAACTGGGATGAAGAAACAGATGTTATTGAAAATAATAACCTTGATTATGAGAAAACTTTGAAGGGGAAAAACCAGGGAAGAAGTACACTGGTTCGTCAGGGATATGCGGATAAGATTATATACCATCTGGAAAGGTGTAATAAAGAAATGCTGGCAATGAAGCGGGAATGCGAGCAGGCAAATGTCGTTCAGGAGATTGATTCCCTGATTCAACCCTTGCTCAGGCTTCAGAGTGCAATGGATGATTATCTTGAAGAACAGGAAGAGGAGCAGCTTCCGGTAAGAGATTACCTGTTGGATTTTTACTTTGAAGTAAACCATTTCCTGCAGATTTATGAATTGGTTGACGATAATTATGTGAAATATTCCCAGATGTGTGACGATGGCAGTTTCATGGTAAAGCTTTTTTGTGTGAATCCCGCGGAAAACCTGCGCCGGTGTATGCAGCGTGGGCGAAGCACCATTCTTTTTTCTGCTACCTTTCTGCCCATACAATACTATAAGAAGCTTCTGGGCGGTGAGGTGGAAGATTATGAAATCTACGCAAAATCGGTATTCCATCAAGAAAAACGCATGTTATTGATTGCCGAGGATGTGACTAGTAAGTATTCCAGACGCTCACAAAATGAATACCGAAATATTGCCCGTTATATCGAAGAAATCGTGAAAAACAGGCATGGTAATTATATGGTATTTTGTCCCTCATACAGCTTCCTGCAGATCATCTATCAGATTTATACGGAGGAATATGGCGGGGAACAGAGGGAATGTATAATTCAAAGTGAAGCTATGAGTGAGGAGGAAAGAGAAAGCTTCCTGGGACGTTTCAGAGGCAATGCTGAGCTCGATTTACAGGCAGATATAGCGATGGAGATTGAAGAGGAAGATACCGTATTGATTGGCTTCTGTGTTCTCGGCGGCATCTTTAGCGAAGGAATCGATCTGAAGAAGGACAGCCTGATAGGTGCTATCATTGTTGGCACAGGTCTGCCCCAGGTATGCTTTGAGAGAGAACTGTTGAAAGGTTATTTTGAGGATGGAGGGGAGAATGGGTTTGATTATTCCTATCGATACCCGGGAATGAATAAGGTGCTTCAGGCGGCAGGCAGAGTGATCAGAACAGTAGAGGATGTGGGAATCATTGCCCTCCTGGACGAGCGGTTTTTACAGCCAGCTTATCGTAGAATGTTTCCCAGAGAGTGGGAACAGTTTGAAATTGTCAGGTTGGATACGGTTTCAAAACGGGTGGAACGTTTTTGGGATGAATGGCTCTAAATTGATGTAGATGACGTCATTTTCATCTAATATGACACATGTGTATATGTGGATAACTCTGTGGAATATCCAAAATAATCAAGTAAATATGAGAAAAATCTGACATTCACGTATAAAATGAAAAATGCAAGAAATATGCAAGTTAGAAATGGAGCGTCATGTCAACACGCAGGTAGTTTAATAATAATAACACGCGTAATGTAAACAGGAATCTTAAATAAATGTTGACATATAATATTATACGGCGTATAGTATCGATGTACGGATGCTATATGCCGTATAATATTATACAGAAAAGAGGCTAGATATATGGTTTTTAACACAGGAGCCACACTCCTGGATGCCATAGTGCTTGCGGTAGTGTCAAAGGAACCGGAGGGTACCTACGGTTATAAGATCACACAGGACGTCCGGCAGGTTATTGAGCTGTCGGAATCCACACTTTATCCGGTTCTTCGGAGACTGCAGAAGGATGAATGTCTGGAGGTATATGACTTGGAATGCGGGGGACGAAACAGGAGATATTACAGAGTCACTGCCAGAGGATGGGCACAGCTTAGTCTGTACAAGAGTGAGTGGCAGAGCTATTCGGAGAAAATCACAGGACTTTTTGAGGGGAGGATTGAAAAATGAACAGAGAGGAATTCCTGATGCGGCTGGAGGGGATGCTTCAGAGCATTTCTCCGACGGAGAAAGAGGAAGTACTACAGTATTACAGGGATTATTTTGAGGATGCAGGTCCGGAAAATGAACAGTCGGTGATTGAGGCATTGGGGGATCCCGCCGATATTGCGGAGAATATAAAGAAGGATTTGCAGGGAGACGATGGGAGCAGGGCAACAGCCTCAGACCATGCGGTAATGGAATATGGCAGTCCGGAAGCCTGCGAACGGGACAATTACAATGGCAGTCCGAAAGCCGGTGAACGGGGCAATTACTATGACAGCCGGACATCACATGCTGATACGGGATACAGAGAACCGATACCGGCGGAGAAGAGAATGCCCGGGTGGGCAATCGTGTTGCTGACTCTGCTGATCGTGTTTGCATCACCGGTTCTGATCGGACTTCTGGGAGTCCTTTTTGGACTGCTGGTTACCTGGTTTGCGCTGATTTTCAGCTTTGGGGTGACAGCTGTAGCTCTCTTTGCAGTGTTGTTTGTGTTGATTATTGTGGGTGCCATGTGTGTCACCCTGGATCCGCTTGTGGGGCTGGCGCTGGCAGGAGGCGGGTTGATCTGTGGCGGAATCGGACTGCTGTTCCTGATGCTGACCGTAGCTATGGCCGGTATTCTGACTCCCGGGATTTTCAGTGGTCTCGGATGGTTATTTGGGAGAAGAAAGAAGGGTAAGACAGTATGAAAAGGTTTATGAGAAACTGTGCCATTGTTGCATTGGTTATGATTGTACTTGGATTTGGTCTGGCTCTTGTCGCCGGAACCATCAGGGGGAAAACAGTGATTTCCCAGGTGGTGGAA
>SAMEA3663273__coassemble_140_pt1 | contig 17332 bp, 18 predicted proteins | sample SAMEA3663273__metabat2_low_PE_019 | metagenome-assembled genome bin SAMEA3663273 (sample SAMEA3663273) | pig gut metagenome | biome: pig gut; feature: pig-associated habitat; material: faeces | place: China | collected 2013
TCTTTGCTCCCTTGGGCATCAGCAGAGGAAGTCCCTGTCCGATAACATCCACAGTAGTGAAGAGCTCCATCTCACGCCCCAGCTTGTTGTGGTCACGATTCTTAACGTTTTCCCAGTATGCCAGATACTCTTCCAGCTCTTCCTTCTTGTTAAAGGCAGTTCCGTAGATACGCTGCAGCTGTGCCTTGCTGGAATCGCCGTGCCAGTAAGCCATAGAAGAAGAGGTCAGTTTGAACGCCTTGATGCCCTTGGTGCTCATCAGATGAGGTCCTGCACACAGATCGGTAAATTCTCCCTGACTGTAGAAGGAAATCTCCGCATCCTCCGGCAGATCCCGGATCAGCTCCACCTTGTAAGGCTCGTTCTTTTCTTCCATGAACTTGATTGCCTCTGCTCTGGAAAGAGTGAACTTCTCAAGCTTTGCACCTTTCTTGATGATCTTTTTCATCTCTGCTTCCAGATTGTCCAGATCCTCTCTGGAAAAAGGTGCATGCTCAAAATCATAGTAAAATCCTGTATCAATACTGGGACCGATGGTCAGCTTTGCATCGGGGAACAGGTTCTTCACAGCCTCTGCCAGCACGTGAGATGCGGTGTGGCGGATGGTTGCCAGCCCTTCCTCGTCATTTGCAGTACAAATCTGCAGTTCACAGTCTCTGTCCAGTACGGTTCTCAGATCCTGAACCTTACCGTCAACCTTTGCACAGCAGGCTGCTCTTGCAAGCCCCTCACTGATATCAAAGGCGATGTCATAGATGCTTTTGCTCTCTCCGTATTCCTTCACGGAGCCGTCCTTCAGTGTAATCTTCATACTTTTACCTCCTATAATGGTGCTTGTTTTCGTTCCTCACTACAAAAAGAAAGTCCCCTGCAATATTTCTATTGCAAGGGACGTATTATTCACGCGGTTCCACCCTTCTTGCAGAATCATCTTATGAAAGACCGGTTCTGCCTCCTTCATTTGCTCGTAACGGGAGCCTCCGTACCCGATTAAGGGTCACTCCGAGATGGTCTTCGGAATTCGTTCTGTCAAACCGCTTGCAGCACCGCTAGTAGCGGGCGGTTCTCTCTGGGACTTCCCGAAATCTTACTGTTCTCTTCAACGCTTTTCCTAATTGCATGGGACTTATGATTAATCATCCTACTACTTTTTCCCGGGATTGTAAAGAGCTTTTTCATATTTCAGTTTTTTTCAGCTTTTCAGTTCTTCTCTGCCTTCGCTGTTCTGTCGCCGGCAATATATCCCTCCACCGCATCACGGCTTATATCCAGGGCAAGAGCCAGCTCGCCATAGAGGCTTTGCTCTGCCACACGAAGATATTTTTCATCCAGCGAGGTAATCCTTCTGCCCTGTTCTTCCCGTTTTTGCTTTCTGTCCTGTATTGTTTTAAGTACCTTGATCCACTCTCGGCAATCCGTACTCTTCATGCATTCCTTGTAGAATTGCTCTGTTAACTTTTCATTGCTTATGGTCAGCAACGGAGTCTCAGAATAAGTGTCAATCAATCTCTCCGCTTCATATCTGGTCAACATGCTTCTCATATCACCGGACGCATCCACGGGAACATAAACAGTACTTCCTGACTGGTACACCGGTTTCAGAATATAATACTGACGCAGCTTGTCCACTCCGTTAATATCCAGGGTGGTTATATTTTCCACTACGCACACCCCTTTGTTTCCACAAATCACATACTCGCCTATCGAAAACATAAACAGTCACCCTTCCTCTTCTAATCTAAAATAATGGTTTACTATAAATATATCATAACCACATTTTACCAGATTAATCAGAAGAATGTAAGCAAAATTTCATTTTCAGGAATTGTTTTCTACAATCTTACGACACTACCTCAACTGTACTATTTCCTCCCTCCATCCATTTATCCAGTTTTTCATATGTCAGGGAATAGGAATCAAATGTCTTTGCCAAATCAGTATTCACAAACTCCGGATACATAAACGCAAGCATGCCGGTCTCATATGCCCCTGCATGAATATCAAGCAATCCCTGTTCACTTATGTCACCACCCTCAAACCATTCCTTCTTATATTGTGGTGTAAATACAGATAAAAAATCTTCCTTTTCGCTTAATTTATATACTTGTATATCCATTTCTTCCATCATAAATCTGACTTTCATATCAAATTCACTGTTGGCCTTTTTGATGGAGTTGATTATGGCGCCGATGTGTATCGGATCTCCATGATAATTAAAACAATATACCTCTGTAAAGCCAAAATCATGCAGATTACCGAATATCTCATCTAATACCAATTCAAATATTCCCCATCCTTTACGCCCTTGATGTCGTACATGCAAGGCGACTCCAAGGCAATGACCCCGACTACATCTGCTCTGATTCTTGCCATTCCCAAAGCCGCTGAGCCACCCGCGGAATGTCCAAGTGTAACAAAAGGGCTTGTATCTGCACTTGCAAATCTGTCAGGAGCCTGCAACGATTTCTCCGCAAAATCGTCCATCACTGCCGAAAGATCGGTCATTCTCAGTTCCATCCATTCTGCAAACAGCTTCGCCGCTTCCTCCGGTTTCTCCTGGGGATCCATGCCGCTCATTTCCTTCATGTAATCCATGCTGACCTTTTGCTTTTTCCATTGGAATGAAGGGTATCAAATGCATGCCCCGGATGACTGACTGCCAGAACGACATAACCATGACTGGCAAACTCTCTGTATAAGCTCCGATTATTATCTATGGTTCCACAGGAGCCATGGGAGGCGATTATCACGGGCAGTTTTGTATCCGAAGCATCATAATTGCAGGGATACCAGACGCGAACCTGTACCTCCCGGGGGCTTCCATCCTTTAGAAAAGGATCCTTCTTATCCTCTGTCACCCAATAATCTTCACAGCCTATTTCATATTTCCCTGTGACTTCGATTTCATCGTATGGCGGAAATAGAATTCTCTTTCCCACCAAAATAATGATTGCAATGATTACCAAAATTATTATTCTTATCATAATTTTTTTCATCTTGAGAACTCCTGCTTTTTCATACATTATAGCTAACGTACGTTTCCCATATCAAGACAGACCTTTGAACTGAGCTTTTGAGGGATTTTTTTCTTCATTCTTTCATAATAAAAAAGAAGAGCCGGAATCTCTTGCAAGCAAGATTCTGACTCTCCATTTTTATTCTGCACTCATAGCTTATTCGTTCATCTTTGCCAGCTTCGCCGCCTGGTCGGCTGCGGACTGCAAACACATCTAATTATATGGCTGTATGCATACGCATCAAACTTCGATCAGTTTTGCTTATGCTCTAAAAAAACGCATCATTCCTTTTCCTCTTTAGAATACATAAGTTCCTTTCTGTGCGTGACATCATTACCCCCCACAACTTCAAATAATCATGTGCTTTCAAGACATCTTACACGCCTCGTAATCGCGCCTCAATATCCGATGCCGTATACAAAATATCTGTTACAATAACCTTATCACCACGAATTGTATAGAACACCGAATAATTATCTACAAGCATTCTTCTTAATTCCATTCTCTTTTCCGGTTCACATTCCATAATTCTAAAACGTTCCGGGAAGGTGTCTAATGTTAGTATTTCGTCAGCAATTCGATTATATTGCCCCATTGCATTTTCAGGTGAGAGCAAGTCTATGGCAATATAATTATATACATCTTCCATATCCTGCAATGCTTCCCTTGTAATCTCTACCTTATACTTTTCCATTAGTGCCTCTCTCTAAATGCCGCAAATGCACCAGCTGCATCTTCAACATTTCCTTTTTCAATATCCGCATAGCCTTTTTCTAATTTTTGATGTATCTGTGATACGGACATCGTATCTGCATTCACAGAATTAGCTGTTTTCGGCAATACAACAGAAAAAGGAATTCCTCCTGTCAATGATATTTGTTTCAAATACATATCTATTGCTGTAGCCATTGGTATTCCCAATTGTGCAAGTACATTTTCTGCATTTTCTTTTACATTAGGATTAACCCTTATATTTAATGTTGCTGTTTTTCCCATAATGAGCACCTCCATTTTTTCTATATCGTAACGCATTTTGCGTTACGAGTCAATCCATTTATGATATATTCGTACTATGAGACAATTATACATTACTTTGATTAACCATCGTATATCTGAGGATGGTATCTATCACCACATCATCTTCTCTTCATAACATAAAACCGATATAACTCTTCTTTCTCATCGTTGCTATCTTTATACATCTTAGTTTCCATTAATTCAAAACCAGATTTTTCAGCAGTCTTCCAAGATGACATATTTGAATCTAGAATTGTTGCTATTATTTCCGATTCATTATAATGCTCAAAGAAAAACATGGCATAAACCTTCACGGCTTCTGAAGCATATCCTTTCTTTCTATATTCAGCTCCAATAAAGTAACATATTCCCACTTTATTAGAATCTTCATAATATGTGGACCCGACAGAACCGATAATTTCTCCCGTTGATTCCAGTTCAATAGTACAAGGTATATAATTTGCACGTGGATTGTCATCTTTTGTCAATCCTTCCGCTTCGGTAATCCAGTCACCTATCCATTCAGAACAGTTCTCATCAAAACCAATTTGGCTCAGACTTCCGTCCATAGCCATTTTTGCAAAAAACTTCTCATCTCCGCGCTGAATCGACCTAATCACCAATCTGTTTGTTTCTAATCTCATTGATATCCTCCCTGTTTGAAAATAAATTTTTCTGAATAGCGAAGTATTGACATGATCCTTGAAAGGAATATTAAATTTTACAACCTGTTGTCTATGCAACATATTATTGAAAAATCAAAACATCTTTGTAAAAGCTCTACATTCAATATCTGTATCCATTTCAAGCCCTACTGATTTATAGAATTGAATTGTTTTATCTGTATTATCAGTAAGCAAAGATTTCTGGTATACATTCTGATATATTTCAAGTATTTTCTTAAGTAATGCTGTACCAATTCCATGACGCTGATATTCTGGTAAAACTATAATATCTTGAATGAAAACAATAGAATAACCATCTCCAACAACTCTTATAATTCCAAGTAATTTTTCATTTTCATATGCTGCAAGTATCTTTAATGAATTTGCGTAAGCATTTTTTAACATATTAGGATTATTTGTATAATTTATCCACCCGACACTCTGATAAAGATTTAATATTTCGCTTTCGTTATATTTGTTATATTCCTTTATTGCAAATTCCATTATATTATTTTCTCCATATTCTTTCTAACTTGTTAATAAGGAGCCACAAGCCAGCAAGCTGTCTGTGCCTCCTTATATTTAATCTGCATTCGTGCTATTCGTTCATCTTTGCCAGCTTCGCTGCCTGGTCGGCTGCGATACAGGCATCGATAATCTCTTCGATGTCCCCGTTCATGATTTTGTCCAGCTTGTACAGAGTCAGACCGATGCGGTGGTCTGTGACACGTCCCTGGGGGAAGTTGTAGGTGCGGATTTTCTCCGAACGGTCCCCCGTACCAATCTGGCTTCTGCGTAGCTCCGCCTCAGCGTCGTGACGCTGCTGCTGCTCCATATCATACAGCTTCGCCTTCAACAGTGCAAAGGCCTTTGCCTTATTCTGAATCTGGGATTTCTCCGTCTGGCTGTATACCACGATACCCGTGGGATAATGGGTCAGACGAACCGCTGAGTCTGTGGTATTGACGCACTGACCGCCGTTTCCGGAGGCTCTCATGACGTCAATACGGATATCCTTGTCCTCAATGACAATATCAATATCCTCATCTACTTCAGGCATCACCGCCACACTGATGGTGGAGGTATGAATACGTCCGCCGCTCTCTGTCTCGGGCACACGCTGTACACGGTGCACGCCACTCTCATATTTCATACGGGAATAGGCACCCTGACCATTAATCATGAACTGCACTTCCTTCATGCCGCCGATACCGATTTCATCTACGTTCATGGTTTCAATCTTCCAACGTCTGCCCTCGGCATAATGTACATACATGCGATATATTTCAGCCGCAAAAAGAGCTGCCTCATCTCCACCGGCGCCGGCACGGATTTCCACGATAACGTTCTTCTCGTCGTTAGGATCCTTGGGTAATAACAGGATCTTCATCTCCTGCTCCAGCTCCTCCACGCGTTTCTTGCTGTCGCTGAGGGTTTCCTTGATCATCTCCCTCATCTCATCATCGCTTTCTTCCTCCAGCATAGCCAGGGAATCTTCGATATCCTGTTTACACTTTTTATATTCTGTATATGCGTCCACAATGGGAGTCAGATCACTCTGCTCCTTCATCAGCTTGCGGAAACGCTCCGGATTGTTGGTCACGGTGGGCTCATGAAGCTCTCCCATAATCTCCTCAAACCGGATTAATAAATCGTCCAATCTGTCAAACATAATCTTACCTTTCTATTCCAACGCAAATCCCAAAGTGCCGTATACCACCCTGTCCAGACCGGCGTAATCCTTTTTGACCTGAACCTCCAGAAAACCGGCCTCTTCCATGAGTTCACTCACTGCCTGCCCCTGGTCGTAACCTATCTCAAAGAAAAGCATACCGCCTTTCTTCAGATACTCCTTGCTCTTCTTCACTATTTCCCGGTAAAAATCCAACCCGTCTTCTCCACCTGCCAAAGCAAGTCTTGGCTCATGCTCCTTGACCTCAGGCATCAGAGTCTCAACCACACGATCGGAGATATAAGGAGGATTCGACACTATCACATCGAATAAGCCCTCCATGTTCTGAAAGAGATCGCTCTGCACAAATATGGCATTGCTCTCCAATCGTTCGGCATTCTTCTTTGCCACCTGCAGGGCTCTCTCTGAGATATCAGCTCCCACACCGGTACAATCGTTGGTATAGTGTAAAAGACTGATCAGGATACAGCCCGATCCCGTACACATATCCAGGATATGCATTCCGTCGTGAAGATTCTGAAGCACCTCTTCCACCAGAATCTCCGTGTCCTGTCTCGGGATCAGCACATGTTCATTCACTGCGAAATCCAGCCCCATGAAGTCCTGAACACCGGTAAGGTGCTGAAGCGGTATCCGCCGGCATCTTTTTTCGATCATTTCCAGGTAACCCTGTTCCTCCTCAGAACTCAGTTCCCTGTCACCATGCACCAGCAGGGTATTTCTGTCCGTATCACAGACAAATTCCAACAGCAATCTGGCATCCAGCTCCGCTTCCCGGATTCCGACGGCAGCCAGGGCTCCTTTTCCCTTTTCGTAGGCAGCTCGGTAATTCATTCGTCTGTCTCTTCCTCCATCCAGGTCTCATCCACATTATAACCGTAATTGTCCAGCAAAAACTTTTTCCAGTCAAAGACGGCTTCCACTGCCGCAATGGCAACCTCTGCCATCTCCTTATCCGGTTCCTTGGTAGTCATTCGCTGAATCAGCATGCCGGGAGCCGAAATAATGCGCACCAGAATATTGTCACTGCGACCTGCCAGGCGGATAATCTCATAGGAAATCCCTGCAACCACGGGAAGCAACAACAAACGAAGCGCTACTCTCTGGATAGGATTCTCGACCTGTATAAAGAAAAACAGTACGATGCTGACAATCATAACAAAGAAAATAAAGCTGGTACCGCATCTCTTGTGAAGTCTGGAGCTTCTCATCACGTTGTGTACCGTCAGCGGACGACCCTTTTCAATACAGTTAATGCATTTGTGCTCCGCACCATGATACTGATATAATCTTCGAATATCCTTCATCAGGCTGATGGCCCAGACATACAAAACAAAAATTGCAATACGAATGACACCCTCTATGATTGCCAGCAAAGAGGTATTCTGCAGTGCTATCTTCTTCTGAATCAGAGAGGAAAGATAATAGGGCAGCACGATAAATATTCCGATTGCCAACGCTATGGAGCACAGGGTAACCAGTGTAGTGACTACCTTTTCCCCCGCTCCTTCTCCTGCTGCCGAGGAAGTCTTCTTTGCAGGTGCAGCCTCAGCTGTTTCTATAACATTTTCTGTCACCGCAGCAATCTCATTTTCTTCTGAAGTTTCAGGAACTTCCGCAGTTTCAACCTTTGCTTCTTTTGAAGCCTTCTCATTTTTCTTTGACTCCGTATCATCCTCCTCATAAAAGGAGGCGGAATAATTCAGACACTTCATTCCCAGCATAAAGGAATCGATGAAATTCACGACTCCCCTGATAAAGGGAAATTCTTTTACCTTACTTCCATGCATTAATCCCTGATGGTTCTCAAGCTCAATCGCGATTTCTCCGTTGGGTTTTCTCACCGCAACCGCATATTTTTCCTGGTTTTTCATCATGATTCCTTCCAGCACGGCCTGTCCGCCGATACCGGAATAACATTTAACTTTTCGTTTCATATTCTCTCTTCTCCGATGAAAAAAGGTTGAGATATCAACACCTCAACCTTTCCTGCGACTCTTATTTTACGCCGTACTTCTTATTGAACTTCTCAATACGTCCATCGGCTCTTGCTGTCTTCTGCTGGCCGGTGTAGAATGCATGGCACTTGGAGCAAACTTCCACGTGGATCTCAGGCTTGGTAGATCCGGTTACGAAGGTGTTGCCACAGTTGCAAGTTACAGTTGCCTGATAGTACTCGGGATGGATTCCTTCTTTCATTTCTTTCACCTCTTCTATATGATTACATGCTATTGTTCGTTCTCATCCGCACTGCTTATGGAACCACAAACAGCGGTATTATTGTAGCATATGAATCATATACTTGCAAGTCCTAATTTTAAAAAGTTTCATTTTGGAATAAACTTTTTAAATAAATCGATTCTTTTTTACCATCTGTACGAATTCATGGTTGCTTTTTGTTTTGGAGAATAAATCGAGTATTTTATCTGTGGCTTCATCCGCCTTCATACCATTTAAGGACTTTCTCATGATGTTGATTGCTTCCAGTTCTTCACTGTCAAGCAGCAGATCCTCTCTTCTGGTGCCTGACTTTGCCAGATCAATTGCAGGGAATATCCGCTTCTCTGACAGCTTTCTGTCCAGAACCATCTCCATATTGCCGGTTCCCTTGAATTCCTCGTAGACCACATCGTCCATCTTGCTGCCGGTTTCCACCAGTGCAGTGGCAAGAATCGTAAGGCTTCCGCCTTCTCTCATATTCCTTGCCGCTCCGAAAAATCTCTTGGGCATGTGCAGTGCCGCCGGGTCAAGACCACCCGACAGGGTACGTCCGCTGGGCGGAACCACAAGGTTATACGCTCTGGTAAGTCGGGTGATGCTGTCCAGAAGAATCACCACGTCTTTCTTATGCTCTACAAGTCTCTTGGCACGCTCGATAACCATCTCCGAGACACGTTTATGATGCTCCGGCAGTTCATCGAAGGTGGAATAGATTACTTCCACATGGTCTCCGTGAATCGCTTCCTTAATATCGGTCACTTCCTCGGGGCGTTCGTCAATCAGGAGGATCAGCATATGCATGTGAGGGTTGGTGCGCAGGATAGACTTTGCCACTTCCTTCAACAGGGTCGTCTTGCCTGCCTTGGGCGGTGATACAATCATACCTCTCTGTCCCTTGCCCACAGGGCTGACCAGATCCATGACTCTCATGGCCACACTACAGCCGGGAGTCTCCAGTCGAATCCGTTCATTTGGGAAAATAGGTGTCATATCTTCGAAGGACATTCTCTTGGCAGATTCCTCAACCGTATAGCCGTTGATGGAACGAATAAACAGAAGCGCGCAGAACTTTTCCTGTTGTGTCCTGACTCTCTTATTTCCCTTCAGGATATCTCCGGTCTTCAATCCAAAACGACGGATCTGGCTGGGCGCCACATAGACATCATTGTCTCCGGGCATAAAGTTCTCACAGCGGATGAACCCGTAACCATCCGGCATTACTTCAAGAATACCGCTTGCTTCCTCCCCGCTGTCCAGTTCCTTGGGATAGGTCTTTTCATCATATACTTCATTGTTTCTGACCGGTCTCGCCGTCTCTTGTGTCTGCACGCCGGTGTTCTCCTGTCTGGAGGGCTGCGCACGATAAACGGTCTCGTTTTTCACCCCGGTCTCATTCTTATTATCCTGATTTTCCAACTTTTTCAGTCTCTCGTCTTCCGTCAGCATAGCTTCCACCAGCTCTGACTTTTTCATCGCTGATGTTCCCTTCAGTCCACGTACCTTGGCAAGTTCTCTCAACTGATTCAGCGCCAATGATTCATACTTTTCTCTCATACATCCTCCTGCAAATAAAATTCTGTCAGTAGATACATAACTTCTGCTATCTCTATATACTTTTATTCATAATCTGGGATTCGCGACAAGATATGCCTATGATAACTGTTTGGATTTCATAAATGAATTACCATATTTATGAATCTATTATAATATATTTTTTTGCAAATAGGAAGTCCTAATTTTATGTTCATCTTCTGCTTGCGTAACAGGGGGATTTGGATTATGATAGAGTGAGCACTAAATTTTCTTAATTATAGATAGAGAGGTACTGCCATGACAACCAACGAAAAGGCACTATTAATGCATGAACAATGGAACGGCAAGCTTGAAACCGTCTCCAAGACACCCGTAAAATCAAGAGAGGATCTGGCCATTGCTTACACCCCCGGAGTAGCGGAGCCCTGCAAAGTGATTGCCAACGACAAGGAAGCCGCTTATAAATACACCATGAAAGCCAACACTGTTGCCGTAGTTTCCGATGGCAGCGCGGTTCTGGGATTAGGCAATATCGGTCCCCACGCAGCAATGCCCGTTATGGAAGGAAAGGCAGTTCTGTTCAAGGAGTTCGGCGGAGTCAACGCCGTCCCCATCTGTCTGGATACTCAGGATACCGAAGAGATCATCAAAGCCGTTACCTGGCTTGCACCCGGGTTTGGCGGTATCAATCTGGAGGACATCAGTGCTCCCAGATGTTTTGAGATTGAAGAACGGCTGAAGGCCACCCTGGATATTCCCGTTTTCCATGACGATCAGCATGGTACTGCCATTGTTGTATTGGCAGGTATCATCAATGCCCTGAAGGTTGTCGGCAAAAAAAAGGAAGACTGTAAGGTTGTGGTCAACGGTGCCGGCAGCGCAGGTGTTGCCATCACTAAGCTTCTTCTGACTTACGGATTTCCTTATATCATTATGTGTGATAAAGTCGGTATCGTGTCCAAGTCCACTGAGGGTCTGAACTGGATGCAGCAGAAAATGACGGAGGTTACCAATCCAAAGAATGAAACTGGTACTCTGGCAGATGCCCTGAAGGGTGCTGACATCTTTGTCGGCGTATCCGCACCCAATATCGTGACTCCCGAAATGGTAGCCTCCATGAATCACGACTCCATCCTTTTTGCCATGGCAAATCCCGTGCCCGAGATTATGCCCGATGTGGCAAAGGCTGCCGGTGCCCGCGTGGTAGGTACCGGGCGCAGTGATTTCCCCAATCAGGTTAACAACGTGGTAGCGTTCCCCGGCATCTTTAAGGGTGCCTTGGAAGGACGTGCCACTCAGATTACCGAAGAGATGAAGCTGGCAGCTGCCGAAGCCATTGCAGGTCTCGTTCCCGAAGAGGAGCTGAGTGATGACAATATCATGCCTGAAGCCTTCAATCCCAAGGTGGCAGAGCTGGTCGCAGAGGCAGTAAAGTCTCACATCCGCTAATCTCCATCCACAAGTCCCGGAATAATCATGTGTCATCCGTGAAGCCAAGACCCGGAATGGATATCAGAACCAAGGAAGGCATACAAACATGAACAATGCAGACTGGCAGGGTAAGCCCTATTACTCCCTGGATGCCTGGTGTAAAAAAACATATGGACATAAGTGCAAAAAGATAGCCCTGAATGCCCACATGACTTGTCCCAACCGGGACGGGTCTCTGGGCACTCGGGGCTGTATCTTCTGTAGTTCCGGAGGCAGTGGGGACTTTGCGGTGGATATTGAGAGCTTCCCGGCTGTTACTAACCCGCAGGAGGAGATTCCCTGTACCATCGCCTATTTCCAGGCCTACACCAATACCTATGCTCCCCTACCCTATCTGGAGCAGGTATTTTCCCAGGCTCTGGCTTCTCCTTCGGTATGCGGCATTTCCATTGCCACCAGACCGGACTGTCTTCCGGCGGAGGTCATCAGTCTATTGGTCACCCTGAAGAACCGTTTTTCGGGAAAGTTTATCTGGGTGGAGCTGGGTCTGCAGACCATTCACGAGGCAACCGCCGCTTATATCCGCAGAGGCTATCCCTTATCCTGTTTTGAAGAATGTATGCAGAGACTTCAGACTGCTGAGCTTCCCGTGATTGTGCATGTCATCCTGGGTCTTCCCGGCGAGACGAAGGAGCACCTCCTTCAGACCATCCGGTACCTGAATCGATTTCAGATCTTCGGTATAAAACTGCAGCTGCTTCATATATTGAAAAACACCGATCTGGCCGACGATTACTGTGCCGGCAGATTCGAAGTTTTATCCAGGGACGCCTATATCGACCTTTTGATTTCCTGTCTGGAGCACCTCTCGCCCGAAACGGTAGTCCATCGTCTCACAGGAGACGGTCCGAAGGATTTGCTGATTGCACCCGACTGGAGCCGAAATAAAAAAGACGTATTGAACACACTTCATAAAAAAATGCGACTGGAATCTTCCTATCAAGGCAAGACTTATGGTGGCTAAGAAAGGTCCGGAAGCCTTTCTTGCAGAATATTTTCACACTTATTATATCGCGGAGAATACAAAACATGGTACAGGAACCCTTAACCTTATACAAACTGATTGTCTTATATATGCTGAACCGGGTGAATTTTCCCATGACAGCTGCCCAGGTCAGCGAAATTATCCTGGAAAAAGAATACACCGGATTTCTTACCCTGCAACAGGCCATCAGCGAACTGACGGACGCAGGGCTCATTACCTCGGAGACCATTCGAAACCGCACCCTGCTGACCATCACAGGAGAAGGTCAGGAGACCCTGAATTTCTTCCAGAACCGCATCAGCGATGCCATCAAGGAAGAAATCAATGCCTATCTGAAAGAAAAAGAATACTCCCTGCGGAACGAAATCTCGGTTCAGGGGGATTACTATAAGTCCACCTCAGGAGAATACGAAGCTCACCTGATAGCAAAAGACCATGAAATCAACCTGATAGACATTACTCTGTCCGTCCCGGATGAAACCACGGCCTCTGCTATTTGTGATAACTGGCTGACAAAAAATCAGCAGATTTATCAGTATCTGATTCAGGAATTATTCTGATCTGCCAGGGCAGCTTCCTGCTTCAGTCTCTTCATATGTTCTCTGATCTTTGATTCATATCCGTTCCCCGAGGGCCGGTAGAACTCCTGCCCACTGAGCTCGTAGGGAAGATACTGCTGCTCCACATAATTGTTGGGATAAGCATGCGCATATTTATAACCTGTTCCATGTCCCAGTTTGGCGGCTCCTTTATAATGGGCATCCTGCAAATGGGGTGGAATAGGCAGATTGCCGGTTTGTTCCACTGTCTTCATCGCTTCCTCTATCGCCACACAGCTGGCATTGCTCTTGGGCGCACAGGCCACATAAGCTGCCGCCTGAGACAGAATAATCTGGGCCTCCGGCATACCGATTCTCTCCACTGCCAGAGAAGCATTGGTAGCCACCACAAGCGCCTGAGGATCCGCATTGCCCACATCCTCCGCGGCGCAAATCATGATTCTTCTGGCAACAAAAGCCACCTCTTCCCCGGAATACAACATCCGTGCCAGATAATAGACCGCAGCATCCGGATCCGAGCATCGCATGCTTTTGATGAAAGCAGAGATGGTATCATAGTGATTGTCTCCGGTTTTGTCGTAGCGCATGACACGCTTCTGGATACATTCTTTGGCAACCTCGAGGGTAATATGAATCTTACCGTCCTCTCCCGGCGTGGTAGTCATGACACCCAGTTCCACCGCATTCAAGGCATGTCTGGCATCGCCACCGGACAACTCTGCCAGAAAATCAACTGCTTCATCCTCTATCTCCGCCTGATAGATTCCCATACCCCGGTCCACATCATAGACTGCTTTTCTGATCAGCTCTTTGATTGCCTCCACCGGAATCGGTTTCAGTTCAAAGACAATGGAGCGGGAAATCAACGCGCCATTTACTTCAAAATAGGGATTTTCCGTAGTGGCACCGATTAAGATCACGGTACCGTCCTCCACAAAGGGAAGGAGGTAGTCCTGCTGGCTCTTATTAAAGCGATGTATCTCGTCGATGAAGAGAATTGTTTTCTTCCCGTACATTCCCTGAAGGTCCTTTGCCTTGGAAATGACCTCTTCCATATCCTTTTTTCCTGCAGAGGTTGCGTTAATCTGCATAAATTCAGCGCTGGTGGAATTGGCAATGACCTTGGCAAGAGTGGTCTTTCCCGTTCCGGGGGGACCGTAAAAAATGACGGAGCTGACTTTATCTGCTTTAATCGCACGGTATAGCAGCTTATCCTTTCCAATGATATGCTCCTGTCCCACCACCTCATCCAGGGTCCTGGGTCGCATGCGGGCAGCCAGAGGCGCCTCTTTTTCCATCTGCGTATTTCTCATATATTCAAAAATATCCATACTCAGATCAACCTATCCTTTTACAAACTTCCTTGTTATTTTTCTTCCCTGCACATGAGATACAGCAGGTACTCATTCACAGACATGTTTTTCTTCTTTGCCTTCTGTGCCAGAATACCCATCGTGTCATCGGATAATACTTCCTTGGCCTCGTTTCTGATTCGCGCATAATACTCCACAAAGCCTGCGCTGATGACACCGGTCGGTATCGCTACGACACATACCCCCAGCAGTGCAATTATGATAGCGACTATTTTCCCTCCCACTGTTATAGGGTATATGTCACCATATCCCACCGTTAGTACTGTGGACATTGCCCACCAGATACCCGAAAAGGCATTCTCAAACACATCCGGCTGTACATCGTGCTCAAAGCCATACATGCACAGAGACGCCGCAAGCATAATCATGGCAATCATGCAAATGGAGGAAAGTAACTGCTTTCTCTTTTCCATGACTACCCCTGCCACAATACTGAAGGCATCAAAGGTCTTGTTGACCTGAAACAGCCTCATGATCCGGATTACGCGAATCATCCGCAGGGCCACAATTCCATTGGAATACAGCGGTGCAAAATAAGAGATGATGGTCAACAGATCCACAATTCCGTAAAAGGAACATAAGAACTTTCTCATGGAGACAATCCACTTTTCCCCCGGATAAAGCAGATCGCAGGTCCAGAGCCGCAATAGATATTCCACTATGAAAATAACAATGGTTGCCAGCTCAATTCCGTTCAAAAGTCCGGAATAGGATTGCAGTGAGTCAAAGGTTCTCAGAAAAGTCACCGTGATGCTTGTCAGAATCACGCACACGATAAAGAAGTCAAACAACCTGCTTGGGACATCAATACGTGTACCAATCTGAATAATGTCAAAGACTCTCTTTTTGTGTTCCTGTTTATTCATTGTGCAGCGGTTTTTTCCCATCTCAACTCTTTCCTTGCTCTTTTTGACTATAATGACACCGATATCGTCTAAAGCATTCTTGGCAATTTACGGTGTTGGCAGGATTACACCCACAATACCGCCCAGGAAACCATTTGTTTCCATCAATTTATCAAAATCAATATAATACATTTTTCCGTTGTATACTACCGTAAGCGTGATTCTGTCTGCCACACTGTCCTTTTTGCAGCCGATTACAGTCATCCACTCAAGGCTGTCTATCTTAAGTGCTACATCCTCCAGCTCTTCCGAGTCATAAAGGGGCATGTTTCCCGCTACTCCGGTCTGCAGCATCACAGGGCAGTCACTGTCTATCGCCTGACAAATCTGCTGATAGATCTCTTCCCCGGAATAAACATCCAGCGGCATATAGTAAGTCATACTATTATATCCGCTCATCACGGAAGACAACCATGCGTTCATGTCCTTCGCATAGGTACTGCCATTTTCTTCCTCTTGAATTCTATTCTCCATTTTGGTTGCTATTTTGGCCAGCTTCTTCGTATCCTGCAACAGTTCCTCACAGCTTAACCGATAGTCTGAATTGTTCAGATTCCGTAAACGCTCCGTAAGATACTGAATCTCATAAGCCTCACAGCTGTCTCCGCTGACATCCACGCCCGTAAGTCCTGAATAGCCACCATGTTTCTGGACATAGAGAAGGAAGTTTTCCAAAGCAATCTCACCGGTATTCATGGGGGTATCACTCAACGTATCCTTCGCCACACCATAGGTCACACCGTCTTCCCCATTTTCAACCAAAATATATCCTCTAAAATCGGTCAACTGTGCCTTAGCCACTTCGTTTTTCATTGGATGGCTGTCATTGTCGTCTGCATATCCATCACCATCCGAATCCTTCAGCGCAGGGTTGGAGCTGAAAGAATATGCTTCAAAAGTAACCTCTTCCTCATCAGAACCACCACGGTATGTCACCTCAACTACCGCTCCCAATTCCTTTAAATCCGGAATTCCGTCTCCATCCGAATCCACCTTTTTGTCCCCTAATGTGGGATCCACTTCCAGACATACCACAGAACCATTGGTCAAACGCACCCAGGTGCCTTCCTGCCCCCTAGTGCCCATTTTATCCATCATTCCCTGAAGAGCTTCAGCAAAATCATCCTTGATGTTACATATTTCTCCACCGGTTGCCTCTGCCAATTGTTGATATTCACTATAGTTAGAAGAGGCTGTTACAACACTGGTACAGATATTTTGTCTCTGAAGTTCTTCAATGACCTGCTCCATCGTATAGCCGGCATCACCCAAAGTACCATTCTTATAACCGGCATCCGTTATCAGAATTGCGTATTTATTGACACCACTGCGGAACTCTGAATTTCTCATAACTTCCAGAGCGTCCACTGCAGTCTCATCACTATCTCCGCCACCGCTTACGTAAAAATCGCAAAGTACCTGTTTGAATTCTTCCAAATCATAATAAAAACCATAATTGTGGGTACTGTTCTTACCATCTTCATAGATATCCTTGTATTCCACAATACCTACACGGACATCTACTCCCAGCTCGGCAAGATAATCCGAAAATACCACAATGTTCTCTCTTACATTGCTAATAGGACCGGACATGGAGCCGGTACTGTCAATCACAAATATAACATCGGCCTTACCGGATTCAATAATGCCGGAATAATCCTGTGCACTGATATCACGCTTGAAACGACGACTGTCAATCAGCATGTAGGTTCCCGCATCCGACACATCCGCCAAAAGCAGAACAGAACCATCACTGTTATATTTTATATAGGTATCATGTCCTATCAACTGATTCTTCTCATAGTCATAACCGGTCACCTGAAGATTACCGGACACAATATTCTCCGTAACCTTTTCCGCCGGGACACCGAAG
>SAMEA3663273__coassemble_143_pt1 | contig 16986 bp, 15 predicted proteins | sample SAMEA3663273__metabat2_low_PE_019 | metagenome-assembled genome bin SAMEA3663273 (sample SAMEA3663273) | pig gut metagenome | biome: pig gut; feature: pig-associated habitat; material: faeces | place: China | collected 2013
CGATCTCATCAAGAATGATTTCTATCTCGATATGATCATCAGGCCTTTGTTGGGACAAAAGTACTACCGTCTCTACATTCGCCGTCCAAGGGAACTGGTCCACTGCCACAGCCTTAACCACTCGGTATCCACCGGAGAGGAAGGTCTCCAGGTCTCTGGCGAGGCTGGTGGGTTTACAGGAGATATAGACAATCTGCTCCACGCCATACTTTAGAATCTTGGGCAAGGCCTTGGGGTGAATTCCGTCTCTGGGAGGATCCAGGATAATCATATCCGGCTTGTCCCCGATGCCATCCAGCACCTTAAGGACGTCTCCGGCAATGAATTCACAGTTGCTCAGTCCATTCTCTGCCGCATTGCGTCTGGCCGCCTCCACAGCCTCCTCCACAATCTCCACACCCACCACTTTCCGGGCGACCGGTGCCATGAGCTGGGCGATGGTTCCGGTTCCGCTGTAGAGATCAAACACTACTCCATCTGCCTTTCCCGCATACTCTCTGGCTGTCTCGTAGAGCACTTCTGCGCTGTAGGAATTGGTCTGAAAAAAGGAGAACACGGAGATGCGAAACTTCAGTCCCAGCAGCTCCTCATAGAAATAATCCTGGCCGTACAGGATATCCGTGCGGTCGCTCTGTATCGTATCTGCCGGAGAATCATTCACGATATGTAATATGCCCGCAAAGCGTCCTGACAGCTCGCCTTTTTCTTCCAGTGCCAACAGAGTCTGCTTAAACTCCTCCAGCATATTCTGTTCGTCAGCATCGGTAGTCGTAACTAATGCGACTAAGATTTCTCCTGTACGGGAAGCCTTTCGTACCAGAAGATGGCGAAGATATCCCTCATGGCGCAGTCTGTGATAATAAGAAATACCTCTTTCTGCAAAGAACTTGAGAACCGTGTCCAAGATCAATCGATAGTCGCCGTCCACAATGCGGCATTCCTCCACTGTCACCACATCATAAAAGCTGCCTCTTTTGTGCATACCAAGTGCAAGAGGACCATCCTTAACTTCGTCTCCAAAGGAAAATTCCATTTTATTCCGATACTCATATTCTCTGGGACTTGCCTTGATACCCTCCCATACCCAAGGAGTCTCCTGCCTTTCCAATGCCTGTGTCAGAAGCTTATACACCTGGTTTTCCTTAATCTTAAGCTGTTCGTCATATGGCAGAGACAGATACGTACACCCTCCGCACAAGCCAAAATGGGAACACGGAGTTCCCGTCTCCAGAGGTGACTTTTCCAACACGTCCAGCAGACGGCCTTCCGCCTTCCCTTTTCTCACTTTATTGACACTAAGCTTAATCTTCTGACCGGGCAGGCTGTTTTTTACGATTACGGTTCCTTCTCCGGTATCTGCGATACCTTTGTTCGGAAAGTCAACCCTTTCAATCGTCGCCTCATATACCTGTCCTTTTTTCATCTGCTTAGTTCTCTCCCTCATCTACGAAGAAATCTTCCTCATCATCTTCTTCGTCATCAAATTCATCTTCGAAATCATCCTCGAAGTCTTCCATATATTTGGGAGTAAAATAACGGTATACAGCATAGCAGATTCCGGCAATTGCTGCGACAACACCGATTACAACAAACACCCAGACAACCGCATTGCACTTACATTTCTTGGGTTCCTCCTTCTCCTTCTTGCTGAGAAGTTCGCTCAACTTAGCTGCTTCCATTAAATTCTCTAATCTGTTCATAAAGCACCTCCGTAAATGTGATGTTTATCAAGTCATATTATACCACAAAATTAAAAATATTACTACAAAAAACTGATTGATGATTCAATATCATTTATTCAACATCATATTTTCTGCAATTTTGCAAAGGAAGCATACATAATCTTCTGTCCGGCGCCGTCAAATTCAACGGTAACCTTGTAGTCTCTTGGCTCCTTTGTAAGATTCAATACCGTTCCCTCTCCGTATTTCACATGCAGAACCCGATCTCCTATGGTGTAATCCGGTTCGCTGCACACCTGCACCGCTGCTCCCTTGGAAATACCTGCCAGTCTGTTCAGCCCGGCGATTCCCTGTGCAATAAACGGTTTATCCCCCTGAGCTGTCACCTTGGGGCGAAGAGTCGCTTTGGGGCGGGGATCGTACTTTTCAACCGGCACAGTGCTCTTCCCGCCGACACCAAATATATTCTCCAGGAAATCGCTGTCTCTCATCATTGGCTTGGAATTAGCCTCCGTGTCATCAAGCAGCTCTTCCGGAATCTCTCGTACAAAGCGGCTCACGGAATTATACTGGGTCTCCCCCCGAAGCATTCTGGATCTGGCATAGGTCAGAGTCAGGTCGTTCATGGCTCTGGTAATCCCCACATAGGCCAGTCTGCGCTCCTCCTCCAGATCCTCGGGATTGTCGTTCCAAAGCGCCGCCTGCCCGGGGAACAGGCCATCCTCCATACCCGCCAGATACACGTTGGGAAACTCCAATCCCTTAGCGGAATGTAGGGTCATGAGGAGTACTCTGTTGTCATCTCCATCCACATTGTCTATCTCAGCCACAAGCGCAACCTCTGCCAGGAATTCCGTGAGGGTAGGCTCATCATTCATCTCCTGATATGCCACAGCCTTGGTAATCAATTCGTCCACGTTTGCCATTCTGTCATCGGCTGTCTCGCTGTCATTATCCTGCAGATATTCCTTGTAGCCCGTTCGCTCTATAATCTCGGAGATCAGCTCAGCTACCGTAAGCTCCTCCGCCTCTCTTCGCAAGCTGCGAATCAGCTGTACAAAAGGTCGTATCTTAGCAGAAGTCTTGCCAAGGCTCATAATCTCATCCGCCATCTCCATAGCCTCATAGAGACTGATTTCGCGCATCTCGGCATAATCTTCCAGCTTCTCCAAGGTGGCGGCTCCGATTCCTCTCTTGGGAATATTAATGATACGGCGCACGGCCACCTCATCCCTGCCATTGTCGATGGTCTTCAGATATGCCAGAATATCTTTAATCTCCGCTCTGGAATAGAAATTCGTACCTCCTACGACATTGTAGGGAATCCCCTCCATAATCATCCGTTCTTCCAACAGACGAGCCTGGGCATTGGTTCGGTAAAGCACAGCGCAATCTCTATACTGTGCGTTGCCCTTCCTCACCTTTCTGACCACATCCTCAGCGATATATTCCGCTTCCTCATAGGCATTGTCAAACTGCCTGAAATGTATCTTGTTGCCTTTTTCCTTCGCGGTCCATAAAGTTTTGGCTTTTCTTCCTCTGTTATTCTGAATCACTGCGTTTGCCGCATCCAGAATCGACTGGGTGGACCGGTAATTCTGTTCCAGCTTCACAACCTTTGTCTCCGGAAAATACTTTTCAAAATCCAGAATATTTCTGATATTGGCGCCTCGAAATTTGTAAATGGACTGATCATCATCGCCAACCACGCACAGATTCCTGTACTTGTCCGCCAGCAGGCGCACCAGTTCAAACTGTGCTGTATTGGTATCCTGATACTCATCCACCATGATATAGCGGAAACGTTCCTGATAATAATCCAGAACCTCGGATCTGCTCTTGAACAGCTCTACCGTCTTCACGATCAGATCATCAAAATCCAGCGCATTGTTCTTCTGCATGGTCTCCTGATATTCTCTGTAAACCTTGGCATAGACTGCTTTTCCATAGTCTGAAGCCGCCTCAATTTCATACTCCCTGACGCCGATCAAGTCATCCTTCAGGGAGGAAATCGTGCTCATAAGAGCCCTTTCCTTATACATTTTAGTATCAATGTTTAATCGTTTACAGATTCCCTTTACCACCGTTTTCTGATCATCCGTATCGTATATGGTGAAATCCGTGTCAAATCCCAAAAGGTCGATATGTCTCCGCAGGATTCTTACGCACATGGAGTGAAAGGTAGAAACCCATACCTGGTCTGCCCCGAAGCCCACCAGTCTGTCCACGCGTTCCCGCATCTCTCCCGCAGCCTTGTTTGTAAAAGTAATGGCCAGAATATTCCAGGGCTTCACCCCCATCTCATCTATCATATACGCAATCCTGTGAGTCAGGCATCTGGTCTTACCGCTGCCCGCACCCGCAAGAATAAGAAGGGGACCGTCTGTGTTCAGCACGCCCTCCTTCTGCTCTTTATTCAAAGTGTCATATATACTCACTGTTATCCCTCTTCCACATCACTGAAATTCCATATTCTGGTGTTGAATTCCAGAATCGGGCTTCCGCAATACATACATGTCTTTGCGCCGAGCTTAGGGAGAGGTCCTCCGCAGTTCGGGCAGTTCATTGCCAGTCCCATATCCTCGGCATTCTCCAACAGACCGACATCCTGTATGTAAAGCATCTCCACATTGTATCTGCTCTGTTTTAGCTTATCCCGGCTTCCCTCAATCACTTTGCCGTCTCGTTCTTTGAAATAATTGTACTGAACGGAGCTCTGGAAAACAATACTGCATTTACCTTTTAATTTCCGATAGGACTTAATCTCCGTCCTGTGAATTCTGATATTTCGATAATGCTGTTCAGCTCCCTCGCTGTCCAGGTCTGTAATTTTCATACGCAGCTTTTCCCTGAGCTCCGATGTGGTTCCCTCTGCAAAATCGTCCAAGCTCTTCCTATCCACACACTGAAGATAAGAGCTCAACACATTTTCCGCCCTGTTTTTCATTTCCTCAAGGTGAAATTCCGGAAAATCTCTCATAATCTGCGGCAAATAGAGACTGGTTGCCGCAGACACCGATTTCGGTGTAATCTCTGCTTCCTTCTCGACATTTTGGAATCCTTCCCTGATATCCTCTGTACCGAAAGCCATTCTGGAAAACTCTCTGACCTTATTACGTATCTTTCGATACGCTATGTAGCAGCTTATCAGGATTATCAGTATCAGAACCAATATGATAATACTCAGTATCTTTCCAAACATCTTCTTCCTCACTAACGCAGAAATCGCAGCAGCCCCATTATCAGCAAAAGCTGAGTAACCGACTGCTGCGATTACATTACCTGTTCACGATTCTCTAGATTCTGTCATTCTCGTCGAAGATATCTCCGCATTCAGGACAGAACTTTGGAATGTTGTTAGGATCTTCAGGCTCCCAACCGCACTTGTCGCACTTGTACATAGGTGCACCTGCCGGCTTCCTGCTTCCGCAGTTACAGCAGAACTTACCCTGGTTGACTGCTCCGCAGGAACAGGTCCATCCTGCTTCCACAGGCTTGGGAGAACCACACTCTGCACAGAACTTTCCTCTGTTATCAGAATGTCCGCACTTGCAGGTCCATCCAAGAACAGGAGCCGCCACCTGTGCTGCCTGTGCAGGCTGCTGTCCGGGCTGTCCCATCATACCGTTCATGAAGCCGCCGCCATTGCCGTTCATCATATTGTTCATCATGCCCATTGCCATCATGTTCATGACACCGCTCATGGCATCTCCGCCGCCGTTGCCGCTTCCAAAGCTGGAATTAGCCATCATCTTATTGAAGCTCTCCGCTTTGGTCGCTTCTCTCATGTTCGCATTCTGAAGTACCGCAGACTCTGCCCACTTGTTGATTTTCTCAACATCCTCAGGCGGGAAGGAGGGAACAATGGTCATGACACAGATCTCAATACCGCGTGTCTGAGTCCACTGTTCGCTGAGCTCTGCTTTTACAAGCTCTGTAATCTCCTTTGTGTGTCCGATCAGCTGGGAAGGCAGAACACCCTCTGCACCAATCGCCGCAAGGGAGGGATGCAGTGCCTGAATCAGTTCATCCTTCATAATGCTGAGCAATTCGCTCTTATTGTAGCTGCTGGTAACGTTTGCACAGATGTTCTTGTAGAATAAAAGCGGGTCCACCAGCTTAAATGTGTATTTACCGTTTATCTTAACATTTGTCTCAAAGCTGAAGGTACTGTTCTTGTCTACAATATGGAAGGGAATGGGATTCGCCGTTCCGTACATATTATTCAAAATTTCTTTGGTATTGAAGAAGTATACTCTCTGATCCTTTGCCGTATTGCCGCCAAAGGTAAAACGTTTTGCCATGGTAACAAAGGTGTTCTTCACATTCTCACCGAGATTGCCGTAGAAAAGGCTGGGCTCCGTGGAATTGTCATATACAAACTCACCCGCCTCCGCACAGACGTCCACGATTCCACCCTGGTCAACAATAATCATACACTGACCTTCATTGACAGCAATGATGGAACCGTTGGAAATGATGTTGTCATTTCCCTTGGTGTTGCTGTTTCGACCGCTGTTAACTCTCTTTTCACCCTTGACCATCAATACATCATTCGAGAGAGAATCACAGTAGAAATACTCTCTCCACTGATCAGCCATCAGACCGCCGGCTGCATCTAAAGCTGCTCTAATTAATCCCATTTCCATACCTCCGATTCATTTGTTTCTTTCTCACAATTTTATCAGATAATCACCGTTTTCTCAAGCCATTTTGAAAATAATATTAAGGAACTTTTATTAAAGCCTTTACAAAATCAGGATTATCTAATAAACTCTATTCATGTGCACAATTTGATTATACCATAACAGAGGATGAATTCATGGGAAAAAAAGCTACGAAAGCAGCCGATAATATGTACTATCTCGCACGTTGCGAAGCTGAAAAACAAAATGCGGATTTCTCCAGCCGTGAAAAAGCGGCGGAACTGATCGGAATCGACCGTACCAGACTGGCCCGAATCGAACTGGATGCCATCGCCCCTTACCCGGAAGAGGTAAAAGCTATGGCCGAGTCTTACAATATGCCGGAGTTGTGTAATTCCTATTGTGCCAGAGAGTGCCCCATCGGTCGCAACAATGTGAAAGAAGTGACCATTGATGACTTTGACCGTCTTGCCCTGAAGGTACTGGGCTCCCTGAAGGATATCGACTCCCTCCGCGCCTCACTGATTGCCATCTCCGAGGATGGAATCATCGAGGAAAGCGAACGTCCCGCCTTTCAGGAGATTCTGGATTCCCTGGAAAAAATCAGCACCAACGCCAAAGCCTTGCAGCTCTGGGCCATCAAAAATATCCGGTTAGAATAATGTATTATACCTCATACAAAATCAGCTGCCTGTACTTCATACAGGCAGCTTTTTATCGCACTAATCTCTAATATGCCGGTATATGTTTCTGCAGGTACAGTTCAATTTTCCACCGCTTTCCCCGCATACTCCGTAGTAACCAGATCCTCGTACGGCACATTCTTCTTCAACACGCCGGAATCCTTCAATATATTCTGTAGCAAATCAAAGGCTTCCCTTTCAAAGATCAGATCAGCCTTCCAGGTATCCTGTTCGTGGTATCTTTTCACAATAAGTGTCAATGTCTCCATATCCGTCTCCGGAAATTGCGGTGCAATGACCTTCGCTATCTCCTCCGGGCTGTGCTTCTGCACGTAATCCATACCTTTTTGAAGCGCATTGGTAAAAGACTGCACGGTATCCTTGTTTTTCTCAAGATAACTTTTTTTAGCAGAGAAGGAAGTATACGGCACATAGCCGGAATCCTTCCCCAGAGATGCCACTACATATCCTTCCCCCTTTTGCTCAAGGGCAGTTGCGTGAGGCTCAAATTCCACTGTAAAATCACCCTGTCCCCCTGAGAAGGCAGCCGCCGTAGAACCAAAATCAATACTTTGGTCAATGGTCAGCTCCGTTTTGAAATCAATCCCCTGCTTCGTCAGGATATATTCAAACACCATCTGCGGCATACCGCCGGCTCTGCCGCCGATTACATTCTTCCCCTTCAGCATTTTCCAATCAAAATCTTCAATGGGCTCTCTGGACACCAGAAAGTTTCCCGCACGCTGTGTCAGCTGTGCAAAGTTTACTGCGTAGTCCGCTGCACCTCCCGCATAAGTATATATCGTACTTTCGCATCCCATAAAACCAATATCGGCCTCACCTGTCAGTAAAGCTGTCATGGTTTTGTCTGCACCGAATCCGGTAACAAGCTCAAGTTCAATTCCTTCCTCCGCGAAATATCCCTCTTCTATTGCCACGTACATAGGTGCATAAAAAACAGAGTGTGCCACCTCATTCAGCACTACCTTGGTTCTTCCCGTACTACCGGCCGGCTTACTGCCGCAGCCTGAGACAAACAGTAAACCAAATAAAAGCATCCAACAGGCAATCGCTCTCCTCAGAGTAATCTTTTTCATAACATCCTCCATATGATAGATGTTACATTCTATGTACGAAGGATAAAAAAGTTACTAAAAAATGAGCTCCCGATCACTCCTTTTTACCGCTATCGGAAGACTTCTTTGCTCCGGAGATCTCATCCACCAATTTCTCGATGATCAGTTTCTTAACATACACATCAAAACTGAGATGACAGATAAACGCAAATTTTGTCAGAAATTCCTTCTCTTCTTCCGGTGCATCAGGAAATGCTTCTCCTGCCTGATTGTAGTATTCTTTCAGGTCGGACTTCATATTTTCAATCTGCTCCGTTCCCATCGCTGCGGCTTCTCTGTAAATATCCTCCAGCCCAAAATCTCCCTTTTTCTGAAAGAATTTATCCGTGATAGGTCCCAGAAGCGTCTGAATATCATTGATAGACAGTATTCCTTTGAAATAATAGATAAATATCAAAAGCAGAACATGCTCCTTGGAATACTTCTTTCTGACAGGAGGCGGAAGCAAATCGTTCTTCGCGTAATTATTGATCATTGTCTTGGTCAGGATCTTGTCCTCTCCCGGATATCTGGCTGTGGATTTCAAACGTTCATCCATAAATGTCGTTACCTGATCCATATAAAGCTCTATATTCGGAATGTCATCCACACTGATAAACTTAACTCTGTCAAGACTGGCCAGGATACTGTTGATTAAATCTTCACTATTCAAAGTCATATCAATAAACTCACCTTTCCAAAAAATACTACTTCAGCTTCATTATATAGTATTCAATACTACATATCAACCTTTTGTTGGAAAATAAATCAATTTTTCATTCCTTGTTTACTTTACAACTTTAATATGTTAAAATGTACTTTGTTAAGGAGGTACAACCATGAACAAGAAGATTAAAACTGAAGCTGTGGATTACCTGTTTGATGCAATTTTATGTTTAAAATCCCGTGAAGAATGTTATAATTTTTTTGAGGATTTGTGCACTGTGAATGAGTTACTTTCTCTGTCACAGCGTTTTGAAGTTGCTGCCATGTTAAAGAACCACAAGACATATCTGGATATTGCAGAGAAAACCGGTGCCTCTACCGCAACCATCAGCAGAGTCAACCGGTCTTTGAATTATGGAAATGACGGCTATGAACTTGTATTTGGCAGAATGGACTCCAACGGGAATAGATCTTAAAGTGTAATCTTAAAAAGAATCCTTGTGTCACTCTCGTGAACAGGATTCTTTTTTTGTTTATCAACCACTAATCTCAATCATTTCCATCGGGTCAATATATTCATTATTCTTCATCATCTGATATCCCAGCTTTCTGCTGTTTTCATCCGTGAGGATTAATGTAGTGCCGGCCGTTACTGCCTCGCCCTGCTTTACCTTGACCTCTCCTGCATTTCTGTAAATCGTCACATATCCGTTGCCATGATCCACCCAGACATTATAACCATATTCCACATCATTGTTGACTGCGGTTACGATTCCGTTTGCAGTAGCAATTACCATAGCACCTTCCGTCGCCAGAAAAACACATGTCAGATTCTCCCCGGACACTTCTTCCATGGTAGCAGATCCGGTTAACGGAAATTCAGTTGGAATGGCTTGTTTTTCTATCTGCTCCGTCAATTGGTTTTCCATCTGAGTCTTTTGATTGACAGCTTCACTCAGAACGTAGATCAACTCATCCTTCTCGGCCACCTCAGACTCTAGTGCAATATTTTTTTGTTCCAAAACAGTTCTTTCCTGTTCCAGTTTCTCCATTTCCTGTGAATGCATTGTCAGGTATGCTTTTCTGTCTTTGATTGCTTTGCTCTCGTAACAGACAAAACCAATCAATGCTCCTATCAATATGCAAATGAGCAAAACAAACACCCACAACATCCGGGATGAAATCCTAAATTGTTTTGCTTCGGCATTCTCAGCATCCGATGTCACAGTAAAAAAAAGAGTTTTATGAGTCTTTTGAATCTGCCGTTCCATAAACAATAATACCTCCACCGAGAACTCATTTCAAACATATTATCATAGCATTTGTACGGCATCAACATAAAATTAACATTTTTGTAACAATCTACCAGTTTCGCCTCGGCATTATAGCCAATTTATCCTTTATATTCACTTTGCTTATTGGTCATTTTGACATATTTCATGCACTTTTCTCCACTCAAGCGTTCCTCCAAACAAATCAAGTGCACTTCCCACAGTGACATTCAGGCAATTATTTCCCAGCTCTTTTAACAGGTAGATGTCCTGATAACTGTGAACTCCTCCTGCATAAGTTACGGGCTTTTTCCCCCAGCCCCCCAAGAGTTCCGTCAGTTCTGCCTCAATACCTTCTGCCTTTCCTTCCACATCAACCGCATGAACCAGAAACTCATCACAATAAGCCGAAAGTCTGTCGAGCAGAGCAAGATTCACCTTTTCATCCGTCATCTTCTGCCATCTGTCAGTGACTACCCTATATCCGTCAGACATCTTCCTGCAACTAAGGTCAAGCACCAGATGTTCCCTGCCAACGGCTCTTACAAGCTCTTCCAGCCTGTCATAGTACACCCTTCCGTCCTGAAAAACATAAGAAGTAACAATCACATGAGATGCACCGGCATCAAGATACTCCGACGCATTCCCAGCGGTGATTCCGCCGCCAATCTGCATTCCGCCCGGATAAACCGTCAATGCTTCCATTGCCTGCGCCTTCGTCTGCTCATAATAGGGACTGTCCTTTGGATTCAACAGAATAATATGCCCGCCTTTGATTCCTGCCGCTTTATATAGTTCAGCATAAAAGGCAGCATCTTTACTCGCAACAAAATTCTCTCTTGCCTGATCTCCGGTATCCCGCAGACTACCGCCAACAATCTGTTTCACCTTTCCGTTATGAATATCAATACAGGGTCTGAATTCCATATTTTTTCCTTTTCAATGTATATTTTTATATTTCTATCAAATACTATGCATAAATCCATGTATTACAAGGTACAGGTGGATTTAATCAATCGTCTCAACAGACAGGAACGGAGGAATTTATGAAAAAAAGTAACCATTCATCAATCTTTAAGAAGCTCCTTGCACTTGGTCTGGTACTAACCTTTATGTGCATGACCGTAGCGTGTAGCACCAATGACAATGGCAGCAATTCCGGCAGTATGGCCGGAAGCGGCTCCCAGAATGAGAGTACACAAAACGGCAGCTCCCTGAACGGCAACACACAGAATGGCAACACACAGAACAGTAACACTCAAAGCAGCAGTTTCCAAAATGGCAACGATACCATGAACAACCAAAATAGTGGAACCGACAGCAACTATGGTTCCGGCGAATACAACAATTCCGCAACGGAAGGCAGCGGAACCGGAAATGATTCTCTGCTTAATGATGCCGGCAATGCCGCAGAAAACCTTCTGGATGACGCTGCTGACGGTGTCGGCAACCTCACCAACGATCTTACCAACAGAAGTACTGCACGTTAAGTGTAAAAATACAGGCAGTCCCTTATGAAAGGACTGCCTCAATTACATTGCTCATATCATACATTCCGGCAGGCTTGCCTGCAAGGAATTTCGCCGCCTGAACCGCTCCCTTTCCAAAAACTCCCTTGGAGTAAGCTGTGTGCGAAAAAGTCACAACCTCGTCAGCACCGGCAAATATCACATCGTGATCTCCCACAATAGTACCGCCTCTGACAGCGCTGATTCCGATCTCCTTGACGGGACGTTTTTCTCTTCTGCCGCTCCTGTCATATACATATTCGTATTCATTGCCCAGTTCTTCGTTGATGGAATCCGCAAGAGCAAGAGCTGTGCCGCTGGGCGCATCCACCTTCAAATTATGATGCTTCTCCACGATCTCAATATCGAACCCGGCAGGTGCAAGTACATCCGTTGCCTTCTTCAGTAATTTCAGCAACAGATTAATTCCAAGAGACATATTTGCCGACTTCAGAATTGCCACCTTTTCAGAAGCAGCCTTCACCTTCTCCAGCTGTTCCTGACTCAGTCCTGTGGTACACAGCACACAGGGAATCTGCTTTTCCACGCAATAATCCAAAAGTGCATCAACTGCGACCGCTGCGGAAAAATCAATGATACATTCCGCCTCAACATCACAATCTTTGATATTCCTGAATACAGGATAAGTATTGTGACCATCATCAAAAGCATCCACTCCGGCCACAAGCTCTACTTCACTGTCAGCCGCAATCAAATTGGTAATAACCTGCCCCATTTTACCGTTGCAGCCATGCATAATCACTCTGATCATATTGCTTCCTCTTTTCGTATTATAGAATTCCGTATTCCTTCATGGCCTTTTCAAGTCTGGCTGTAGTTGCAGGTTCCATCTCCGTCAAAGGCATTCTGAGTGTTCCGCCAATCTTGCCCATCAGCTGCAGTGCCTTCTTGACGGGGATCGGATTAACTTCACAGAACAATGCATTACAGAGCTCCATAGCTTCCAGCTGAAGTCTGCAGCTCTCCTTCACGTTCCCGTCCAGATAATTCTGACAGATTGCATGGGTCTGTGCAGGAGCCACGTTGGAAAGAACGGAGATCACTCCGAGTCCGCCAAGAGACATAATCGGTACGATCTGATCATCATTTCCGGAATAAATATCAACACATCCCTCCGCAATTGCCGCAAGGTGCGCGATCTGGCTGATGTTGCCGCTGGCTTCCTTCACACCTACAATATTGCTGACCTCTTGCAGAGACGCACTACGGTCTCCGGCAGAATATTGCAACCGGTTCTGCTGGGTACATTGTAGAGCAGACAGGGAATCTTAACGGAGTCCGCAACCGTCTTAAAGTGTGCAAACAGTCCATTCTGTGTCGCCTTGTTATAGTAGGGGCTTACCAGCAGCAAGCCGTCAACACCTGCCTTTTCAGCTTCCTGAGACAAATATACGGCTGTCTCCGTACAGTTGGAACCTGTTCCTGCCACAACAGGCACTCTGCCTGCCACAACTTTTGCGCAGTACCGGATAACGTCCAAATGCTCCTCATGGGTCAATGTAGATGATTCCCCCGTAGTACCGCATACAATGATTGCATCGGTACCATTGGCAATCTGGAACTCCACAAGCTGCTCAAAGCTCTCATAATCAACTGAACCATCCTCATGCATCGGTGTGACAATGGCCACGCCTGCTCCCTTAAAAATTGCCATAATATTCTTCCTCCGTCGCTATCTTTATGTAAAAGCGCCGACGTACACAGTGCGCCGGCGACTCATTAACACTTTACTTGCATAAAATAATAGCATTCTCTGTGCTCTATGTCAATCACTTTTCAGCTCAATTCAACCTCAATTCATCCATTCTGCTCCAGCAAAACTCCGGTGAGCTCCAACTTGCTGACAGAGACCTCAAAAGCGACTCTTTTCTCCACATTTTCCTCATCTATTTTCTTCATATATTCACGGCTCTGGATACGACCCCAGACAGCACATCTCTCTCCCACCTTAAAGCTGCTGGCATAACGTGCGTTTCTGCCCCAACAGATGCAGGGAATATAATCTGATTTTCCGTAAGGTCTGTTTACCGCCAACAACAGGTCTGCAATCTCCCTGCCCAGCGGTGTCTTACGATAGATCGGTTCCTTGCAGATGAAGCCATCCAGAAATATCTGATTTGTTTTGGAGCTTTCCTCCATCTCCTCAATAAAGGTTACCTCTCTGGCAAATACCGAAAGTACAAGACGATTTCTGTGTTCCTCATGTCTGTTATAGGACCGGAACTGTCCATTGACACAAATGAGCTCTCCTATGTAGTCTGCGGTCACATCCATGAGTCTCTCCGAAACCATGACCGGGATTACATCGTAACTCTCACTGAGCCGCTTGCAGCTGACGTCTACCATGTAGAAGCCTTCCCCAAATATCTCATGACTGTAAGAAAAGCCACTGACAATCTCTCCCATAACCGTTACCTGATTGTTTTCAATTACCTTATCTGTCATTCTCGTTCTCCCTTCTTGTTCTAAGACTTTTTCCGGTAATACTATCAGTGTGCAGGCATTATTACTCCGATAGATATTACTATTTATACAATATAAGAAGCCCAAATAGTACTGTTTCTCATCATCGAATTTCGCTGATTTCCGCCGTATATCGCGCGATTTTCTGTTTTTTTACCTTATAATACCAATCCTGCTTATCCGACTCTTGCGTTGGGATTAAAAAAGTGCTATAATACATCAGTTTGGTTATTGATGTTATTTATGCTTATGAATAAGGAAGGATCATTCATATGAGACAAAAAAGAGAAGACATTAGAAACGTAGCAATTATTGCCCATGTTGACCACGGCAAAACAACCCTTGTGGACGAGTTGTTAAAGCAGAGCGGCGTGTTCCGCGAGGGTCAGGAAGTGGCGGAACGGGTCATGGATTCCAACGACATTGAGCGTGAGCGCGGTATCACGATTCTGTCCAAGAATACCGCCGTTATGTATAAGAATACCAAGATCAATATCATCGATACCCCGGGGCATGCTGATTTCGGCGGTGAAGTTGAGCGTGTATTAAAAATGGTTAACGGTGTCGTCCTGGTAGTGGATGCTTTTGAAGGTGCAATGCCGCAGACCAAGTTCGTGCTGCGCAAAGCCTTGGAGATGAAGCTTCCCGTTATCGTATGTATCAATAAAATCGACCGCCCCGAAGCCAGACCGGACGAGGTGGTGGAAGAGGTTCTGGAACTTTTCCTGGAATTGGATGCCGATGATGCCCAGCTTGACTGTCCTTTCGTTTTCGCCTCAGCCAAAGCGGGTATTGCTTCTATGGATGCAGATACTCCCGGCACAAATATGGAACCCTTGTTTGAGACCATTGTCAATTATATCCCCGCTCCCGAGGGAGATCCCGATGCAGGCACCCAGGTATTGATCAGCACCATCGATTACAACGAATATGTAGGACGTATCGGTGTCGGCAAGGTTGACAACGGCACAATCAAGGTAAACCAGGAAGTTGTCATCTGTAACCATCATGACCCCGATAAACAGACCAAGGTAAAAGTCAGCAAGCTCTATGAATTTGATGGTCTGAATAAAGTTGAAGTCAAGGAAGCAGGCATTGGCTCTATCGTTGCCATCTCCGGTATTTCCGATATTCGCATCGGTGACACCCTCTGCGCCATCGACCATGTGGAGCCCATTCCCTTCCAGAAGATCAGTGAACCCACCATTGCAATGCAGTTCATGGTTAACGACTCTCCTCTGGCAGGTAAAGAAGGAAAATACGTTACCAGCCGTCACATCCGCGACCGGCTTTTCAAAGAGCTCAACACCGACGTTTCCCTCCGTGTCGAGGAAACAGATACCACCGAGTGCTTCAAGGTATCCGGCAGAGGTGAACTGCATCTCTCCGTGCTGATTGAAAATATGAGACGCGAAGGCTATGAATTCGCCGTAAGCAAGGCCGAGGTGCTCTATCATACCGACGAAAACGGCAAACGTACCGAGCCCATGGAGCTGGCTTACATCGATGTACCCAATGAATTTGCAGGAGCTGTCATCGAGAAGCTGGGACAGCGCAAGGGTGAGCTTCGGAACATGGGCACCATCTCAGGCGGCACCTATACCCGCCTTGAGTTCTCCATTCCCGCAAGAGGCTTAATCGGTTACCGCGGCGAATTCATGACAGACACCAAGGGAAACGGTATTCTGAACACTGTATTTGACGGTTATGCTCCTTATAAGGGAGATATCCAGTACAGAAAGCAGGGCTCACTGATCGCTTTTGAAGCCGGTGACGCGGTTACCTACGGACTCTTCAACGCCCAGGAGCGTGGTGCTCTCTTCATTGGACCCGGTGAAAAAGTATATGCCGGCATGGTCATCGGGCAGACCGGCAAGGCCGAGGATATCGAAGTAAATGTCTGTAAGAAAAAGCAGCTGACCAATACCCGATCTTCCAGTGCAGACGAAGCACTTCGTCTGACTCCTCCCAGGATTCTTTCTCTGGAGCAGGCACTGGACTTCATCGATACGGATGAACTGCTGGAAATCACCCCCACCAATCTTCGGATCCGTAAAAAAATTCTGGATCCCCTGCTCAGGAAACGTGCCTCCATCAACAAAAAATGATATATCTCCACATAGAAAGCCCCTTGCATGGCAAGGGGCTTTCTTATTGTGAATCTGTAAATTCACGCTTATTTTATTCAGTTTTGTTTCAGATTATTCTGCAACAACCTTTACGGAAGTGATGTGAGGATTCACTCCCTCGTACCAGTAAAGGAAGCCTTCCATATCAATCTTGTCGCCAACCTTCAGGTTCTGAACAGCCTTATATACCTCGGTATCCTTGCCGCAAAGATAAGACTCAACGGTAAAAGTATAAGTATTGCCTGCAGCATCAGTTACATCGAAGTACAGATCATCGCCTTCAACACCGGAACCGTCCCACTTATAAAGGTAAGCAGCTCCGTCCTTTTTGTCTGCAACTACCATACCGGTAAAGCTTACGAACTTGTTCTGATGCTGAATCAGCTCATCAGTGCCAAGCAATGCGGTTACATCAGTAGCAGTTGCAACATAGTTACCGTCAATGATTTCAAAGGTTGCATCTGTAATCTCAACTTCACCGGACCACTCGGACTTGAAGCCGGTTACTCTGATCTTGGTTCCGGGTGTCAGCTTTGCATAATCCTCCTCGGAGCATGCCATATTATACAGGAAATACGCACCATCCTCATCCTGAGTATATACAGTTGCTTTGTCTTCCCACCAGGACTGCTTTGCCTGTACATAAGTCTCTACAACCACCTCAGAATCAAGCTCTGCTGCAACATAATCAGCATAACTCATAACAGAAGTCTCATTCTCAACAGGAGTGGAAGGAGCTACTTCACTGCTCACTGCTTCACTGCTCACTGCTTCACTGCTCACTGCTTCAGAGCCTGCAGAT
>SAMEA3663273__coassemble_185_pt1 | contig 15323 bp, 13 predicted proteins | sample SAMEA3663273__metabat2_low_PE_019 | metagenome-assembled genome bin SAMEA3663273 (sample SAMEA3663273) | pig gut metagenome | biome: pig gut; feature: pig-associated habitat; material: faeces | place: China | collected 2013
CGCTCGGGTGAAACCAAATGCCGGCTTCGCCGTCGCTTGGTTTCCTTCCTCGCTACACGTTGAATCTGAATAGGATTACGTCGCCATCTTTCACAACGTACTCCTTCCCTTCGATACCAACAAGACCCTTCTCACGTGCGGCAGCCAGAGAGCCCTGCTCCAGGAGGTCTTTATAATTAACGACCTCTGCCTTGATGAATCCTCTCTCGAAATCAGAGTGAATCTTACCTGCTGCCTGGGGTGCCTTAGTGCCTTTCTTAATCGTCCACGCGCGGCACTCATCCTCGCCGGCTGTCAGGAAGCTCATCAGTCCCAGAAGATCATAGCTGGCAGCAATCAGCTTATCCAGACCGGATACAGACAGCCCCATTGCCTCCAGAAACTCGGTCTTCTCTTCCTCATCCAGTTCGGAAATCTCTTCTTCGATTTTTGCACAGACCACAAAAACACCGCTTCCTTCTGCTGCGGCAAAGTCTCTGACGCGTTTTACCATATCATTATTTACACCGTCATCCGCAAGATCATCTTCACAGACATTGGCCGCATAGATGACAGGCTTGTAAGTCAGGAAGTTATACTCCTTCATCAGCGCCAACTCATCTTCATCTGTAATATCAAGGCTTCTGCAGCTGTTTCCACCCTCCAAATGCCCCTTGATGCGGTTCAGAAACGCTTCTTCCTTCTGTAAGGTTTTGTCCATTCTTGCAGCCTTCGTAACTTTGGAGAGCCTTCTTTCGAGTACCTCAAGATCCGAAAAGATCAATTCGAGATTAATAACCTCAATGTCTCTGATGGGATCTACGGAACCGTCTACATGGATAACATTGGTATCCTCGAAACATCTGACCACATGTACGATGGCATCCGTCTCACGAATATTGGAAAGAAACTGGTTACCGAGACCCTCCCCCTTAGAAGCTCCCTTAACAAGACCAGCGATATCAACGAATTCAATCACAGCAGGGGTTACCTTTTTCGTGTGATACAACTCACCCAGCAACCTGATTCTCTCATCCGGTACAGCTACCACGCCCACATTCGGGTCAATGGTGCAGAACGGAAAGTTTGCCGCCTGCGCGCCTGCTTTTGTCAAAGAATTAAAAAGTGTACTTTTACCTACGTTAGGTAAACCTACGATTCCTAGTTTCATACTATCTCTCCTTTGTTGTAGGGACGGGGCTTTTGTCACGACCAGCGCCCTTTGGCACAAGGAACGCCCTTTGGCACGCAATTATTCATTACTTCACACGAATATCCCAATATCCCTATTGCAATTTATTTACGACAATGAGTAAATGCTACCACACAAATAGAAAAAACTCAATATATGGACTTTACTTTTCCAATATTATTCGCTACTATATAGATATCCTTTTACTACATTAATCTATTTTTCATGAATCTATTTTCCATGGCGATTCCGCCGTTTTTCTCATTATTCACATTTATATCATAAATCCCAGGAGGTTCCTATGCCAAGACACTCAAGAACAAAATCCGGTACGCGAATCTATCATGTCGTCATCAAAGGCGCTGACCGTCAACTTCTATTTGAAGAAACCAAAGATTATATGAAATACTTGGAGATTCTCGAATACTATAAACAGGAATGTAACTTTGAGATTTTTGCTTACTGCCTAATGTCTAATCATATTCATCTTCTCATCCGTCATTCTATCGATTGTTCTCTCCAAACCATATTCCGCAGACTGAACACCACCTATGCAATCTGGTTTAACATGAAATACAATCGCACAGGCTTCGTCCAAAATGACCGCTTTTTCAGTGAACCTGTGGAAGATGAAAAATATCTACTAACGGTTGTGAAATACATTCATTTCAACCCAACAAAAGCAGGGTTGGAACAAGCCCCCGGGGCATCGTATCCTTGGAACAGTTATCATGAATATTTCAACTCTCCACCCAAATTGATTGATACTTCCTTTTTCTTAGAGACTATTGGTGGTATCGTTCCATTTCTGCTGCTTCATTCCGTTACTTCAGAAGAAAAATGTCTGGATATTGATCAATCCCGCTCCCGTCTTCCGGATGATGTTGCACTGGATATCGTACATAAAATCAGCCACTGCAACTCCGTCACAGAGTTTCAAAGCCTTACACTTGCGCAACGTAATGAATTTATCCTTTCAATCCACAAAAAAGGAGTCTCGATCAGGCAACTCAATCGCCTGACCGGAACTCCTCGAGGGGTAATTCAAAGAATCATTTCCAAAGGCAAGGAACAGCAATCGTGACAATGGGCGCTCCTTGTGTCAAAGGGCGCTGGTCGTGACAGAAGCCCCGTCCCTACAGCATGCGCAGGACATTCACCATCTCAATGGCTCCCAGCGCACATTCGTAGCCCTTGTTTCCTGCCTTGGAGCCGGAGCGTTCGATCGCCTGCTCGATATTTTCTGTAGCAATCACACCAAACAGCACTGGGATACCGGCATTCAGGCCAACCTGGGCAATTCCCTTGGTCGTCTCGTTTACCACCAGCTCATAATGAGAGGTAGCACCGCGAATAACCGCTCCCACACAGATTACCGCATCATACTTTCCTGACATCGCCATCTTCTGTGCAACAACCGGAATCTCAAATGCTCCGGGCACCCAGCAGGCATCAATGTTCTCAGCCTCCACACCATGACGCACCAGACCGTCAACCGCGCCGTCCAATAACTTTTCCACCACAAAACTGTTGAATCTAGATGCTATAATTCCAACCTTCATCCCTTCCGGTGCTACTACATTTCCTTCCATCATGTGAATACTCATTTTTCTTCCTCCTTATCTTAACCCGGCCGGTCTCCCGGCAGATTTCTTACTGATCATTATTCTCGTCAAAAGTATAGGCTTTAAATATATGACCCATTTTTTCCTGCTTTGTTTTCAAATAGAATCTGTCATATTTTCCGGGTGCTATCTCTATCGGTACCCGCTCCACTATCGTGAAGTCAAAGCCTTCCAGCCCGTATACCTTGCTGGGATTGTTGGTCATCAGCCGAAGGGTCTTTACCCCCAGGTCCTGCAGAATCTGGGCACCGCACCAATACTCCCGAAGATCCGGTGCAAAGCCAAGCTCAAGATTTGCCTGTACCGTATCTCTGCCCTTCTCCTGCAGTTCATAAGCCTTAAGCTTATTGATCAGACCAATACCGCGCCCCTCCTGTCTCATATAAAGAATGATTCCTCTGCCTTCCCGCTGCACCATATCCATAGCAGTCTGTAGCTGTGCCCCGCAGTCACATCTTCCGGACCCGAACACATCTCCGGTCAGACACTCCGAATGTACGCGGCACAATACATTTTCCCCATCCGAGATGTCGCCGCACACAAGCGCAACATGATGTTCCCCCGTGATGTCGTTGACATAGCCGTAAATCTGAAATTCTCCGTGAGTTGTGGGAAGCTTCGCACAGGCTTCTCTCTTCATATGACATTCATGGCGGCGCAGGTAATCCTGCAGATCCTTAATTGTGATGAACACAAGCCCAAACTTCTTACTCAGCTCCTGCAGTGCGGGAGTACGCATCATCGTTCCGTCTTCCTTCATGATCTCACAGCAGATTCCACACTCCGTAAGTCCCGCCAGCCGGCACAAATCTATGGTTGCCTCTGTGTGACCGTTTCGAACCAGGACACCACCCTTTCTTGCTACCAGAGGGAACACATGTCCCGGTCGACGCAGATCCTGAGGCTTCGTTGCCACATCACACAGGCTTCTGCAGGTGTATCCCCTTTCCTCCGCGGAAATCCCCGTAGTGGTATTCACATGATCCACAGATACGGTAAATGCCGTGCAATGATTATCCGTATTCTCCGAAACCATTTGTGGCAGATGCAACCGTCCCGCAACCTCTGCCGACATAGGCGTACAGATAAGTCCCCTTCCGTATTTTGCCATAAAATTAATATTTTCCGTAGTGGCAAACTGGGCAGCACAGATGAAATCCCCCTCATTTTCTCTGTCGGGATCGTCCGTACACACAATTATCTTTCCCTGTTGCAATGCCACCAGCGCTTCTTCAATCGTATTGTATTGAAACTCCATTTCTTTCCCTTCCTATTCTATCAAAATCCGTGTTCCGCCAGAAATTCCATGGTGATTCCGCTTTCCTTTTTCGTTCCTTCCGTACTGTCCTTGGGCACCGAAAACTGTAAAAGCCGCTCCACATACTTTCCGACAATGTCATTTTCCAGATTCACCTTATCTCCGACCTTCTTACGTAAGAGAATGGTTTCCTCTCCGGTGTGGGGTATCACGGATACCTTGAAATTGTCCTCCCCAACTCCGGCCACCGTCAGACTGATACCGTCAATCGCAATGGAACCCTTCTCCACAATCAGGCGCAGTAATTCCTTCGGTGTTTTTACAGTTACCCAGATAGCATTGCCTTCCGGTCTCTTTTCCTGCAATTCCCCCACTCCGTCGATATGCCCGGACACAATATGTCCTCCAAAGCGTCCGTCTGCTGCCATGGCGCGCTCCAGATTTACCGCTTCACCGCAGCCAAGCATTCCCAGATTGGTTCTCCTGAGAGTCTCCGGCATAACATCCGCTGCAAAACCATCCTGAAACATACCGGTCACCGTCAGACAGACCCCATTTACCGCAATGGAATCACCGATTTGAGTCCCCTGCAGCACCTTTTTTGCCCCAATCCGTATCTCTCCCGACACAGCACCGGAAATCACATGTCTGACACTGCCAATCTCTTCAACAATTCCCGTAAACACTACTCTGCCCTCCTGACATCATACTCCATCAGAAAATCCTCTCCAAGCCGTGTGATTTGGGGATTCTCAAGGAGCATTGCCTCGTTCATTTCCGCAACGCCCAACCCCTCCACGGGGCTTTTTGCTTCACGTCCGCCGATGATCTTGGGAGCCAGATAACAACAGACATGATTCACAATTCCCACTCTGAGACAGGCTTCATGGATTTCTCCTCCACCTTCCACAAGGACGCTGTCAACCTTTTGTTCCCCCAGATATTCCAGCAGTCTGTCAATGGACACCTGTCCCTTACCGTCTCCAAGACTGACCACCTCTGCTCCTGACGCCCTGACAGCCTCCGCCGCCGGATTGTCTTCCGTTTCAATGGCACAGGCAATCAATGTGGGATACTCCCGTGCTGTTTTCAATATATTGCTTTCCATGGGGACACGAAGCTTTGAATCCACTATCACTCTCAACGGCTGATGTGCTCCCTCCAGCCTGCAGTTCAGCATGGGATCATCTGCCAACACCGTTCCGATGCCTGCCATGACTGCGGCATAACGCCCTCGCAGCGACTGGACATGGGTCCTCGCAGCCTCCCCTGTAATCCACTTCGACGCTCCGGTGCGGGTGGCAATCTTCCCATCCAGGGTCATAGCGTATTTCATCACTACATACGGTCTGTGGGTCGTAATGTAATGAAAAAATACCGGGTTAATGGCGTCACATTCCTCCCGCATGAAATTCTCAACCACCTCCACCCCATGTTCTCTTAAAAACTGCACTCCTTTTCCCGCAACAAGCGGATTGGGGTCTCCGGAGCCGACAAACACCCTTTTGATTTTTTGTTCCAAAATTGCTTCTGTACAGGGAGGTGTTTTCCCGTAATGACAACAGGGCTCCAATGTGACATACAGAGTGGCACCTTCCGCGGCTTCTCTCAGGTTCCTGATCGCATTTCTCTCCGCATGAAGTTCCCCGTACCTCTCATGATATCCTTCTCCGATGATTCTGCCGTCTTTGACAATCACAGCGCCAACCATTGGATTCGGGGCTGTCCATCCCGCCCCCTTCCGAGCCAGTTCAATGGCTCTCATCATATATTGCTCATGCATTCTCTTTACCTTTCTAAAAAAAACACTGAAATGACAGAATCATTCCAGTGCGCAGTTTATCCCTATACCACTTCTCTCATCCAGACTATACTGTCGGTCCCGGAATTTCACCGGGTCAGGTCATGTCAAAGACAATTCCTCGCGGACTGTCACCGCCGGTGGGGAATCACACCCCGCCCTGAAGTTGTTATTCCATATTTGATTGTTTCCTGCTGAGGTCATAATAACACAGCGCCAAAAAATTGTAAAGCTTGAATTGTCATACTTACGTTGCCATGTCCATGCTCAGATGATGCCTTTCCTTGACAGAATACATGAACTTATCAGCCTTCTGTAAGCATTCATAGAGTTCAAAGTTCTCTCCCTGCTCCAGCTCTATCGCACCAATGCTGACAGACAACGGAAATACGATCTTCCGGTTCTTTACCTCTTCTTCAAGCCGGGCGGATACATGCCTCACAATCTCCTCCGGCGGAGTCTTCCCGTCACTTTCTCCGGCAATGAAGAATTCATCACCGCCAAAACGTGATACCAGGAATCCCTCCGGTAACTCATTCTTCAAAACGGATGAAACCAGCTTTAATGCCATGTCTCCTTCCCCGTGACCGTATTTGTCGTTGATGGACTTCATTCTGTCAATATCGGCAATCATAACGATCCCACGGCGTCCCTCGTTCTGGCACTTCTCCAGATATGGGTAGAGAATCTTCTCACATCCCATGCGATTGTATACTCCTGTCAGGGCATCCGTAACTGAGAGCTCCTCCAGCTTTTTGGTCAGCTTCGTGATTTTAACATTTGAAATCACCTGATCCATATACTGATTTACATGTCTCGTCCACATATAAAGAATATTATCTATCAGGATATTCAGATTTCTGGTCATCATTGCAAAACCGACATTATTGTTGTCACTGCGGACAGGCACAAAAAGATAAATCCCCGGTTTTTCACTTCGTTCGGATGCAAGGAACATTGCTTCTTTTGTAGGCATTTTCCTGCCGGACTCAAACTTTCCGTTCTGCAGCTGGCAAACCACTTCCATCTCTTCAGGGTATCCCGGCTTCTTACAAACATCTTCATCGTCCGCCATCTTGATAAAGCCGGGATGGATGCTCAACATGAAGTTTTCTCCCTCCATCCAGCATTCATCACCCTGGAAAAAATATTTATAGCTGTAACGCAGCCCCTCAATAGAGTCTGCCTTTCTGAGACACAGGTATAAATGCCTCAGATGTTGATCACAGCTCAATCCGTCAATGACTCTGTCATGGCTTCCGAAAGCCGGCTTAGTCTGTTTTCCCCTCATACCGGTGCCAGAACAGCCACAGCTCTCACCGCATACCATTTTTGTCCTGATACCCATTCTCTCAGGCGCTTCTTTGCCGGCTATTTTGTCCTGCAACAGTTCCATTGCTTTGTAGCCCATCCGGAACCATTCGCACTTGACGGTGGTAATGATCGGGTCGTGAAGCTGTCCGACACGAATACAATCAAATCCCGTGACTCTGACATCAGCCGGAACTCTATATCCCTTCTCATTTAACCAGTTGCAGATTCCCTCTGCCATAATGTCATTGGCACAGATAACCGCTTCCGGCAGACTGTTTCCTTCCTGCAACCATGCTTCTATACAATTCCGGGCCGACTCCGCCGACCAGTCTCCATAGACGATATTGCGCTCCGGAATCACGACGCCATTCTCTTTGGCTGCATCCAGAACTGCCTGAAGTCTGATTTTAACTTCTTTATGCTGTTGAAAGCCCCCGATAAACAAAATATCTTTGACCCGGTGTTCTTTCATCATATGAGTTGCCAATTCATGCATTCCGGAATAATTGTCAGACTCAAAAAAAACGGTGCCGTCCAATTCACATTCTGTACTGACGGCAGGGATTCCTGTCTTTAATACCTGTTCCTGCAGATATTGCAGTTCACGGTCAAGATTGAAGGAATTCGTCAAAAACATCGCGCCATCGAAATCATTCAGATCCGGAAGTAAATATATATTAAATTCTCCGCTGTTATCCACTTCGTTTAATCCATGCGTAGAATAATTGGTAAAAATAAACAAATCCGTATCCGTCACCTTCGCACATTGAAAGGCTCCCTGTCCGAATTCCTGCAGATACTCGTTGTTCCAACCATTGGCAAATATAGCAATTCTCTTCCTCTTGCCCATCGAATCTCCTCTCTGATTCCAACGACAACTGTTTCCACATTAAAAACGCTTTTTATTCTTTAGTTCCTCATATAGCAAACGATAATTCTCATATCTCATCCTGCTGATGTCTCCCGCTTCTACGGCATTGCGAACACCGCATATGGGTTCCGCCATATGAGCACAGCCTGTAAATTTACAATAACGCTCATATTCCGTGAATTCGGGATAATAACCTGCAAGCTGTTCTTTTTCCATATCAAACAGCTCCAATGAGCTGAAGCCCGGCGTATCGAGAATATAGGTATCCTCTCCGACAGCCAGAAGTTCGGTATGTCTTGTGGTATGCCTGCCGCGTTCTATCCTGGCACTGATCTGCCCCGTCTCCATAACCGATTGATTCAGAAGACAATTAACAATGGAGGACTTCCCCACACCACTTGGTCCTGCCACTGTTGTGGTTCTGCCACGCAGCAGTTCTCTCAGTCGCTCTATCCCTGTGCCCTGTTTTGCACTGACGAGGATTGTCGGATAACCGCAAGACTCATAGACCTTTGCGTAATCCTCTCCCTCATCTTCCATGTCAATATCCTGCTTATTAAAACATATGATACATGGAATACCCTGCTGTTCCATCATAATCAGAAAACGATCCAGCAGATTAAAACTGGGCCGGGGCTTCACAATGGAAAAAATCACCATCGCCTGATCCACATTTGCGACAGCAGGCCTGATCAGCCGATTGCGGCTCGGCAACAGTTCTCTGATGTTCCCCAGCTTTTTTTCCTCATCCAGCACATCCATTATCACATCATCGCCGACCAACGGCTTTCTGTGATCCTTACGGAAGATGCCCTTCGCTTTACACTCGTACACAGACGGCTTCCGTACCCGGCTCTCACAAGACTCCGTGTATACATAGTAGAACCCGGCAATTCCTTTGATAATCTTTCCCTGCATACCAATATTCTACTCCGCTGTGAATTCGATCCGTCTCGTAAATGACTTTTCCTGCGTTTTGCCCGGAATCGTCACGGTATTTCCATTTTCATCGGTTGTCGTAGTACTGTCTGTTGTCACAATATAAGTCATGGTCAGAGTGCCGCCCGAGGAAGCGATTCCGGTATAAACAGGCATATAGGGGAAATCTGTTACTGATTTCTCCAACAGTACCATACCGCTGTCTGTAACAAGCTTTAATCCCACAGGACTTCCCGGTTTGTAATCCGGAGCTTCCTCCGCTGTCGGAGCTGTAATATGGTCGGAAAAACTGTATGTCCCCTCCGCCGGCTTCGGTCCCTGACTTACCTGAATATCAATCAGTGTTCCGGGCTCTACGTTAATATCCGGGGAATAACTCTGATAACAGATAAGACCGACTTCATAAGAACTGTATACATAGGAAACCGAACCGATGCTTAATCCATGTTCTACGGCCACGATGGTTCCTTCTTCTTCCGACAGACCTAACAGCTTGGGAACTATCACCTTTGTGGACTCTTTTCCCAGGCTGACAGTCAGTACAACCGTCGAATTCATTGGCGCCTTGTTTCCTGCCACCGGGGATTGTTCAATAACATACCCTTCGGAAATCGTTTCCGAATAGGCCGAGGCACGGCTGACCATAAACCCTTTCTCTGTGAGAATCTTAAAGGCTTCTTCAAAAGTATAGGAATTACCGGTCACGGAAGGCACCTCAATTGCAGTAGGTCCCGCACTTGCCACCAAATTAACAGTGCTGCCTCTCAGAACATTTGTACCTTCTTTCACATCTGTACTAATGACGATTCCGGCAGCAACCTCATTGGACTCCACATATTTAACTTCTGCATGTATATCGTTTCGAAACAATAAATTTCTGGCTTCTTCCACCAGTATGCCGGTTACCCCCGGCATACTCACATAATTCATGGAATCTGTCCCGGTACTTTCACTGCCCTCATCCACCTGAACCAAGCCTGACGAGCTGCCGGAATTCCGGTCTTTGTCTGCACTGTTGAAAATACTGCCTGCAAGCACCAAAACAATAATCAGTATGATAATACCAAACACCACTGTAAGAATGGTGGTAATCTTCTCCATTCTCGGATTATATTTGTAAGTCCCGCCATACTCCTCAGGCACTTCCTCCTCATATTCGGGTTCCGTGTCTGCTCTCAGACGAATTCCGTCATTGGCATAAGCATCCTCCCGATAAGCGGTTTTCTGCTTTATCTCGGCCACTTCACTCTCCGTGATCATTCGGGTGTCCCCGTCCATGTCCGGTTCGTTATCTACCACGAAATTCTCATCGGGATGTATCAAAGACTGTTTCAGGTCAGCAATCAGCTCACGCATATTCTGGTAACGGCGCTCCGGTGATTTCTGACAACACTTCATTACTATCTGTTCAACGCTGTCCGGAATATCCTCCACAATCGTCCTGGGAGAAGGCATTTCCTCCTGAATATGCTTGATCGCTATTGCTACCGTAGTCTCGCCATTGAACGGTACCCTGCCGGTAAGCATCTCATACATTGTGACGCCAAGAGAATAGATATCACTCTTTTCATCGCTGTATCCGCCTCTTGCCTGCTCCGGAGATGTGTAATGCACTGACCCCATTACGTTGGATGTAATCGTATTGCTGGTAGCCGCCTTGGCGATACCGAAGTCTGTTACCTTCGCTTTGCCATCTTTTGAAATAATGATATTCTGAGGCTTGATATCTCTGTGGATAATGTGGTTGTTATGGGCAACCTCAATACCCATGCTCACCTGAATTGCAACGCTGACCGCTTCCTTATAGGACAGGCGGGATTTCTTCTCTATATATTTCTTTAGAGTAATTCCCTCCACCAGTTCCATGACAATATAGTAAATACCGTTTTCCTCACCCACGTCATACACATTTACTATATTGGGATGCATCAGCCCTGCTGCCGCCTGCGCCTCTATCTGAAATTTGGATACAAAGTTCTCGTTTTCGGAAAACTCCTGTTTCAGTACCTTAACCGCTACAAAACGGTTTAATTTATGACATTTTGCTTTATATACATCCGACATTCCACCGGTTCCGATTTTTTCGAGAATTTCATACCGGTTACCTATCATCATTCCAATCTTAATCATAAACACTCTCCATTCCGGCTGTAAATCTGTCCGAATTTTCAATTCATGGGGGTAATCAAGATTACACTGATATTATCTTTTCCACCGTTCTCATTTGCTCGTTCTACCAGCATTTCTGCCTGTTCCACGATATCTCTTGCACTGTCTAATATCATACGGATCTCTTCGTCTTCCAGCATATTGGTCAATCCGTCGGTACACATCAATACCGTATCACCATCCCGCAGTTGCACATGAAAGAAGTCCGTTTTGATTCTCTCCTCTGCGCCGATTGCTCTGGTTATGATGTTTCTGTCAGGATGTCTTCTGGCTTCTTCTCTTCCAAGTCCGCCTCTTCTGACCATCTCTTCCACCCAGGAATGATCCCTGGTGATTTGTTTTATGCCATATCTCCCGACTACATACAGGCGGCTGTCGCCCACATTTGCAACTACCAGACGGTCTTCCAGAAACGTTGCCGCCACCACGGTAGTTCCCATACCCTCCAGCTCCGGCTTTGTAGCAGCCTGCTCGAGGACTCTTTGATTGGCGGCTTTGATTGCCGCCTCCATCAGCTTCTCGGGCTGTTGTTCCTCCGAAGCAGAAATCTGTTCCACCATCGTATCTACTGCAAGCTTGGAAGCCATATCGCCTGCGTTATGACCTCCCATGCCGTCTGCCACAATAAACAGGTTCGGAAGCTTTCCTACCGGCTGCTCAGAGGTATATATAAAATCCTGATTGATTTGTCTGGTTTTTCCGATATCGGTCACAGAAAAAGTCTTTAGCATCTGTGTTCCTCCACTGCCGATACAATATATGCCATCATACTTCAATTTATCATACCACATATTCCGGGACAGGGCAAGTTTATTCTTATTTCCGGGGCAGATGTCTCCGTCTCAACTGACCGCATGCCCCATCAATGTCTCTTCCCATTTCGCGGCGAACCGTAGCAGCTACTCCCGCCCGTTCCAGCTTCTCCCGAAAGGCCTGCACGCGTCCGTTTTTTGATTGTACATAATCACGCTCTTTTATGGGATTGACAGGGATCAGATTGACATGGCAGTGCAATGGTTTTGCCAACGCAATCAATCCCTCTGCATCCTTGTCCGTGTCGTTGACTCCCCCTACCAGGCTGTACTCAAAGGTGATTCTTCTGCCTGTCTTCTCGAAATAATAAGCGCAGGCCTCCATCAATTCCCGAATCGAATATCTCTCGGCAATGGGCATGAGCTGCCTTCTCTTCTCGTCGGATACGGCGTGAAGCGACAACGCCAGGGTAATCTGAAGCTTCTCCTCCGCCAGCTGCTTCATTCGCGGGACCAGTCCGCAGGTGGATACCGTCACATTGCGCTGACTGATATTCAATCCGTTCTCATCTGTAAGCATACGCAAAAACACCATAAGATTCTCATAGTTATCCATGGGTTCACCGGTTCCCATAACCACCACATTGGAGACCCTCTCTCCGGTGATCCTCTGAATGGAATAAATCTGGTCAAGCATCTCGGAGGGACGCAGATTGCGTTCCAGTCCATCCAACGTGGAGGCGCAGAAACGACAGCCCATCCTGCAGCCTACCTGAGAGGAAATACAGACACTGTTCCCGTGCCTGTACTTCATCCATACACTCTCCACCACATTGCCGTCCGCCAGACCAAAAAGAAACTTCTTCGTTCCGTCTATTTTGGACTCCTGGACTTCCACCACGGTCAGCTTGGTATATTCATATTCTCTTTCACATTTCTCTCTCAGATTCCTGGAGAGATCCGTCATCTCCTCAAAGCCTCCGGCAAGCTTCACATGCATCCACTGATACATCTGTTTTGCGTGGAAAGGCTTTTCCCCTGCTGCCGCCAGTTCTTCCATCAGCACGGACAGGGGCATGGACTTTATATCTTTTTTCTCATTCATCTCATCATTCCTTCATCGCAGGTATTACATCGCTGATGTCGGTTTCCGAAAACGTGCGATAAAGAAGCCGTCAGTCTCCATATATCCCGGCAGCAATTGGATACAGGCGTTCTGTTCTTCAACCGACAAACCGGTGGGATTCCGATCCGTTTTCTCCTGAATATGGGAAACGGCTTTCTTTTCCTCCAGCAACAGCTCCGGCAACACGGGCTCCAAAGACACCGGCTCGAACCCCAGCTCCCGCACAAGGAATCTCACCATATCTTCATTCTCAGCCCTGTGAATGGTACAGGTGCTATATACCAATGTTCCCCCCGGTTTGACATAACGGCTGCAGGTCTCAACAATTTTCTTTTGCAACTCCGTCAGCCCTACCAGTCCTTCCGGATTCACATGGTATTTAATATCTCTCTTTTTCCCCAGAATGCCCAGTCCGGAGCAGGGGACATCCAACAGCACAACATCCACCCTGTTTTCCATAGTCTCATCAAAGCAGGTGGCATCCCACACTTCCGGCGTAACGTTCCATGCCTGCATTCTCTCGATATTTTCGCGGATCAGCTCCACTTTATCCTCGGATACATCACGGCTGATGACCCTTGCTGCCAGCTCAGCGGCCAACAGACTTTTCCCTCCGGGCGCGGCGCAGGCATCCAGCACCAGATCCTCCTCCCGAATCTCTGCTGCTTCTACCGCCAGTGCGGAGCTCACATCCTGCACCGTCCAGATTCCCTCGGCAAAACCGGGCAGGGACGGAATGAAATCCAAATGCTCCAGCGTATATACGCCGGGGAGATATCTGACCTGTTTCATCTCTACTCCTGCTGCCCTGATCTCATCACAGATCTGTTGTTCCGTCTCAGCATCGGTCTTCTTTCCAAAACGAATTGTCACCGGATGGATTGCCAGCAGTCCGCCCAGGATCTTTTCCGTCATTTCTTCGCCATATTCCTCCAGCCACAGGGTAATCAGCCACTCCGGCATGGAGTAATACACCGATAAGTATTTTACGGGTTCTCTTTTCCGGTCCGGCAGCGGAAGTCTCTCTTTATTTCTGGAAATATTGCGGAGGACTCCATTCACGAAGCCTTTGAGATTACGGAATTTTCTGGCTTCCGCCAGCTTGCACGCCTCGTTACAGACAGCGCTGTCCGGAACCGCTTCCATATAGAGCAGTTGATAAACGCTCATCCGCATCAGGCATCTGATAAGCGGCTTCATTTTCTTCACGGGAACTGTAGAAAAACTGTCCAGGTAATAATCCAGCTCCTGCTGTCTCTCGACCGTCCCCTCCGTGACTCTCTTGAAAAAAGCTTTGTCCTTCACATCCAGATAATTATACTTGTCCAGCACAGAGCGAATCAGCAGATTGGAATACTGCCCGCTCCTTTCCATTTCCAACAGGGTATCCAGGACAATCTCCCTGATATTCTCCGCCACAATCAGTCTCTCCTTCTGCGTCCGTATAACAGATACAGTCTCAGAAGCTGAAGCGCTGCGGATGCAGTTGCTGCAACATAGGTCATGGCCGCGGCACGGAGAACCTTTTTACTGCCGTTGGTTTCCTGAACGCTCATCAGTCCGTACTGGTCAATCTTGGCGATCGCTCTGGAGGAAGCATTGAATTCCACGGGAAGTGTCACCAACTGAAAAAGCACTGAAAGCGAAAATGCCCAGATACCGATCTGAATCAATATGGTATTCCAGCTCAGGATCACCCCCAGTATAATGAGGGGTATCCCCAGCCTGCTTCCGATATTCACCACAGGCACAAGCGCCGACCTGAAATTCAGGGGCTGATATCCTTCCGCATGCTGGATGGCATGACCGCACTCATGAGCGGCAACACTGACTGCCGTCACGGAAGGCTGGCTGTAATTGCTGTAGGAAAGACGCACAGTGTTGGTCCTGGGATCGTAGTGATCACCGCTGTCACTGTTTAAGCACTCTACCTGTACATGATACAGCCCCTCGTTATTCAGAATACGTCTTGCAGCCTCCGCTCCCGTAATCCCGGTGGAATTTGTCACCTTTTTATATTTGTTCATCACACTGTGTACATTGGCACTGGCAATCATACAGATCAACATACCCACGATTACCAGTATATATGTCGGATCAAAATAAGAATAATAAGTGCAATAAATCATATTTCTTCCTCCTGTCAGCCTAACATCTCCCCGGGAAGCATTTTTACCCCCAGGAGAAAATCATGAGTCGTCATTCGCTTCTTTCCTTCCAGCTGTAGCTCCAGAATCTCCACCGCACCCTTGCCGGCAGCAACAATCACAGAGTTTTTGCTGACCTCAAGGATCTCC
>SAMEA3663273__coassemble_200_pt1 | contig 14953 bp, 10 predicted proteins | sample SAMEA3663273__metabat2_low_PE_019 | metagenome-assembled genome bin SAMEA3663273 (sample SAMEA3663273) | pig gut metagenome | biome: pig gut; feature: pig-associated habitat; material: faeces | place: China | collected 2013
AAAACTGACAATCTGCTCGCAAATCAGTTTGCCGTCCTTATCTTCCTCCAGAGACGCACGTCCCTTGACAAAAATCTTGGCATCCTCCAGCAGCATCGAGCTGTATTTTTCATAGTCTTTGGGAAATACAATAACCTCCACGTTTCCCACAAGATCCTCCAGGTTCAGAATTGCCATGACCTTTTCATTCTTGGTATACTTGACCGCTTTGTCCGCGATCATGCCTCCCAGCACCACGCTGCTCTGATCCTGTACAATGACGGCTCCGGTCTCCTCGTCCAAAGCGAAATCATTGGTGGTATTGGTTATATACTTTTGCCACAGCTCCTGCCATGCTTCCAGCGGATGACCGCTGAGGTAGACTCCCATCACCTCTTTCTCAAAGGAAAGCAGAAGCTCCTTCTCGTATTCTCCGACATTGGGCATCCGGATGTCGAATTCCTCCTTTTGAGATTCATCCACAATATCAAACAGCGACAGCTGTCCCGCAAGATTGTTCTTCTTGTCTTTGGTGATGTGGTCCATAATCTGTACATACACGCTCATGTACTGCTGTCTGGTACCGCCCAGGCTGTCCAGGGCTCCCGCTTTGATCAGATTCTCCACTGCCCGCTTGTTCAGATCTCTGTTGACCGTTCGGGAAATAAAATCCTTCAGGTTGGAAAAAGGACCTCCCAGCCTTCGCTCCTCCACGATACCCTCAATGACAGAGCGTCCCACGTTCTTAATGGCCGTCAGCGCATAGCGGATCTTGTCCCCGCTGACCACGAAACCACTCTGTCCTTCATTGATATCCGGAGGCAGAAGCTCGATTCCCATCGTCCTGCTGACCAGGATATACTCCGACAGTTTCTTGGGATTATCGATAACCGAAGTCATCAGCGCTGCCATGAATTCCACGGGATAATAATATTTTAACCAGGCCGTCTGCATGGTAACCACGGCATAGCAGGCTGCATGAGATTTGTTAAAGGCATACTTTGCAAAGTCCATCATCTCGTCATAGATACCGGCAGCCACCTTCTCATCGATTCCCTGCGACACGCAACCCGGTATATTCTCTTCAGGATTGCCGTAGACAAAGTTCGCCCGTTCCTTCTCCATGACGGATTGCTTCTTCTTACTCATGGCTCTGCGGACAAGGTCGCTTCGTCCCATGGTATATCCGCTCAGGGAGCGCACGATCTGCATTACCTGCTCCTGATATACGATACAGCCATAAGTTGCCTTCAGGATCGGCTCCAGCTGGGGACAGGCATAGGTTATCTCTTCATTACTGTTTTTCCCTTTGATATAGCGTGGAATAAAGTCCATGGGACCGGGGCGGTAAAGGGAAATGCCTGCGATGATATCCTCCAGACTCTGGGGACGAAGCTCCTTCATGAAGCTCTTCATTCCACCGCTTTCCAGCTGGAATACACCGTCCGTGCGACCGGTACCGATGGAGGCCAGAACCTCCGGATCGTTGTAATCAATATTGTCGATATCAATCTTTTTGCCTGTGGTCTGTTCCACGAAGTTCACTGCGTCCCGAATGACCGTAAGATTGCGAAGACCCAGAAAGTCCATCTTCAGCAGCCCCAACTCTTCCAATGTCGTCATGGTGAACTGGGTGGTGATGGAACCGTCGCTTCCCCGGGACAAGGGCACAAACTCATCTGCTTCCCTGGGACAGATGACCACACCCGCGGCATGCATGCCGGTATGCCTTGGCAGGCCTTCCAGGCGTTTACACATCTCTATCAGGTCATGTACCTGTTGATCCTCCTGATACAGCTTGCGAAATTCCGGATTCTTCTCCAGTGCCAGTTCCAAGGTGATGTTGAGTTCGTTGGGAATCATCTTGGCGATGGAATCCGCAAAGGAATAAGGCAGATCCATGACCCTTGCCACATCTCGGATGACACCCTTTGCCGCCAGCGTACCGAAGGTGACAATCTGTACTACCTTTTCCTTACCGTATTTCTCGCAGACATAATCGATTACCTGTTGCCTTCCGTTAGGGCAGAAGTCCACGTCAATATCGGGCATGGAGACACGTTCCGGATTCAGGAAGCGCTCAAACAGCAGGTCATATCTGATCGGGTCAATATTGGTGATTTTTAAACAATAGGAAACGATGCTTCCCGCGGCGGAGCCACGTCCCGGACCTACGGGAATACCATTGGACTTGGCGTAATTAATGTAATCCCAGACAATGAGAAAATAATCTACATACCCCATGGTCCTGATAATACCCAGCTCGTATTCCAGCCGCTCTCCCAGGGTCTGGCCGGTGTTTCCCGCCGGCTGCTCCTTCACCATTTCCAGAGTCTGCTCCCCGGTCTCCGGATCCTGTTCCACACGACCGTAGCGTTCTTTCAGCCCATCCTCACAGAGCTTGTTCAGATAGGACCAGGAATCATAGCCCTCCGGCACCTCGTAGTGCGGCAGTTTCGTCTCGCCGAACTTTATGGTCACATTACAGCGGTCAGCAATTCTCTGGGTATTCTCCACAGCCTCCCAGGCGTAGGGGAACAACCCCTTCATTTCCTCTTCGCTCTTGACGTAGTATTGTCCGCCCTCATAGCGCATGCGGTCTTCATCAGATAGTTTTTTCCCTGTCTGCAGGCAGAGCAGAATATCATGGGGCTCCGCATCCTCCGCATAGGTATAGTGAACATCATTCGTGACTACCAGTTCAATTCCCAGCTCCCGGCTCATTTTCATCAGCTCTGTGTTCACCAGTCTCTGTGTGGGAATCCCATGATCCTGAAGTTCCAGGAAGAAGTTACCTTTGCCGAAACATTCCTCATATTTCAGAGCAGCCTTCCTGGCCTCGTCACGGAGTCCCTTTGCAAGATATCTCTTCACTTCCCCCGCAAGGCAGGCAGACAGTGCGATAATTCCCTCGTGGTAACGGTTCAGCACCTCCATGTCCACTCTTGGTTTATAATAATACCCCTCCGTAAAGCCCTTGCTGACAATCTTAATCAAATTGTCGTAGCCAACATTATTTTCCGCCAAAAGCACCAGATGATAATATCTGTCCTCTCCGCCGGTAAGCTCTTTATCGAATCTTGAGTTCGGTGCCACATACACTTCGCAGCCGATGATCGGCTTAATTCCTGCCGCCTCCGCTGCACGATAGAAATCAATGGCACCATACATCACTCCATGATCCGTGATGGCAGCACTGTTCATGCCCAGTTCCTTGACCCGGGACACGTATTCCTTTATTTTATTGGAACCGTCCAGTAACGAATACTCCGTGTGGACATGAAGATGTACAAATGCCATTTTTACACTCCCCGCACTGCATTTTATCTATAGTAAATAATACAGAAATCCGCCTGATTTGTAAAGATGCAAAGGATATCCCCCTGCCCGGTTGCATCTGTAATGTGTAAATAAAAAAGGGCACAATACCGCTCTCGCAGTCGTGCCCATTCATAACGTATGAGATATCCCTTTTTTGTCTTTACAGATACTTCTTCAAGGTCTCTGCCTTGTCCACTGCCTCCCAGGGAAGGGAAACATCGTCGCGTCCGAAGTGACCATAAGCTGCTGTCTGCTTATAGATTGGACGGCGAAGGTCTAGCATTTTGATGATTCCGGCAGGCCGAAGGTCGAAGTTCTCACGGATAATCTCCACCAGCTTCTCATCGGATACCTTGCCGGTACCGAAGGTGTCAACCATGACGGAGGTAGGCTGTGCTACGCCGATAGCATAAGACAGTTGAATCTCGCACTTTTCCGCAAGTCCTGCCGCAACAATATTTTTTGCAACATAGCGGGCTGCATAGGCAGCACTTCTGTCAACCTTGGTGCAGTCTTTTCCGGAGAACGCACCGCCGCCGTGACGAGCATATCCACCGTAGGTATCAACGATAATCTTGCGTCCGGTCAGACCTGCATCACCGTGAGGACCACCGATTACGAAACGTCCGGTAGGGTTGATGAAGAACTTGGTATTGTCGTCGATCAGCTCTGCCGGAAGCACGGGATCAAAGACATACTTTCTGATATCCTCGTGAATCTGCTCCTGGGTCACATCGGGGTCATGCTGAGTGGAAAGAACCACTGCCTCGAGACGAACAGGCTTGCCGTTCTCATCATATTCCACGGATACCTGGCTCTTACCGTCGGGACGAAGATACTTCAGAGTACCGTCCTTACGAACCTTGGTCAGCTGTCTTGCAATCTTATGAGCAAGAGAAATGGGATAAGGCATCAGCTCAGGGGTCTCGTTGGTGGCATAACCGAACATCATACCCTGGTCTCCTGCACCGATGGCTTCCAGCTGTTCATCGGTCATACCTGCTTCTCCGGCTTCCTCACTCTGCTTTGCTTCCAGCGCTTTGTCAACGCCCATTGCGATATCGGAGGACTGCTCATCGATGGCAACCAGCACGGCACAGGTATTGCCGTCAAAGCCATACTCGGATCTGTCATAGCCGATTTCCTTTACAGTATCGCGCACGATTTTCTGAATATCCACATAAGCATTGGTGGTAATCTCACCTGTCACCAGTACAAATCCGGTACAGCTTGCGGTCTCACACGCCACACGGCTCATGGGATCCTTCTCCATCAGCGCGTCCAGAATCGCATCTGAGATTGCGTCACACATTTTGTCGGGATGTCCTTCTGTAACGGACTCCGAGGTAAATAAACGTTTCTCCATGTCTTTTACTCCTTTCGTAAATCAACCAAATTATTTTTTTCCATAAGAAAAATCCGCTTACAAAAAGCGGATTGATGAATCATTACAAACTATCAAATCCTCTTATTGTTCGACTAAACTCGCTCAGGGAGGCACCTTCCGCATGGGCGGGGTTGCCGTGGCTTCACAGATCCTATGTATCTCCACCACTCTGAATAAGAGAAATATATGGATTTTTCTTACAAAATTAAATTACTACGACCTTTGACATTTGTCAACAAAAATATATCTTCTTCCGAAATTAACCAACTTTCATCTTGAACTTCTGAATATCCTTCTCCGTCTGCACAAGCTCAATCTGAGCCCCCAGATTATGAAGCTTCACATGAAAATCCTCGTACCCTCTCTCGATGTACTTGATATCGTCCACCGTAGTGAAACCGTCAGCTGCAAGTGCCGCAATGACAAGTGCTGCACCGGCACGAAGGTCGGGAGCCGAGATGCTGGCACCGGTATATCTGCCTACGCCGTCAATAATAGCGGTGTTGCCCTCTACCTTGATGTTCGCTCCCATTCTGGTCAGCTCGTCCACATACTTAAAACGATTCTCAAAAATACTCTCAGTCACAATGCTTGTCCCTTTTGCCAGAGCCAGGGCAACTGTAATCTGAGGCTGCATATCCGTAGGAAAGCCGGGATAAGGAAGAGTCTTTACATGGGTATGTTGCAATTGTCTGGAAGCAACCACACGGATACAGTCATCCGTCTCTTCCACTTCACAGCCAATCTCCAGGAGCTTTGCCGTGATTGACTCCAAGTGCTTGGGAATGATATTTTTAACGGTGATATCTCCCTTTGTAACCGCCGCTGCAAACATATATGTGCCGGCTTCTATCTGATCCGGAATAATCGTATAATTTGTACCGTGCAGCTTGGAGACACCCTTGATACGGATCACATCCGTTCCCGCACCCTTGATGTTAGCACCCATGCTGTTCAGGAAATTGGCCAGGTCAACCACGTGAGGTTCCTTGGCTGAGTTCTCAATGATCGTCACACCCTCTGCCATGGTAGCGGCCATCATAACATTGATTGTTGCGCCGACGCTGACTACATCCATATAGATATGAGCTCCGGTCAGATGCTCGGCACTGGCTTTGATCATACCATGTTCAATGGTAACGGTAGCTCCCAGAGAACGGAAGCCTTTGATATGCTGATCAATTGCCCTGGAACCGATATCACAGCCTCCGGGGAGCACAACTTCAGCATACTTGTATTTTCCAAGCAAAGCTCCCACGAGATAATAGGAAGCTCTGATTTTTTTTAAGGTCTCTTCTTCGACAATCAGACTGTTGATACCGCCGGCATTGAGCATTACCTTATGCCTGTCCTCCCGTTTCACAGTCACGCCGATATTGGACATTGCAGTCAGCAAAACGTTGATATCTCTGACATCCGGCAGATTATCTATATATACCGATTCATTTGTCATAATGGAAGCCGCAAGAATCGGAAGCGCTGCATTTTTGGCACCACCTATCTCAACATCTCCCACTAAAGGATTTCCACCTTTAATCACATATTGTTCCATAATATAATATACCTCTTATAAGGTTTATGACTTTATTAATTTTTTCTTAAGACTATACTTACGGTCATTGTAGCATAACTCCCACAATTTGTAAACAGAACATGTATTCTAACCGTTTACCCACAAAATATAGTTTACTGGGGTACATAATCAAGCGGATTTACCTGGACACCGTTTACCAAGATCTCGAAATGGAGATGTGGTCCGGAGGTAATTCCGGTATTACCGCTGAGTGCGATTCTGTCTCCTTGTTTCACAGTTTGTCCTGCTGAAACCAGTATTTTACTCAGGTGCGCATATCTGGTCTGTTTGCCATCGGGATGCTTAATGTATATCACATATCCGTATCCGCTACCCCAGCCTGCGGAAACTACCACACCACCACTGGAGGCCTTAACGGCTGTTCCTACCGGTGTTGCCCAGTCGATACCCTTGTGATACGTACTTGCGCCGGCTGTCGGTGCCTTTCTGCGTCCGAAATAGGAGCTGATACGTCCTCCCGCCAGCGGCTTTATATAAGTGGGCGGAATCTTTGTGCCACGCTTCATAATCTTAGGCACGGCTTCCATCACCACTTCTTCCTTCACGATCTCTCTCGATACAGCTTTATCATTGAGATAAGTTGTATTGGCTATTATCTTTCGGAATCCGGCAGAAGGATGCTGAAGGATCTCAGTCTGTGTCGTATACCAGTCATCTACATCAATTATGATAACCTCTGCATCATAGATCTCTTCAATATAATTCTGTTCCGTTCTGATGACGGAGAGCTCCGGTTCCGGCACGGTAATCACAAGCTGCTGACCAATCTGCAGAACGGTATTTTCATCCTCCAGACTATCGTTCATCTCGATAATCTTGTCCATGGGAATATTGACCTTCATGGCAATCTCTGTCAGGGTATCTCCCTTGACAACCTCGTAGATGCTTGCAGTCTCCTGTTCCTTAATGACTTCTTCCACCGCCACCTCAAGAGAAGTCAGCTGTGTCTCCGGGAGATAGGCCTCCACCACTTCGACGCTTTCTGAAAAACTCATTTCCTGAATGCCAAGCTCATAGTCTTCAAAATCTTTTTCCGACTCCGGTTTCTCCGGTTGTCCTGCTCCTGCAAATACCTCTGCAATGCCGCCCCTTGAATAATCCTTCTGGCTTTCTGCAGCCTCCTCCCGGTACCTTTTCACATCAGCAGACAGGACACTGAATTCCCTGTCTGTATCATAACTCAGTTCAACAGCAAATTTGCCTGTCAGATCGTATTTGTGAATTCCGGTCTGCAATAATGCTGTGACTTCCTCCAAGCTTGCCAGGTTTACCACATAGTCATCCACCTTCAGCGCATAAGAACGGTGCATGGTTTCTATAACCGAGTTCCTCAGAACATCTTCCATGTTTTTTAGAACCTCTTTCTCGCTGTCAGGGAGCCCCCAGACAACTTCTTCTCCGGTCACCACCAGCTCCGTTTCCATAAAGACAAGCTCCCGACTCCCGGAAGCTACTTTTCTTCTGGCCTCAATCAGGAGCTCCTCCGCTTTCTCACGACTGTCCAAAGTTCCGACGTTCTGACCGTTTACCTGTACGTGAAAGAAATTCTCTCCGGTTCTGACAAAGGGCGTATATCCTCTCACTATGAAAAAGCCAAGTAAAAGAGTGAGTACTGTAGTTTTAATATATGTATATTTTAATTTTTTATACCTGTATTTCCTTCTATTCATTCAAATCCCGCTCAAATCTATCAGTTCAAACCATTTTATCAAATTGTAATAATTTTGTAACAAAGCTATTCTAACAGCAAACGAAATGCTTGTAAAGACAGATTTACAATTGTTTACGAAATAATTCTTATGCTATCCATGCTTATTATTCCCATATGAAAGTAATTTATGCAAAAAAGGAAGCCATCCCGGCTCCCCTTTATGATTGTAAGACTGCTATTACAAGGTTAATCTTTACTTCTTTTTTACACTATATCCGAAAGTGCCAATCTGTTCTCCGCATACAAGATATGCGCCGTGGGAGTAAACGATGGGATCAGCCTTTTCCAAATGGAACTTATGATTCTCATCCATGTATTTTTCATCCGCATGAACGGCTACTACCTCCGCAAGAAACATATCATGAGACCCCAGCGCCAATACCTGAGTAACCTTGCACTCCAGATTCACCGGACTTTCTGCAATCAAAGGTGCTTTGACCTTCTCTCCCGGCAGCGGGGTCAGCCCCATATCCTTGAACTTATCTGTATCCCGACCGCTTTTCACTCCGCAATAATCTGTCGCATACGCAAGCTCCCTGGTAGTGAGATTGATCACAAACTCTCCGGTCTCCTTCAAGATCTGATAAGAATAACGTTCCGGTCTCACGGAGATACTGACCATGGGAGGATTGGTACAGATTGTCCCTGCCCATGCAATGGTCACAATATTGTTCTTCCCGTTTTTATCCGCCACACTTACCATCACAACAGGTAACGGATACAGCATATTCCCCGGTTTCCAAAGCTCCTTTGCCATCGGCTTATCTCCTTGATATTATAACGATATTATTAAAACAGTTTAATATTCAGTAAATTCATGATCTGAAGTGCCACGCTGAGTAAAGAGGCAATCAAGGCAACAACAGAAACACCGAAAATCTTTCCCAGCTTGCCCTTCATCAGTCTGACTGCACTTCCCACCTCTGCATTTTCGGACTTCTGTTTTTCATTTTCTTCCAAAATCACGGCTTGAACATTGCGATATACTTTCACACATTCCTTATGAATGGCATCACTGACTGCAGCTGTTTTGCCTTCCATGCCAGCCTCAAGCGCTGCCGCCTGGTTCTCAGCCTGCTTCTCGAATTCCTTCTCCAGCCTGCCCTGCAGAGATGCGTCCAATTGGTTTTTCAACTGGCTCTGAAGCTGATTTCTGATAGCACCTTCCACACGGTTCTCCAGCTGACGGCTCAGCACGCCTTCTACCTGGCTCTCCAGCTGACGGCTCAGCACGCCCTCTACCTGATTCTCCAGCTGACGGCTCAGTACGCCTTCTACCTGGCTCTCCAGCTGACGGCTCAGTACGCCTTCTACCTGATTCTCCAGCTGACGGCTCACTGCAGTCTCCAGGCGTCCCTCGACTTTATCTCCGATCTCATCTGCCATACGCTCTGTCAACTCTGACTCAAGCAGATTTCTGATCTCCGTTTCAAGCTTCTCTCCTAATTCTTCCAATCCCGCGCTGTCCTGTTGAATCGCCTGAATCTTAACGATGCTTTCTTCTACCAGACGTTGGATTTCTTCACTGCAAGCTTCATTCCCCTGAAGCTTCTCAGCACTCTCGTCCACCAATTTCTTCAGCTTGTCCAGGCAGGCGGTATACTGTTCCACCTGTTCGCGAAGGTTTTTTAATTCCTCCGCCTCTGCGGTTGTATTTGCTTTAATGATCTCCTGGGCAGTAAATTTCTGTGCAAGCTTATCAATAAACATATCCATCTGCTCTCCTCCACGATTTCGAGAATTCTCTTGTCTGTCCGTTATGCTCACCATCAACAAAATAAGTTTATCATGTTTTTTCTCCAAAAACAATCCTAACAAATCCACCACCAAATTTGTACATTATGCACAAATATATCATTCAATTATTGACATGTGTTGTAATATTAACCAATAATTAATATTATGTTCACGATTTGTTCATATTTGATGATTATAATATAATCTATAAACATGAATGTGCATATAAGACAATTTTTTCATAATAGCCCGGGTGTCGTAAGATGCCCGGGCACTCCTCATTTTAGGGGCTATTTGCTGTCTGCCGCAGGAATCTCATCCCTCACCTGACTCAGTTCTGAAATCTCATTATTCAGAGAAAGCATTCGCGCATCCAAATCAGAAACAAGCTTGGCACACTCTACCAGCTCCGAACGAATATGCTCAGGCGCATCCCCTTCGAATTTGTAATGGATCTTATGTTCCAGACTGGCCCAGAAATCCATGGCAACAGTACGGATCTGAATCTCCACCTTTGTCTCAACAGTCCGATCTGACAAATAAACCGGCACCGTAACTATCATATGGTAGCTCTTATACCCGCTGGTCTTCGGAAAAGTAATATAATCCTTCACCGTAATAACCTTAATATCTCTCTGTTCTCCTATCATCGTTGCGATTCTGAAAATATCCGATGTAAAAGAGCATATAATCCGAATACCGGCAATGTCATTTACATATTTGACCATATTGTCAATCGTGGACTCATAACCGCTTCTCTTAAGTTTCTTGACAATACTCTCGGGCGTCTTAATGCGCGCCTTGATGTGCTCGATGGGATTGTACTGATGCACATGCTGAAACTCATCATTCAGAATCTGCATTTTGGTCTCCACCTGACGCAGTGCTGCACTGTAAATCAGCGTGACCTCTTTCCAGCTGTCAATCCCCTCTCCGTTGTTTGCATTCAACTCCATATATGTACCCTCATTTAAATAATCATACCTACAAACCCAGTATAACACAAACACCCCTCAAAATACATAAAATTCAACAATTTTTAAACTTTTTTTAATACAAGTCTAAAGCCTGCAGACATTCTATATATTTATGCCGTTTCAAGGGAAATATGCTTGCACAAAAAGAAAAAATAGATTAAGATTTAGAAAACAAAAAGGAGAGATTCAGATGTTTCGATTATGGGCCAGAACTTTCAAGGATAATCATATGTTGCAGGACATCTGCATAGAAGACGGCAGCGATGACACCCGCACCCACAAGGTGTTCCGGGCTCTGGACCGTGTATGCATGGAATTTGATCTGAGCAAGCCCATCTGGCTGGACAAGACCATCCATGAATTCAAGCGGCACCGCAAAGCCCGTTTTACCAAGGATAATTTCATTGACACAATAGAATTTGACTTTCTGGAGATTCAGGTGATTGAAGAAGATTAATCCTCAAAACCATTGGGATTGTTCTTCTGCCACCTCCAGGAATCGGCACACATTTCTTTAATACCGTACTGCGCTTCCCAACCCAGCTCTTCTTTGGCAAGACCCGCATCCGAATAGCAGGTCGCAATATCTCCCGCGCGTCTGGGCTTGATACTGTAAGGAATCTTTACTCCCGTCGCCTCCTCGAAGCTCTTCACCATATCCAGAACGCTGTATCCGATACCGGTTCCAAGGTTATATATTTTCAGTCCGGCTTTCTCTTCAATCTTCTTCAGCGCTTTCACATGTCCCTGCGCCAGATCAACTACATGAATATAATCTCTGACACCGGTTCCGTCATGAGTATCATAATCATTTCCAAACACACCCAGTTCCTTTAATCTTCCCACAGCAACCTGTGTGATATAAGGCATCAGATTGTTGGGAATTCCGTTGGGATTCTCTCCGATGGTCCCGCTCTTGTGTGCTCCGATCGGATTGAAATATCTCAACAGGATCACATTCCACTCCGGATCCGCCTTCTGAATGTCTGACAGGATCTGCTCCAGCATGGACTTTGTCCAGCCATAGGGATTGGTGCACTGTCCCTTCGGACATTCCTCTGTAATCGGAATGAACGCAGGGTTGCCGTATACCGTAGCACTGGAGGAGAAGATCATATTCTTGACTCCGTGCTTTCTCATCACATCCACCAGGGTCAACGTGCCCGCAATATTGTTCTCATAGTATTCCCATGGCTTCTGCACAGACTCCCCGACCGCCTTCAGACCCGCAAAGTGAATGACTGCATCAATCTGTTCCCCGGAAAATATCTCTTCCAAAGCCTCGCGATCCAGAATATCTGCCTTGTAAAAAGGAACCTGTTTGCCGGTGATTGCTGCCACACGTTCCAATGATTTCTCACTGGAATTGGACAGATTATCCAATACCACCACATCATATCCGGACTGCTGCAATTCTACAACTGTATGACTGCCGATATACCCGGCGCCTCCCGTAACCAGTATTCTCATATTTTTCATACCTCCACGCCGTTTTTCACAAGCAGGGCTCTTGCACTCTCTACAGAGTCAATTCCCGTCTTATTCTTAATGGGGGCAAACTCCTTCTCGCGCACCACCTCAAAAGGAAGGCAGCTGTCCATCTGATGAATCATATCAAGCACAAGGCTTTCAAACTTATAGCCATTGGGAGCCTCTGGCTTCACCAGCTCCCCGTTTTCATCAAGATAAGGTATCTTCTTCTCTACGATATGCAGGGGAAGGTTCTTCTCCACCACCCTGATCAGTTCCTGCACCTTGAACAGATAATTCAGAATCACACCAAAGTAATAGGCGGGATCTCCGTTTACATCCTTTGCGTTCATCAATTCCTCGGTCAGCTCATAGTATTCAACAATGGAAGGTCTTCCGTCTTCCAGACACATCACACCGACCTTCTCATCGGGAGCGTTCTTCTTTACCACCTTGGCACCCACCACACAATTCTTCTCAATGGTGGCACCCACAAAGCAGGGATCCGCAATTCTCTGAAGCACATTGTCAACCGCAAATACATTCAGCCATTCAATACCTTCCTTCTCCACCACTTCCAGCAATCCCGCTCTCTGCATGGAAATGAACCAGCCTCCGTTACCGTTTGGAGAGGTGGAAAGCCTGCCCTTGCCTTCCAGATATATCTTGCCGTTATAGTCGGTAGCAGCTGCCATCTCCTGCATGAAGAAGTGAACATAGTCTGCATTATAACCGAAGAAATCATGTTCCTTCAAAAAGTTTACTGTCGCCTCATGGTTTTTATCACTGGTCATCACAAAGAGATGAATCCATGCATCCGCCTGTTTTACCACATCCATCAGATTGTTCACCAGGCACTCAAAAATATAAAGCTCTCTGTTCACGCCAACATTGTACATACCCTTGGGATTATCGGAACCCAGTCTGGTACCCATTCCTCCTGCCAGGAGTACCGCTCCCACTTTCCCGGTCCTGATTGCATTCAAGCCGGTAGCGGTAAAAGCAGCCTTGTTGGCTTCGATTTCCGGAAGCTGCATGGCAGCCAGTGGAGTGATGACACCCTTTTTTACCAGATCCTCTTTGTGATTGCATGCATCCAGAATACTCATGTCCGTAGCATCAATCTGATCCAAAAGTTCCTGCTGTTCCCGGGGATTCAGTTCCTCATAATACTTCAATACCTGCTCCTGTCCGTATTTTGCAAGTTTTTCCTTCACTTGTGATAATGTTGCACTCATGACAGCCTCCCTGCTGCGTCTTATTTTAAGGAGTATTTCTCTCCAATCCGGCACGGACGCGCAGCAATCCTCCGGTTTCTTCTCTTCATTCCATGTCAGTATAACAAAACCTTATCATGTAATCAACCGCTCCTACGGAAATTAAGAATTTCTTCCAAAAAAGTTCAAAATATTCGTTACAGGTTATAAATCCAAATCATCGAAAAAAGCCTCTGCCTTCCCGGCAGTATTGCTTCCGCTTAAGAAAAAGGCCTTCATTTCGGGATAATTGTTCCCCACATCAGACAGAATCTTGTCCAGATTCCCATTGTTCACACAGCCCAGTTCCTGAAACAGACTGTAGTATGCCCTGTCGTCCCCGTGTTCTTTCCATATGACCTGCCAGGTTTCATCGCTCTCGCTCCCGGCAGTATGGGCCAATAAATATTGTTCCGATTCTTTTCGCAAGTCTGCAGATATTTCCATCGGATACAACAAACGAAGCAGCGCAAGTCTTACCTTACCCTTGCGTTTTTCTCTGATAAAGTTGTTCAGGTCCGTACTCCCGTAATCCTCTTCTCCACAGAGTACCTGTTTGGAATACCCATCGGTGTCGGAAGCATGCATCAACGCAAGCAGCCGGGCATCCCACTTTCTCAGCCACTCCTTACTGCCTGCCGCCTCTGTATCCAACAGATAATAGCTGTCCATCGCTGTCACTGCCGCTGCTAAAAGCTCCGCTGTCCCCTGATCGGTATTACCTTGCCCGACAGCCGTCGTATCACTCTCTTTCCTTCGGATTGCAATTCGCTCCAGCGTTGTGCATTCCTGAAAAATCGTCTTTCCGAATACCAACCTCTTGTCCGGCAGGCTCACCTCTCTCAGATTACTGCAATAGGCAAAGACCCAATCTCCGATTTCTTCCAGGGTATCCGGCAAAGTTATTTTTCTGAGTTGTTTTCTGCTGAGAAATGCTTTTTTCCCCAAGACGGTAACCGGGCATCCGTCCAGTTCCCCCGGAATCACCACCTCCGAGTCTGTCCCGGCATAGCCGTTGATCCAAGCCTTACCGTCTTTTACTTCATAATGCAGGCTTCCGCCCGCCAACTCAAATGTTCTTTCCTGCATATACCGGTTCACTCCTACAGTTTCAGTTCCGCAATCTGAGACTTAATATCTTCACCGCGCTCGCTTAACATCATTTCGTCTTTGTGACGGCTATAATCTTCACTTCCAAAGGCAGCAATAAACCGGGCCGAAGCATCGTTTACCGTCAGTTCTGTCATGAGGATCAGAAGCTCATTCCCGCCCATATCCTCCTCAGCAAAGGCTTCCTCCACAAAAGCAAACAATGCCCGGAGTTCCTCCTGCACTTCCCCTGTCCTCTGTTTCATTCGTGTTACCAGGGCAGTGTAGTTCTCCTTCAAATGACCGTAGGCCTCTTCTCCCCTGGTCAGTCCGCTCACATACAGCTCTTTGCGCTTCTCCTCCAGGAACTGAATCACTCTTCTGTGACGTTTTAACTCTACGTCCGACAGGGAATTGGCACTTCTCATTTTT
>SAMEA3663273__coassemble_201_pt1 | contig 14946 bp, 14 predicted proteins | sample SAMEA3663273__metabat2_low_PE_019 | metagenome-assembled genome bin SAMEA3663273 (sample SAMEA3663273) | pig gut metagenome | biome: pig gut; feature: pig-associated habitat; material: faeces | place: China | collected 2013
ACAGGCGGGGTATGGTTATCCCATCTATGCAGATGGGAATGTCTGTATGAAGCTGTGCTTCGCAAACATAATGTGTAATCTTTGCTGCGGCTATGGGGGCTGCTGTATCTGAGTAGATAAATAATACCGCTATGTACCCGATACACAGCGGTATTATTTTTTGTTAGTAGGATCTGATGACCCACCCGTTGATTGTCTCTCCGTTTCCGGGAGTATAGCCTCTGTCCAAAATCATGGAGGCTGAATACTTTAGGATCTGCTTGTCGGGTACGACGATGTAACTGCCAAATTCGTATCTTACTTCATTGCCTGGATTGATGACAAGAGGGGCATCGTTGTTTGCACTGTTGAGGGAGGTGTCATCAATGACCAAAGTATCATCATAGCAGTATACGGTCACTTTCACAATGTTCTGATAATCTTCCAGATACTGAAGCTTATCTGTAATGCGCCGGATCAGGGTGTCTTTGTCAGCGCTGTTTTTGACATAAAAGCTAATGGAGAGGTCTGTCTGTTGGAGAACCAGCTCCATAAATTCGGGAAGGTTTTCTTCGGTGATGAGGGAGTTAAAGCTATGCTGGAGAACAGTGTTAAGAATATTATCATCTCCATGAACACTTCCCAGATAAGCTTTTTCAAACTGAACATAATCGATATCCAGTCCTGATTGTTTCGTAAAGTACCGGGGAATCGCCTGGAGGAGATAGTCCAGCTGACAGTTGTCGGAAAGAAAGCCCTTTCTGTCCGTAACGGTGATTTTTTTCCCGTCTGATTCAAAGATTCCGATATACGGAATGTTGTACCGGAGACCGTTTCCCAAAAAATCTCTATGGATTTCATAGTCCTCTTCCCGGTAATAGACGCAATCATCCGGTTGAAGATTCAGGGAATATTTTTCGTTCAGATGTGTCGTCATTTTTGCAAGCTCGGTATTCCGTGTCTCATTATAAGCTTTGAGCTCGGCATTGTATTGGATTCTATAGACGGAATATTGAGCTCCATATACCGCAAACAGAACAAGAATGATAAAGCCCAGAGTTTTTAACAGTGTGAATTTGGTGATTTTGAATTCTTCGCCGTAAGAACTGCTTGTTTTATTCTGTTTTATCTGCAATACTGTAATGAGAATGGCTAATAAGGTGATGATAATCAGTGGAATGGCAAAAACCAGTCCGATACAAAAGGCTGCCAGCATTTCTCCGGTGTAATTTGAAGGAACATTTTTGTGATGCATGCCTGTAAAGAGAACGGTGGTTCCAATATTGAGAAATGCAAGAACAATGACAGTGAACAGGTCATAACGTGTATGCTTCTTTTTTGTCCTTACCGTAAAAACCAGCATACCCATGAGACTGAGAAAAAGTATAATGTCAAATCCTAAAATAATCATTTTAGCTACCTCCGATTTTAGTATTATATCAATAAATGGTGAGGAATACCATCTAAAATTTATTTTTCGAATACAGCGTATCGGTAAGAGCTGATCTGTACGGATTTTGAATGCATTTGTGTGTGGCTGCAGTGCACAGACAGGAGGTGAGACTTCATGGCAGAGCATGTTTATATCGCAATAGATCTAAAGTCCTTCTATGCCTCGGTGGAGTGTGTGAAACGGGGACTGGACCCGTTGACCACGAATCTCGTAGTGGCGGATGCCTCCCGGACGGAAAAGACCATCTGTCTGGCTGTTTCACCATCCCTGAAGGCTTATGGAATTCCCGGAAGAGCCAGACTTTTTGAAGTGGTACAAAGGGTTCGCGAGGTAAACATTGAACGTAAGAATAAGCTGACCGACAGGCAATTTAAAGGTTCTTCCGTAGATTCCCGGGAACTGGCTGCGGATCCTGCTCTGGAGCTTGACTATATTGCCGCAGTCCCCCGCATGGCCTGTTATATGGAATGCAGTTCCGCCATATATGATATTTACCTTAAATATGTGGCACCGGAGGATATACATGTCTATTCCGTCGACGAGGTATTTATGGATGTTGGTTCCTACCTGAAGGTCTATGGAATGACTCCGGCACAGCTGGCAAAGAAAATGCTGCAGGATGTGCTGGAGCAGACAGGTATCACAGCCACCGCCGGAATCGGCACAAACCTGTATCTCTGCAAGATTGCCATGGATATCAGGGCAAAGCATATTCAGCCCGACAGCGACGGTGTGCGGATTGCAGAACTGGATGAAATGAGTTATCGAAGAACTCTGTGGAATCACAAGCCGCTGACGGATTTCTGGAGAGTTGGGCCCGGATATGCGAAAAAGCTGGCTGAGAACGGGATGTTTACTATGGGAGATGTGGCCAGATGCTCCCTGGGAAAAGATACGGATTACCACAATGAGGATCTGCTTTACCGGCTCTTTGGCGTCAATGCCGAGCTCCTGATAGACCACGCCTGGGGATGGGAGCCCTGTACCATTGCTGAGATCAAGGGCTACAAGCCGGAGACCAACAGCCTCAGCTCGGGACAGGTGCTGACGAGTCCTTATCCTGCGGATAAAGCAAGACTGGTGGTTCGGGAGATGACGGATCTGCTGGTGCTGGAGCTGGTAGACAAGGGGTTGGTAACGGATCAGATGGTACTGACCATAGGCTATGATATTGAGAATCTGACCAATCCGGAGATTCGTGGAAAATATAAGGGAGAAGTGGTGACAGACCGCTATGGAAGAAAGGTGCCGAAACATGCCCACGGCACAACCAATCTGGCAACAAAGACTTCCTCCTCCAGGATAATCTTGGATGCTGTAACGGAACTGTATGACCGGATCATAGACGGAAAGCTTCTGGTACGAAGAATTACGATTGCCGCTTGTCGTCTGGAGCAGGAGGGAAAAGAACAAGTGAAGGAATCCTTTGAACAACTGGATCTTTTCACGGATTATGCCGCGCTGGAGGAACAGCATCAGCACGAGAAGGAAGAATTCGACCGGGAGCGAAAGCTGCAGCAGGCTGTTCTGGATATTAAGAAAAGATACGGTAAAAATGCAGTCCTTCGGGGTATGAATTTTGAAGAGGGCGCAACAGCGATTCAAAGAAACAGTCAGATAGGAGGACATAAGGCATGACGGATTATGAGGATATCATCCACCTTTCCCGACCCCTTTCCAAGAAGCATCCGCCGATGTCCATGCATGACCGGGCAGCACAGTTTGCTCCCTTTGCGGCCTTGTCGGGACATGACGAGGTGATTGCAGAGACGGGGCGGCGCAAGGCGGAAGAGATGGAAAACGGTGGGATTGAGGTTGAGACGTGGGAAGAATAAGAAGATTTTTTATACAGTAAAAAAAAGAGTATTGAGAGAGTATTAATGGACTTATAATATATTATCATATGCCTGTAAGAATTCATTGGAGCACAGAAAACATATACGGAGGTAGAGAGATGAAGAGAATTACAGGCAGTCTGAAATTATTGGCTGCAACAATGATTATGGTATTGTTTGCGGCCCTTTTCTTTGTCATGACAGTGGCCGGGAGAACAGCCTTGGACAGGGAGGAGAGAGAGGCGTATTACAGACAACAGGAAAAAGATATGGTGAGAAATGTCAGGTCTTTTCTGGAGGAACAGGGACTGGAGAACAGTGGTATCATGCTGACCTATGTGGAGGAAGAGAACGGATTCAGAGAATATACGCTGACGGTTCATCATGGAGACATCGACAGCATGGACGGAAACGAACAGGAGCTATTGGCGGCGAGGCTGGCGGAGTTCTCTTTTGAGGATGAGAATTGCAGCTTTAGACAGAGATTTCTCAATTATTGAAATGACAAATTTTTTCAGTGTGACCTGACAGGATTTACATGACATTTTACGAAAAATGAGGTATACTCTTTTTGTATGAAAGGAGTGCAGTATATGTCATTTATCCCGAAGGTACACGAAATATATAAGCATTTTAAGGGTAATCTGTATCAGATTACAGCCATAGCGGAGCATACGGAGACAGGGGAACAACTGGTGGTTTATCAGGCACTTTACGGGGATTTTAAGACCTATGCCAGACCTCTTGAGATGTTTACCGGCAAGGTCGACAAGGTTAAGTATCCGGAGGTTGCACAGGAGTTTCGGTTTGAACTTCAGGGATCTGAGGCCGACCGACAGAAGGCGGAAGAGGATTTGCAGGAGCCCTCGGAAGCGGAACTTGTATTGGATCCCATGGTATTGGAATTCCTTGATACAGACAGTTATGAGCAGAAGCTGAATATTCTGGCGGGACTTCATCACAGGATTACGGATGATATGATTACCACCATGGCAATAGCCTGTGATGTGGAGGTCGATGAGGGAGATACGGAGAAGCGGTACGAATCCCTGAAAAACTGTATTATGACCTTGGAAAAATATGAGTGTAACCGGTTGAGATAACAGCTCGTGATGAGGTGATTGTTTCTCTCACCGGTGCCGGAACACAAAAAGTACTGAATTGTATTGCCAAGCCCTCTGTACAGAGCCGGAGACCGAAGCCTTGCTTATAATGCTTTATGATGCAACTGCAATGCTGAGTTGATTTTAATATGGTGGAGGAGAGCGGATATGGCATATAGTCTGGATAAGAAAATGGTGATCGGTGTTTCTTCCAGGGCACTGTTTGATTTGACCGTGGAGAACAGAATATTTGAGGAACAGGGGTTGGAGGCATACTGTAGATATCAGGTGGAACATGAGCAGGATATCCTAAAGCCGGGACCGGGCTTCAGACTGATCAAGTCTCTGCTTCGTCTGAACGAGGTGGCGGCTGATAAGAACCTTGTGGAGGTGATCGTGATGTCCCGGAATAGTCCCGATACCTCACTCAGGGTTTTTAACGCCATTGCCCATTATGGTCTGGGGATTACCCGTTCCGCACTGGTGAGTGGAGCTTCCCTTGCTCCCTATCTGAACGCGTTTCATACGGATTTGTTCCTGTCAGCGTGTGAGGAGGATGTGCAGAGAGCCATCGATGGGGGTATCGCGGCAGGAATTATCTGTACGGAGGGCGCAGGCGGACAGATGGGCTATGATGCGCGGATCATTCCTATGTCACCTGCGGGACAAATCAGGATTGCATTTGACGGGGATGCGGTTCTGTTCGGGGATGATTCGGAACTGATCTTCAAGGAAAAAGGTCTGGATGCCTTCGAGGAAAATGAGAGGGCTCATGCCCGCGAGCCTTTGACAGAGGGGCCCTTTGCCCATTTTCTTAAGAAACTGTCCGATTTGCAGAGAGAATTGGGAACGGACAATTGCCCGATCAGAACAGCTCTGGTTACTTCCAGAAGTGCACCGGCTCATGAGAGAGTGATTCGCACCATGCGCGCATGGAATGTCAGGGTGGATGAGGCTTTTTTCCTTGGGGGAATGGACAAGAAAGAGTTTTTACGTGCCTTTGGCGCACAGATATTTTTTGATGATCAGGTGTTACATACCGGCAGTGCGGCTTCCGTGGTGCCTTCTGCGAGGGTTCCATACAGCAGTGCCGGATCCATGGGACGATGGGCGGCAGCCGGCTCCCTGAATTAAAGGTGAAACAATGAGATATGATAATATACAAAGCGGGCGCTTTCTTGAGCGCCCGAATCGCTTTATCGCATATGTGGAGATAAACGGAAAAAGAGAGAAGGTGCATGTAAAGAACACGGGACGCTGTAAGGAGTTGTTGCAGCCTGGAGCTTTGGTGTACCTGGTTAAGAGTGACAGGGAAGAACGTTCCACCGCCTATGATCTTGTGGCAGTGGAAAAGGGGAAACGTCTGGTGAATATTGACTCTCAGGCACCGAATAAGGTGGTGGGTGAATGGCTGAAAAAGAAGGAGCTGTTTCCGGAACTGTCAGCGGTACGCCCGGAGACGGTATATGGCAATTCCAGATTCGATTTTTATATCGAGAACGGGGAGGAAAAGATTTTCCTGGAAGTGAAGGGAGTGACCCTGGAAGAGAACGGAGTGGTCAGCTTTCCGGATGCACCCTCGGACCGTGCAGTCAAACATGTGGAAGAACTGATTGAGGCAAAGAAGAACGGCTACCGGGTCTTTGTCCTTTTTGTGGTTCAGATGCAGGACGTCAGGTGGTTTGAGCCAAACCGGGAGATACATCCCGAATTTGCCGAAGCCTTGTGTCGTGCGGCAGAAGCAGGTGTGGAGATGGTTGCTTATGACTGCTTGGTGGGGACTGACACTTTGCATATCAACAGACCTGTTCCGATTCGGCTTCGAGGATCAGCCCTTGCGGAGGTGCCGGGCAGACTGCTTTGCTGGTATGATGCCAATCGCAGGGTTCTGCCCTGGAGAGAGGAGCCTACGCCCTATCATGTATGGGTGTCGGAAATCATGCTGCAGCAGACCCGGGTGGAAGCTGTGAAGCCTTACTATGCAAGGTTTATGAAGGCATTACCGGATATCCGGGCGCTGGCAGAGACCGGGGAAGAACAGCTGTTAAAGCTTTGGGAGGGACTGGGGTATTACAACCGGGTGCGGAATCTTCAGAAGGCTGCGATACAGATCATCGAGAATTACGGCGGCGTCATGCCGTCAGATTTTGAGGAGCTTCTTAAGCTGACCGGAATCGGACGATATACTGCAGGTGCAATCTCTTCAATAGCCTACGGACAACCTAATCCTGCAGTGGACGGTAATGTGCTCAGAGTGCTTTCCAGATTGAGGATGGATGAAAGGCTGATTTCGGAGGAGAAGGTCAGGCTCTCGGTAGAGAAGGATCTGGCGGAGCTAATGCCGGAAGACAGACCGGGAGATTTCAACCAGGCAATGATGGAAATCGGAGCCTGCGTCTGCATTCCGAACGGGGCACCGCTCTGTGACCGGTGTCCTCTGGAAGATATCTGCAAGGCTCATCTGTCAGGCATGGAGAGAGAGTACCCCAAGAAGGCACAAAAGGCCCCTCGGACGGTAGAAAAGAAGACTGTTTTAGTGATCTGTGATGAGAACAAGACGGTGGTTCAAAAGAGAAAGAACCGTGGTTTATTGGCAGGGATGTATGAATTTCCCGGGATGACGGGACATCGAACCCCGGAGGAGGTTACGGCATATCTGGCAGAAAACGGGATAAAGGTGGTCAGAATCCTGCCTCTTGCGGATACGAAGCATATATTTACACATAAGGAATGGCATATGAAGGGATACATGATTCGTGCCGATGAATTGGAACATGGTGAGCTGAAAGGGGAGGCGGCGGACTGGATTTATATCGATCCCGCAGAAACTGCAGAGAAGTATCCGATTCCTTCCGCCTTCAGCGCCTATGCGAAAATGCTGAATATGAGACAGGGAATGTTTAAGGAACAATGATCCGAATCGCCTGTTGTTCACAGGAGACTGTGATTTTGCTGCTCTTTCTGGCAACTTCACCATCCGTATGTACCCAGAGCGGAGTAGAAGTCTCAATGGTAAGCCCCGGGGCTTTGAATCCGGTGATTCCCTTATAACGGTAGTGTTTTCCTTTAAAAGCAGAAGGCAGTGCCATCAGGACTTTTGGCTTTGACAGATCGGCTGCCATACACATATCCAGAATACCGTCTGTGGCATCTGCCTCAGGGCAGAAGTTGAACCCACCGCCTTCGAAGCGGTGAAGCATACAGACGGTAAAATACATTTTGTCAATCTGAAATACCGTGGTGTCAGATAAAATTATCTTTGCCGATACTTTCTTTGTGCCTATCAATTGCTTCAGGGCAATCCATAAATAAACGATTTTCCCAAGCCCGATTTTGTTAAGAATCTTTTTGATTCCGGAACGGAGAACCTCCTCGCAGGTGGCAGCATCGTAGCCGATACCGCAGCTGACCGCAAAACGGTGGGTTTCTCCGTCTTCATAGGTCACGGTTCCCAAATCGAAAGCCTGTTCCCTGCCGGAGCTGAGAATCAGTTCCAGAGCCTGGGCAGGATTGGAGGGAATCCTCAGATCTCTGGCAAAATCATTGCTGGAACCCGTGGGAAGATAGCCGATTACGGCACGGGAGGTATCGGTGATACCCTGCAAAGCTTCATTGATTGTCCCGTCACCGCCCAATATGATGAAGTGTACCGGAGTTTCTTTGCTGTCTGCCATTATCTTTGCCGTCAGTGCAGCCACATCTCCGGGATGCTTGGAGAAATAAGCACAATAGGCAACTTCTCTTTGCTGTAGGATAGGCTCCACCTGTTTTTCCCAGATCCTGATTCCTTTTCCGGAACGGGATGCGGGATTGATGATGATATGATACATGTCTTTGCCTCTTTTTGTCGGATTTTATACTATTTTACCGCCGGATTCTTCATAAGTAAATAAGAAATACAAGAATTACAAGACTTGCGAAGAGCTCTTTTATTCGGTATAATACTGACTGTGAATGTATATTTATGAAAAACGAAAGTATTTTATTAAAATATTCTGTCGGGAAGCGGAGATGGAATGGCAAAAGTACGATTGTTAAGATATGCTGTAGTTCATTTTCTGGTGGATCTTGGCTGTACCTTATTAGTATTGGGACGAATTTGTCCCCAGAGCAATTCGGCAATGGTAATACTATTATATAATTTTTTTGCCTTTGCAGTACAGATGCCCATGGGATTAGTTGCTGACAAGATAGGCAGATGTCGGTATTTTGCGGCGGCAGGGTGTCTCCTGGTACTGGCGGGCTGGCTATTGCCGGCCGGAGTGCCTGCTGCCATGACAGCCGGACTGGGGAATGCCGCCTTTCACGTTGGTGGGGGTCTGAATACGTTGAACGAGAGCGGTGATAAAGCGGGTCCTCTGGGGCTGTTTGTTTCGACAGGAGCCTTTGGGGTATATTTCGGCGGTCAGTGGGCGTTGAACGGATATGATCCATATATATGTCTTTTGTTGGGAATTTCAGCCCTTGTTTTACTGCCGGCGGGCGGGAAAACAGAAAATGCCGGGTTGGAACTGCCCGGAGGAAATGAGGGACTTATTCCGGCAATTCTTTGTCTGCTGGCGGTTGTCATACTTCGTTCCCTGTTGGGGCTGGCTGCCGATTTACCTTGGAAGGCTGAGCATGGAATCCTTGCGGTGAGCGCTGTGGCAGGAGGGAAGGCCGCAGGAGGATATCTGGCAGACCGTTTTGGAACCATGAGGGTTGCGATGGCAAGTCTTGGACTTGCAGCAGTTTGTTTTTTCGCGGGGAAACATATATTGTTTGGTGTTCCGGCATTATTTTTATTTAACATGACGATGCCGCTGACATTGTGGGCGGTGGCGAGATTAATGCCGGGAATCAAGGGTTTTTCTTTCGGATTATTGACGTTTGGATTGTTTTTGGGATTTTTGCCGGTTTTTTATGGAATGTCCGGATTAACTACTGTCTGTTTGGGAATCGGAACCGTAATATCGATACCGATATTGTATTGCGGACTTCGTAAGGCCGGAAAGGGTAATACCAATGGTATTTCTTGAATTTGCACTCTCATTCATTCTGACTTTGTTCCTGGAGGGCAGTGTGGCATTGCTCTGGCACTTTCGGGGGAAGAACTGGCTTTTGTTTGTGCTGGTAAACCTCCTGACGAACCCTTTGGTAGTGCTTTTTCATGCAATGTTTCCCGGATGGCCTGTTTTAATTGTGCTGGAAATATCGGCATTTACAGTAGAAGGACTATGTTATCGGGCATGGGGAGAAAAGATACCATATCCGGTTTTGTTTGCGGCACTTGCCAATCTTTTTTCTTTTGGTATGGGTTTGGTAATTAATTTGTGGATATAGAAAAGAGACTTTGAATAATATGTGTTAAGTCCGAATCATTGGACAGAAGGGATGGCAAAAGGTGAGAAAAATTAAGAAAACAGCAGCGGTTCTATTGGTGGCTTGCGCTTTGGCGGTGGGGCTGTTTCCGGAGCAGGTTCGGGCTGATGTGGTTATTGAGCTTGAATACAAGGATGACTTCCTGAAGAAACACGAAAGTGAATGTGAGGAAGTCCGCAAATCTTTTCTTGTGAATAGCCCTGCGGGAAAGCTGACTGTATACAGCAGCCCGGAATCAGCGAAGAAAAAGACAGAATATGAAAATGGGACGATCCTACAGGGAATCTGGAGATATGAGGACAAGGGCGGAGAGGAATGGTATGCGCTGAAGTCCCCGGAAGCTCATGGCGAGACAATCGAGATTAGCGGTTGGATCAGAACGGCAGAGTGTTTTCCGATACCGGATAACAATGCTTTTTTACAAAAGTACAGTGAGGAGTTTGTAAGCATGGATCCTGCTTATGAGGATGCGCTGAAGGAGGTATCCACAGTAACTTTCTGGAGTTATCCCTGCTCCGGTGTGATCGCGGCTGAGGAGGTACAGGTGGGAGACCTGGCTGAAACAGGTGGTATTAATGCCTATTGCGGAAAGTTCTGGAAAGATCCGGAGGGGAGAGTCTGGGGATATATCAATTACTTTCGAGGCATACGTAATGTCTGGTTGTGCCTGAGTGCTCCCTCCGCTACCGATATTGAGGCGGATGACAGGGTGTTGAGCCTGGCTCCCGAAGTGATTTATCCCGCAGGGAAGGATGGTATTACGGAGGAGCAAAAGACCGGTAAGGACGGCGAGGACAATGATGACGGCGAGGACAATGAGGAGGGAGAGAGCAATGAGGACGGCAGCTCCCCCGGCAATAATATAACCCTCGTGACGATAGGGGCTGTCTTTGCGGTTACAGCGGTTACAATAGTATTGCTGATGGTGTTCTTTGGCGGTTCCCGTAAGAAAAATAATAATAAGGAGGCTTCAGATGAAGAAAAATGAAGGATATATACAGGATTATGCACAGCTGTGCAGAGAGGCTGACAGGCTGGAAGCGCAGCTCTTTGATGAATATGAGGTTCAGAGAGGATTACGTGATAAAAACGGAAACGGAGTCGTAACCGGTCTGACTAATATTTCAAGGATTGATTCCTTTGAGATGATAGATGGTGTTAAGACACCCTGTGAGGGTAAATTATGGTATCGCGGATACAATTGCATAGAACTTGTTAACGGATTCCGCGGTAAGAATTTTGGATTTGAAGAGGTGGCATATCTGCTTCTCTTCGGAGAATTGCCTACGCAACAGCAGTTGGAGGATTTCCGGAATATTCTGATCGCACACCGGACGCTTCCTACCAATTTTACCAGAGATGTCATCATGAAAGCACCCAGCAGTGATATCATGAACTCCCTGATCAGAAGCGTGTTGACCCTGGCTTCTTATGACAAGAATTGCAGCGACACTTCCATAGAGAATGTCCTGCGTCAGTGTATCGGACTGATCAGTGTATTTCCGATGCTGGCGGTTTATGGGTACCATGCGTACAATCATTATCAGAACGATGAAAGTATGTACATACACCGTCCCTCCAATAAGCTTTCCACTGCTGAAAATCTGTTGATGATGCTGAGACCGGACAAAAAATATACAGAGCTGGAAGCGAAAGTACTGGATATTGCCTTGGTCTTACATATGGAGCATGGTGGAGGAAACAATTCCACCTTTACCACTCGCGTGGTCACCTCCTCCGGTTCGGATACCTATTCTGTTGTGGCGGCTGCATTGTCTTCCCTGAAAGGACCTAAGCACGGTGGTGCAAACATAAAGGTCGTTGAGATGATGAGGGACATCGAAAAGAATGTCAAAGACTGGACAGACGAGGATGCAGTAAGGGCATATTTGAAGAAAATTCTGAACAAAGAGGCTTTCGACGGTAAGGGATTGATCTATGGTATGGGGCATGCAGTGTATTCTTTGTCAGATCCCAGAGCGCAGGTATTCAAAGGTTTTGTGCAGCAGCTTGCGGAAGCAAAGGGGCGTAATAAGGACTTTGCGCTCTACTCCATGATTGAACGTATTGCACCTGAGGTGATTTCGGAGAAGGCGCGCATCTATAAGGGCGTCAGTGCAAATGTGGATTTTTACAGCGGTTTTGTGTACAGCATGCTGGAGATTCCGCTGGAACTCTACACACCTATTTTTGCGATTGCCAGAATCGTCGGCTGGAGTGCACACAGAATAGAAGAGCTTATCAATATGGATAAGATTATCCGTCCTGCCTACAAGAGTGTGATGCAGCCAAGAGAATATAAAAGGATGGAAGACAGACAGTGATTCGGGAAAAGCGGGGATAAGAGCGGGAGACCGGACAAAAGAATATTGGATATCAGAGCCGATTGGAAGTGTGTCACATTTCTGATCGGCTTTTTCGTTTTGAAAAGACCCCATGTTCAGGTCAAAAAAGAATAAAAATCTTAACTTTTGTTAAAATATTGTTAAATCATATTGCCGGATATTTCATTCTGAAACATATGTAGTAGAATAGAGTTAAGTCGGGAAACTTGTGGGTGGCGTGAAACGAGGTGCTGCAATGGGAACCGTGATTGATTATATAAAAAAATATGGACATTATTCATTTCGTGAATTTCCCATGACAGAGGTGGATAGTCTTGCGCTCTGTCAGCTGAGTTACCTGAAGTTTGAAGGTATGGTACCGCAGCTTGGAGAAAATAAACCTGCAGTATCCCTGGCAAGTCTGAAAAAGCACCCGGATTATGAGAAGCTGTTTGCGGATGTGAGATTTGAAGAATCAAACAGGGCATTGATAGAAAGTATGCTTTCGCGCAGAAGATATCGGAATCTCAAAATGAACTTTTACATCAATCTTGTGGCGAAACAGCGGGAAACACAGTTCTCTGCCATCACCTTTGTGCTGGATGACGGTACCGTTTATGTGGCATTTCGCGGCACGGATGAGACAATTGTCGGATGGAAAGAAGACTTTAATATGGCTTTTCTGTATCCGGTACCCAGTCAGGAATACAGTGTCTCCTATTTGAACAGAGTGGCAACGAGCTTTCATGGTCCCTTGTATGTTGGGGGACATTCCAAAGGGGGGAATCTGGCAGTCTATAGCTCCATGAATTGTACCCCCGAGATTCAGGAACGTATCTGCAGAATATACAGTTTGGACGGTCCCGGATTCCGGCCGGAGGTCCTGGATCAGATCAATTATCGCATGATCGCTGACAGAGTAGTGAAAATACTTCCCCATTCTTCCCTTGTGGGTATGCTTTTTGAATCTGACATGAGATATCAGGTGGTGGAAAGTAAGACTTTCGGGTTGATGCAGCATGATCCTTATACCTGGCAGGTGGAGGGGGATCACTTGAAGCATGTGGAGAGTATATACGAGTCCAGAAAACGCATGGACAATACCTTGAATACCTGGGTGCTTTCCCTGGATCAGAAACAGTTAAAAATCTTCGTGGACACACTATATGATTTGATTTCCGCCTCGGAGGCTGAAGATCTGATTGAATTGACGGCTGAGTGGAAACGCAGTATGAACGGCATTATTGCGGCTTTGAAAGAAGTAGATGATAAGACCAGGGAAGTCCTGAAAACGGTTATCAAATCTCTTTTTGAGATTGCCGCCGAACAGATGAAGGACAACTTAGTCCGGGAAACCCGGAATGTCATTGATGGCACGAAGGAATTAATGACAAAAAGTAAAGCAAAACTTTCTCGCCGGAAAGGTTAGTTCTATTCTCCCGAAGGCGTTCCGGATGCCATTGTACGCCCAGTATGGGAAGGGAATCATGGGCGATGGCTTCCGGACAGTTGTCCAGTGGACAGTATTGAACAATGCTGAGGCCCCTGCCGGCTTTATCAATGGCCTGATGGTGAGCGCTGTTGATTACAAGCTCTCTGCCGTAGAGAGCTTCCAGCCAGGAGTTCTCTGCGATACGGGAAGTGTGATATTGATCGCAGCTTTCGTATCTGTGCAGGAAGGCGGTGGGAAGGTCCTGAAGGATAGTTCCGCCGAGCCCAACATTGATAATCTGCATTCCCTTACATATTCCGAGAATCGGGATGCCCTTTTTCATACATAAGATAAATGCCTGAAGCTGCAGGATATCCAGTTCAGTGTCTATGTTGCGGGAGCCGCAATTCTTTTTGCCGAAGAAGGCAGGATTGATATCACCGCCTCCGGGGAGTAACAGGGCATCACATTCCGCGATTTCCCCCTGATTCAGCGTCACGATGGCTTCTGCACCTGCGGAAGCAACATATCTTATGTAATTGGCAGTCGATGATTTTCTGCCTGCTATAGCGATTTTCATGGATTTCCCCTTTGAATGAAAGCTGTTTTTTTAGTATATGTTGTGATGTGGGAAAAAATCTGTTAGAATACATGTGTTTATCTATTGAGGATTGTTGAGGAAGCTGAAATGAAGAATAAAAACCAAAAGATTATTCTGGCAGGTGCCTTTTTTTTGCCGGTACTGGTTATGCTTATCTTGTTTATTATTAAGTGTATTTACCCTTTTGGAGATTCCTGTTTCTTGTCAGGTGATCTATATCATCAGTACATGCCCTTTTTCAGGGAAATACTGCGTAAAGTCAGAGCCGGAGAGAGCCTGGACTTCTCGCTTTATGTCGGAATCGGCTCCAATTTTATGGCACTTCTGATTTATTACCTGGCCAGTCCCCTGCACATATTTTCACTGTTGGTACCGGAGGAATTTCTCATTGAGTTTATCAGTTATCTGATCGTACTGAAGGTTGGACTCTGCGGTCTCACGGCCACAATATATCTGAGGAAGCATTTTGAGACCGAAAGTCCCGCGGTGCTGCTGTTTTCCATGTTCTATGCATTTTCCGGATTTATGGCGGCATATAACTATAATATCATGTGGGTGGACTGCGTCTGGCTCTTTCCGTTGATTGTTCTGGGACTTGAGAGATTGGTAAAAGAAGGAAAATACGGGCTGTATTGTGTTACCCTGGCTTTGTCCATTTTCACGAATTTTTATCTCTCCATTATGATCTGTATTTTTTTAGTGTTTTACTTTTGCTTTCTCTTGCTGACAGAAAGAGGACACTTCTGGAGGAGTGTGGGATATTTCTCGCTTTTTTCGTTGATTGCCGGAGGAATGGCGGCTATTATGCTGATTCCTGCGGCCAAGGCACTGATGCAGACGGATTTTGGTGACATGGAT
>SAMEA3663273__coassemble_219_pt1 | contig 14328 bp, 8 predicted proteins | sample SAMEA3663273__metabat2_low_PE_019 | metagenome-assembled genome bin SAMEA3663273 (sample SAMEA3663273) | pig gut metagenome | biome: pig gut; feature: pig-associated habitat; material: faeces | place: China | collected 2013
CCTCCCTGTATGCAAAATATGACAGAGCTTCACCTACCACACAGTATGTTACCTACGACGAGAACGGCAAGGCAGTAACTCATGACAACACTGTTATGAAGACCGTGCTGAACTATGTTGGCGGTGAAGCGTGGAGAAGTGCCGGACAGTGGATCGAGTGGGAGTTTGAAGTCCCCGAGGACGGCTACTACAATATTACGATTAAAGGCCGTCAGAACTATGCCCGCGGTAATGTTTCCAACAGAATCGTATATATCGACGGAGAGATTCCTTTTGAGGAATTGAAGGAAGTACGTTTTGAATATGAAAATGACTGGCAGTACAAGAAGCTTGGAGAAGAAAGCGGAGAGGCATATCAGTTCTACCTTACAAAGGGTAAGCATACCATTCGCATGGAAGCTGCTCTCGGCGGGCTCGGTCCCATCCTGGAGGATCTTGAGAACTCAACCTTCCGCCTGAACCAGATTTACAGAAAGATTCTGGTTTATACCGGAGCAAATCCCGACCAGTACAGAGATTACCAGATTAACAGAAACTATCCTGAAGTTATGGAGGCAATGAATCTGGAGTCCATGAGACTTTACAAGATTGTCGATGACATGGTTGCCTACAGCGGACAGAAGGCAGACCAGATTGCGACTGCACAGACCGTTGCACAGCAGCTGGAGCGTTTCTGTGAAAAGCCTAACAAGATTACGGTTGAGTTTACGACCTTCAAGGATAACATCACTGCAATCGGTACGGCTACACTGAATATGAGCGAGACAAAGCTTGATGTGGACTACATCGTTGTCAGCGGTGTGGATGCCAAGGTTAAGAACAAGAAGGCAAATGTGTTCAACAAGCTGTGGCACGAGGTTAAGTCCTTTGGAGCTTCCTTCCTGGTTGATTACAACTCGGTCGGTGACGTATATGATGACGGAGAAGATGAGGTTATCAAGGTATGGGTTCTGACCGGTAGAGATCAGGGAACCATTCTGAAGTCCATGATTGACGAGTCCTTCACGCCGAATACCAATATCAGGGTTAACGTTGAAATCGTCGGTGCAGATGCACTGCTGAATGCGGTTATCGCCGGCAGAGGTCCTAACGTTGTATTGTCGGTAGGTGCCGATCAGCCTGTCAATTACGCACTGAGACATGCGTCGGAGGACATTACACAGTTCGAAGGATGGGAAGAGGTGTTCTCACACTTCACTCCCAGCTCCTATGAGCAGTATACCTTGGATGGCGGTATCTACGGTGTGCCCGAGACCCAGACCTTCAATGTTATGTTCTATCGTAAGGACGTTCTTGATGAACTGGGACTGGAGGTGCCCGAGACCTGGCAGGATCTGGTGGAAATGCTTCCTACCATCCAGGGTAACAATCTGTCAGTGGGTCTTCCCAGTGCTGCAGGAAGCAGCTCTACCGCGGCAGCTACCACGGCAGTAGCTTCCAATGCCCCTGACCTGTCCATGTACTTTGCGCTTCTCTTCCAGAATGGCGGAGATATCTACAACGAGGCAGGAACCAGAACAAGAGTAGATGATGAAGCAGGTATCAAGGCGTTTGACGATTATGTGAGATATTTCAATGACTATGGTCTTCCTACCATTTATGACTTTGTAAGCCGTTTCCGTTCCGGCGAGATGCCCATCGGTATCCAGGCTTACTCGGTATACAACACGTTGCAGGTATCCGCACCTGAGATCAGAGGACTGTGGGACTTCACACTGATTCCCGGTACGGAACGGGTAGATGCAAATGGCAAGAAATATATTGATCACTCTGCGTTTATTACCGGTAGCGCAACCATGATGATCGCTTCCGACAATGAGAGCATCAAACAGAAATCATGGGAATTCATGAAGTGGTGGGCTGATGTAGATACTCAGGTTCGCTTCGGTCGTGAGATTGAAGCACTGCTTGGTGCTTCCGCAAGATATAATACGGCGAACAAGGATGCATTCGTGCAGCTGTCATGGAGCGCAGACGACATCGAAGTGCTGAATGAACAGTGGGACAACACGGTAGGCATCAGAGAAGTTCCCGGAGGATACTATACCGGACGTCATATCGCCAACGCAATCCGAAAGGTACTGAACGATAAGGATGATACCCGCGAAACGATTATCGACTACTCCATTAAGATTGAAGACGAGATTGATAAGAAACGAAAAGAATTCGGAATGCCGGTAGAAGAATAGGGGAGTGTAAGATGAAAGAATTTTTTAGCAAGTATATCGCACTTCGCAAACACAATGCGCAAGTGGCAATCAAAAAAGCAAAGAGAAGCAAAATGTGTTATGCCTTCCTGGCGCCCTATGCTATTCTGTTCACCTTGTTCTTCATAGCGCCGGTTGTGATTTCCATTTTCTTCAGCTTCACTTATTACAATGTATTAGAATCCCCCAGATTCCTGGGAGTACAGAACTATGTTAGCCTGATCCTGGAGGATGATATCTTCCTCCAGGCAATCAAGAACACCTTTATGATAGCGATTATCACAGGTCCTCTGGGATACATCATGTCCTTCCTGTTTGCGTGGCTGATTAACGAATTGCCCAGATGGGTTCGAAGCATTGCAGTTATCATTTTCTATGCACCTTCCATTGCGGGTAACTGTTATGTTATCTTCTCTGTATTCTTCAGAGGTGATGCTTACGGACATGTAAATGCTTTGCTTATGAAGCTGGGAATTATCGATGCACCTATTCTTTGGTTTATCAATCCTACCTACATGCTCCCTATCTGTATGGTAGTTATCCTCTGGATGAGCCTCGGTACCGGATTCCTTTCCTTCGTGGCAGGTCTTCAGGGTGTTGACAGATCTCAGTTTGAGGCCGGCTACATGGATGGTATTAAAAACCGTTGGCAGGAGCTTTGGTATATCACATTGCCTAACATGAAGCCTATGCTTCTGTTCGGTGCAATCATGGCAATCACCCAGGCGTTCGGTGTCTGCGACGTAACCATGCAGCTGTGCGGATATCCCAGTACGGACTATGCGGCAAGAACGATTGCTACCCACCTGTTCGACTATGGTTCCACCAGATTCGAGATGGGCTATGCATGTGCCATCGCAACGATTCTGTTCCTGATGATGTATTTGTGTAATAAAGCAATTCAAAGTCTGTTGAGAAGAGTGGGGACCTGATATGAGCAAAAAGAATAAAGAAACAGTTGAAAAAGTTTATCACAAAAAATTAATTAAGAGAAGAAAGCCCAACCGTTCCATAGCGGGAGATATCGCTTTGTATATTTTCCTGGCACTGGTTGCTTTCGTAATGTTCTTTCCCATTATATTTGCAGTATCCAATGCGCTGAAGCCTTTGGATGAGTTGTTCCGGTTCCCGCCCAAGATTCTGGCGCAGAACCCTACCTTTGACAACTTCGCGGATCTGTTTGTTACCATGGGTAAATCCTGGGTTACCTTCTCAAGATATCTGTTCAATACAGTATTCATGACGGCAGCAGGTACAGCCGGACATCTGATTATCGCTTCCATGGCGGCATTCGTTCTGGCAAAATACGATTTTCCCGGTGGCGGAGCATTCTTTAAGCTGGTTACCATAGCAATAATGTTCACGGGATATGTTACTGTAATTCCTAACTACCTGATCATCAACGCACTGGGTATGGTAGACACCTACTGGGCAATCATCATCCCGGCATTTGCTTCTCCTATGGGTCTGTTCCTTATGAAGCAGTTCATGGAAGGACTTCCTACCTCATTGATTGAGGCTGCAAAAATCGACGGCGCAAACGAATGGCGTGTATTCAGCAACATTGTAATGCCTAACGTAAAGCCTGCATGGATGACCCTGATTATCTTCTCCGTACAGGGACTTTGGAATAACAGAGCAACGACCTTTATCTATTCTGAGGAGAAGAAGACGCTTCCCTTTGCAATGCAGCAGATTCAGGCAGGTGGTATTGCAAGAACCGGACAGGGCGCAGCGGTGCTGGTAGTCCTCATGGTGGTTCCCATTGCAATATTCATCTTCTCCGAGAGCCAGATTCTGGAGACGATGGCAAGCTCCGGTCTGAAAGATTAACAGAGAACGAGGTGGCGTATGAATAAATTGATGAAAAGAATCGGCGCACTGGCGCTCAGCACCGTCGTTTGGATGGGTGCTGCGATTACTACCTGCGCAAAAGATGACAACTATACCTACAATTACGACTGGTGGGGAGATGTTCAGGATTCTCCGGATTTCTATACCGTAACCGGTGTCTACACTTCGGTGGAGCTGGAGTTGGATAAGAAGATGAACACACCCAGCGGAATGTGTGTCAAGGATAATCTGGTATATGTCTGCGATACAGGCAACAACCGCATTCTTGTTTTCGAGAGAAACGATAAGGGTGAATTGAAGCTGAAAAGAGAGTTCGACAGGTTCCAGGGAGATGTGGAGGTCAACACCTTCTCGGCTCCTACAGACATAGCTGTTTCGGATGAGGGGGATATCTACATAGCAGACGGAGGAAATGCAAGAATCCTGAAGCTGGATAAGAACCTCAATTACCAGATGCAGTTTATTAAGCCGGTGGAGAATACGATTACAGAGGAAACAATCTTCCTTCCCAACAAGATTGATATTGATACCACAGGTCGTGTATACTGTGTGGCAACCGGTATCAACAAGGGTATTATCAAATACGAGGCTGATGGTTCCTTCTCCGGTTTCGTGGGTGCAAATAAGGTTAGTTTCAACTGGACCGACTATATTTATAAAAAGTTTGCCACCCAGGAGCAGAGAGACAGAATGGAATCCTTCGTGCCTACCGAGTACGACAATATCTACATGGACTACGAAGGCTTCATCTACGCCTGCAAGGGTAACCAGACACAGGAAGCGCTGGAGGAAGACGGAGCTGCAGCGGTTCGAAGACTGAACCTTCTGGGAAATGATATTCTGGTACAAAACGGTGAGTGGGGTGTATACGGTGACCTCTATATGGGCGAAGGCGGCGGATATGAAGGTCCCTCCAGCTTTATCGATGTGACCGGTCTTGAGAATGACGTTTATTTCTGTCTGGATAAGAAGAGAGGACGTATCTTCAGCTATGACGACCAGGGAAATATCATGTTCGTCTGCGGCGGCGGACAGAGTCCCATGGACGGATATTTCAAGTCTCCCATAGCCATCGACCATATCGGTACCGACCTTTTGGTGCTGGATATGCTTGACTGCAGTATCACCACCTTTACACTGACAGAGTTCGGAAGTCTGGTGTTCAAGGCTATGGATCAGTTTGACCAGGGTGAATATGACGCTTCGGGAGCAACATGGGAAGAGGTCATGAAACTGAACGGTAACTATGATCGTGCCTATATCGGTATCGGACGTTCCCTGCTTCGACAGGAGAAATACAAAGAAGCAATGGATTACTTTGAACTGAAGTATGATGCCGAGAACTATTCCAAGGCATTTAAGCAGTACAGAAAACAGTGGGTTGAGGAACATATCGGACTGATTGTGCTTGTCATACTGGCACTATTCCTGATTCCCATGGGCATCGGTAAGGTAAAGGCAATCAAGCATGAGATAGATATCGCTGATATCTTCAAGTGAGGAACGGATGGAGGACGATATGAAAGCTTTGATTAAAAAAGACAAATTACAACACTATTTGGCAACGCTGAAATTCGCGCTGTACTGCATTACCCATCCTCTTGACGGCTTTTGGGATCTGACTCACGAGAAGAGAGGCTCTTATGCAGCGGCGAATACGATTCTGATCATAACATTGATTATGAGGCTGGTAAAGCTCAGATATACAAGCTTTATCATCCAGGCGGTCTATTGGGAAGAGATTAACATGGTGCTATATATGGCCAGCGTGCTGTTCCCTCTGGCACTGTTCGTAATAGGCAACTGGGCACTTACCACACTGTTCGACGGTAAGGGTAGACTGGGGCAGGTATATATGGCAACCTGTTACTGCTTCACACCCTACCCGCTGCTTCAGCTTCCCCTGACGATCATGAGTAACTTTGTCACTGTGGATGAGGCAGAGTTCTACAGTGTCATAAGCGGACTGTCACTGGTATGGTGTGCGATACTGATAATCGCAGCCATGGGTCAGATTCATGAGTATTCCGCAGGAAAGAACATACTGTTTATGGTGGCAAGTCTCTTTGCAATGTTGGTTATGGTCTTTATCCTCATGCTTTTCTTCAGCATGATATCACAGGGCATTGCGTATTTTATCTCTTTGGGAAGAGAGCTTCTGTTCCGATTGTAACAGGGGAACAGAGTATCCGGTAGAAACGAAAAGGATGGAACAATCATGAAGAAAGAAAAATCAGTAAAAAAATCAAATCGTGATAATGCGGTATTGAAACAACTGAAAAGTTTGATCTTCCCCCTGATTATGTGCGCAATCATAGTGGCTGGTATTATTTTTGTGCTGAACTACAAGGGTAAGGAGACGGAAGAGAAGATTATTGCGATTCACGGTTATGACGGATCCGACAAACCCATTGTCATGGAAAATGCGGATTTGAAATTTACCATGGATCCTCTGACAACACAGTTTACTCTGGAGGTTAAGAAGACCGGTAAGGTCTGGTATTCCAATCCGCAGGATGTGGATAGCGATACCATAGCACTGAATCTGGAGAAGAATTACCTCAAATCAACGTTGACCATGTCCTACTGTGCCGACGGTGGTGCGGAGGTCAAATTCAACAGCTGGCAGCAGAGCGTTGCCAACGGTCTGTATGAGATTGAGACCGGCGACAATTTTGTGAAAATATTGTACAGCTTAGGTAACGTTGAGAGAGAATATTATATTCCCCCCGTTACCACAGAGACAAAATATGACGCCTGGTGTGCACAGATGTCAAACACGGATAAGATGTTCGTGGACAGAAACTACAAGAAGTATGACATCAACAATCTGGGCGCAAAGGATGACAAGGAAGCATTACTTGCCAGCTATCCTATTCTGGAGACAGAGGTTATCTATGTACTGCGTGACAAGGTAGGTCCTGCATCCCTGCAGAAGATGGAAACAATCTTCGAATCTCTGGGATATAGCGTTGAGGATTATCAGGCGGACAAGGAACTTGATTTTGCTGAGAAGGTATCCGACAAGCCGATTTTTAACATCAACGTCATCTATCGTCTGGACGGAGATGAGTTCATAGTAGAAGTGCCTATCAATGAGATGGAATTCAAGGATGAATATCCGATCTACGCCGTGTGTCCTCTGCCTTATTTCGGCGCGGGCGGCACAGAGGATGAAGGATATCTGCTGGTACCGGAAGGCGGCGGAGCCATCATCAACTTCAACAGCGGCAAGACCGCACAGAGCAGCTACTATTCCAATCTCTACGGCTGGGACATGGCACTGAGAAGAGACGCTGTGGTACATAATACCAGATCCTACTTCAATGCCTTTGGTATTGCGAACGGAGAGGATTCCATGCTGTGTATCCTGGACGGAGGACGTTCCTATGCATCCGTGAGAGCGGATATCAGCGGCAAAGCAAACAGCTACAACTTTGCAAATGCTCTTTATACTGTCTGCCAGAGAGAGCAGTTCGAGATGGATCAGACAGGTAGCAACACAGCTATTTATGTATATCAGAAGAATCTGCAGGAGGAGACAATCTCCCAGAGATATCGTTTTCTGAATAGTACGGATTACGCTGATATGGCAAGATCCTATCGCGAATATCTGCTGAAGGAGTATGACGGCTATTTTACCAAGAATGAAGACAGCTCCACACCGGTTTCCATTGAAATCGTAGGTGCAGTGGATAAGGTCAAGCAGGTTCTCGGTGTACCCGTATCCAGACCTCTGGAGCTGACCAGCTATAAGGATGCCCAGGCGATGATTCAGAAGCTTTCCGACCAGGGAATGAAGAATATGTCCGTGAAGCTCTCCGGATGGTGTAACGGTGGTATTTATCAAAAGGTTCTGAGTAAGGTTAAGCTGATATCGGATCTGGGAAGCAAGAAGGATCTGAAGAATATGATTTCCACCGCCGGCAGCCTGGGAGTGGATGTGTATCTGGATGGCGTAACCCATTATGCATATAACAGTGATATTTTTGACGGCTTCTTCTCCTATACCGACGCAGCCAAGCTGATTTCCAAGGAGAGAGCAGAGCTGCATCCCTACAGTGTGGTTACCTTTGCTGAGAGGGAAAACTGGAAGAATTACTTCCTGCTTCATACGGATAAGGCCATGGAGATGGCTAAGAACCTGTCCGACTTTGCAAATAAATACGGTGCAGGCGTATCCTACCGCGATACAGGAAAGGATCTGTCCGCGGACTATTACAGGAAAAAGCTTTATTCAAGACAATCCGTACTTGAGCTTCAACAGGAGATGCTTAAGGGTCAGGCAGATGCAGGACAGAATGTTATGATTAACATGGGTAATGACTATGCGCTTCCCTATGCGGATATTGTGACCAATATGAATCTCAGAGGCAGCCAGTACACGATCCTTGATGGTTTCGTTCCTTTCTATGAGATTGCCATCCACGGCTATGTGAACTATACCGGCGAGTCACTGAATCTGTCGGAGAATCTGCAGGATGAGCTGCTGCGTTCCGCAGAATACGGCGCAGGACTTTCCTTTACCCTGATGCAGCAGAGTGCATTTGCACTTCAGAAGACCCTCTACACTGAATACTATGGTGCTGATTTCAATGCATGGAATGATACGATCATGGAGATTTACAACAGATATAACAGTGAACTGGGACATGTGTATAATCAGGAAATGACCGGTCATCAAATACTTGCTCCCGGCTTCACCTGCACCACATATGAAGACGGCACGAAGGTATATGTAAACTATGACTATGAAGCTGCTGTGGCACCTTCCGGGGAGAAGATTCCCGCGAGGGACTATAAGGTGATCCGATAGCAGTTGATGGAAAGAATAAGCAAGGTAGAAAGGGCAGTGTAGGTATGAAGAGACAGAAGAATAAGTTAGCAGGTCTTCAGAAACGCAAGGCAATTTCCGGATATCTGTTTGTCGCACCGTTTATCGTCGGATTTCTGATGTTCATGGTGAGACCGTTTTTCAATTCGCTCTATATGAGCTTCTGTAAGGTGAATACGGGCGCAGGAGAGTTTAGTATGAACTGGGTCGGGATGTTCAATTACAATTACATATTTAAGGTGGATCCGGACTATTCCAGGCTTCTGATCGAAGAGATTTCCAGAATGTGTATCTATTCTGTGGCAATCATGGTATTCAGCTTCTTCGTGGCGTTGATACTGAATCAGAAGTTCAAGGGAAGAGCTCTGGTGAGAGCGGTATTTTTCCTTCCCGTGATTCTGGCTTCCGGCGTTATGCTGGGACTGGAGGAGAACAACTCCCTGATGTCCAATCTGCAGGCAACAGTACAGACGTCCGTTGAGGGTATTAGTGTCACCGGTGCCCTGCAGGAGGTTCTGAGAACCGCAGGAGTCGGTGTGAAGGCCTACGAGAAGGTATTCGAGGTTATCGACAACATTTACGATGTGGCAATTTCCTCCGGTATTCAGATTATTATTTTCCTTTCCGGACTGCAGACTATCTCCAGCAGCATGTATGAGGCTGCGGATATCGAAGGCTGTACGAAGTGGGAAAGTCTTTGGAAGATTACCTTCCCCATGGTAAGCTCTCTGTTCCTGGTAAACTGGATTTATACGATTATTGATTTCTGTATGAGATCAGATAACAAGGTAATCGATAAGATTCAGGATACCATGAAGATGAATCTGGACTACGATTTTGCATCCGCCATGTCCTGGGTGTATTTCCTTATCGTAATCGCAATCGTGGGAATTTCTTCGCTGATTATCTCAAGGAGGGTATACTACTATGAGTAAGGTAAAAGTGAAAAAATACAGCAATTTCTGGGAGAGAAACAGAAAATCAAACGGATATCTGCTGAGAAAGACAGTGCTGGGTTGGGGTATTTCCATCTGCAGATTTATCCTGCTGTTTGGTATGTGCTTCCTGATTCTCCAGCCGATTTTCAATAAGATTTCCGTCAGCTTCATGCAGGAAACGGATCTCTATGATCCCACGGTAGTATCCATCCCCCAGAACTTTACCACGGAAAACTATAAGATGGCGGCAAAAGTTATGAACTACAGCAAGGGTTTGGTAAACTCCCTTGTGATTTCCCTAACTATTGCAATCGTTCAGATTACGGCAGCTACCCTGGCCGGATACGGCTTTGCCAGATTCAAGTTTCCATTTAAGAATTTCTGGTTTGCCTGTGTTATCATGGGAATCCTGATTCCCCCTCAGGTTATCTCCACATCCCTGTTCCTGAGTTTCCGTTTCTTTGATATCTTCGGAATATTCAAGGCAGTTACGGGATCCGCGATCAATCTGAGAGGCTCTGTGCTCCCTTATTATCTGTTGAGTGCCACCTGTATGGGCTTGAAGAACGGACTGTATATCTACATGATCAGACAGTTTTTCCGCAACATTCCCAAGGAGCTGGAGGAAGCCGCTTATGTAGACGGATGCGGTACCCTGAAGACCTTCGTGAAGATCATGCTTCCCGATGCGAAACCTATCCTTACCTCCTGTTTCCTGTTTTCCTTTGTATGGCAGTGGACAGACGGTTTCTATTCCGATATGTTCCTCGGAAACAAGGTGTTGGTCAGCACGGCGCTTACCAGAATCGTAGATACCCTTGGAGTCATTATCTCCAAATATTCCAGTGTACAGACACAGGTATCCGTTGCCTATGCAAACTGTATCCTGTCAACCGGTACCCTGATGATCATCCTTCCTCTGATTATCCTGTATCTGTTTGCACAGAGAGGATTTGTAGAGAGCTTGAGCAGTTCCGGTATCAAGATGTAACAAGTTGCCAAGGGATTCATCGGATGTTGACACCGATAAAAGAAATTGTTTACATTTGAAACATTAAGTGGTATACTTAGTTTTGTGAATGTTACACAATAGTGTAACGATATATTTTCCTTTTGCTCCCGCCACGGCGTCCCGGAAGACATTGCCGATGGGAGTGAGAGGATATATATACATATATTAAAGGAGGAACAAAATGAAAAGAAAGATGTTTAGAAAACTGATGTCTGCTTCTCTTGCAACCATGATGGTAGCAGGATTGGCCGGCTGTGGTAATGGGAATAACTCCTCATCGGTTGCTGCAAGCGGATCCGGTGCAGTTACTCCCGGCTCAACTGCAGGAAGCACTCCCCAGGAGACTTCCAAGTACACTCCACTGACAGATGCTAACGGCAACGTATATGATCTGGGTGGTATGGAGGTTACTCTCTATACATGGTTTGGTGAAGGCGAAGCTACCGATGCTTACGGCGAAGCTCGTGACGAGTGGCGTGAGTGGGTACAGAAGACCTACAACTTTACCTTTACAATTGACTCTGCTCACGGCTGGGGTGGTACCAGTGAGGACTTCTCCAACTATGTATCTACCGGCGGAGATGCTAACAACTACATCTTCTGTATGGCTAACAGACCTGACCTTACCGCATTCATGAACAATGGTCTGATGTATGACCTTGCTACTCTTGACTGCCTTGATTTCAGCGACCGTAAGTATACACAGAATGCACTGCATAATTTCTTCAGCAAGGGAAACGGTATCTATGCTATGTATGCAGGTGTTCCTGAGCCCAGAGCAGGCGTGTACTTCAATAAGGCACTCCTGGAGCAGACCACAGGTATGACTGCTGATGACATCTACGATCTTCAGAAGAATAATGAGTGGACCTGGAGCAAATTCGAAGAGATCCTGAAGAAGATTCAGGCAGGCGGAGATGTTGACGGTGACGGCGTTACTGATATCTATGGTATCGCTGGTAATACCGGAAGCTGGGTTACCAACATCGTATTCTCCAACGGTGGAAGATGGTTTGATAAAGAGAACGGCAACCTTGTCTGCACCGCTAAGTCTGCAAAGACCACCGAGGCTTTTGAGTTCGCAAAGAGAATCATGGAGTCCGAATACTGGTATAAGCAGCCCGAAGGTACAGAATGGGATTACTTCTTTGATGCATTCAACAAAGAAGGTAAGTTTGTATTCCTTCCCGAGGATGCTTACAACATGACCGGCAACAACCGTTTCTCCAAGGCAGCTGAAACTCCTACTGAGAACGATTATGGCTTTGTTATGACTCCTAAGAGCGATTCCGCAACTTCTTATACCAATAAGTACAGCGACAACGTATATGCTATCCCTGCATGCTATGACAAGGATAAGGCATGGAAGATTGCATTTGCTTACGATCAGTTCTTTGCTCAGATTCCCGGCTTTGAAGATTACAATCCTTATCTGTCCGGTTACTATGCAGGTGCAAGTGATACCAGAGCCGTTGATGAGACAATCGTAAGAATGTGTTCTGAGGGTGGTTGTGTAGATTACACTTCACTTGTTCCCGGTGTGGACATCGGTCCTGACCTTCAGTGGTTTGATCCTTACCAGGATGTATATGATCTGCTGGGTGCTACCATTACGAAGTGGGAGGACGCTGTGCGTGACGCAAACAGGTAAGTTTACGGCGTTACAAACGGGGCGTACCATAGGAATATTCATTGACAGAACTGGTCGATGTAATGTACTATAAGGTATATGCGGTATTGAAGTATCGCCACATAGGACAGTGGATAGCAAGGGTAACATGACAGTTTGTCAGGTTTGTAGAGGAGGATGAAAAATGAATTGTGGAAATTGTGGAAAGGAATTGCAGACCGGCGATAAGTTTTGCATGACCTGCGGTTGGAGAGTTCCGGAGGAAACGGTACCTGTAACCAATGCAGCTCAGCCGAATACGGGGGATAGTGACAAAACAGTGATTTTGTCCGCAACCATGCAGGAGCCTGTGCAGGCAAGTGTACCTCAGGGCAACGTATTCCAGGGGAACACGGCACCTCAGACAGATGCTTTCCAGGGCAATGTATTTCAGGGCGGCGCAGCACCCCAGGCAGGTGCATATCAGATGGCTGCGGCACCTCAGGTAAGTGATGTTCCGAAGGGTAAAAAGCCCAAGAAAGAAAAAGTGAAGAAGGAAAAGTCCGGGAAGAAGGGTGGTCTGATTGTTGCCGCTATCGGAGCGGTGGCGGTTATTGCAGGAGGAGTAGTTGCTGCGTTTAACTGGGATGTTGTGACAAACACAATCAAGAGTACATTTTCTTCACCTCAGGATTATTACGCATCTGTTGAAAAGGATAATTTCAGCAACATGGCTGCTTCTGCAGCAAATGCTTATCAGACGATGCTTCGTGAGCCGATGAGCTCTGTTTCGGATATGTATGAGAGTGTAACATCCGGTGAGATTTACGAGGGTGGCTATAAGGGCGAGATCGTGATTGAACTGGGCGACTCTGCCATGGAGAATCTGATGGATACATTGAGTTATCAAGAGGAATTACCTTTTGATATCTCTGAATGGAACAGGATTGCATTGGAATATGAGACCTATTCAGGCGATTCTCTTATCAATGCAGCAGCAGGACTGACCATCGGTGATACCGGTCTGATATCTGTTGATACGCTTCTGGATTATAAGGATTCTGCTCTGTATCTTGCTATGCCGGAGCTCTCTGAGTCATATCTGGGTATCAGCTTTGAGGATGTTATGGCAGATTACGAGGATGCTCTGCAAAGCATGGAGGAGATGACAGAGTATCTGGATGCCATTCAGGAAATCGTGAAGGTACTTCCCGATGAAAAACAGGCACAGGCTCTTTTGACAAAGTATTTTGATGTCATCATCGGCTGTGTTGACGATGTAGACAAGGAAAGCGTGAAGCTGGAAGTCGGCGGTGTAAATCAGAAGTGTACCTGTCTCAAGGTAACCATTGACGGTAAGACTCTGGTCAAGGCAGCGAAGGCTTTGTGTAAGGAATTGAAAGATGATAAGGATCTCAAGAAGTATATCACCGATTTTGTAGATGCGGTTTCTGAACAGGCAGAAGCACTTGATATGGCCGAGGAGCTCGGTATGGAACTGGATGCAGATGAGATTTATGAGCAGTTCCAGAGCATGTGTGACGAGATTCTCGACACAATTGATGAGAATGAAGAGGAGATTCCTGAGTTTGAATTGGTTATGAGTGTATATGTCGACTCTAAGGGTCACGTCTGCGGAAGAGAGTTTGAGCTTGAAGTGGAAGAACAGACGATGACACTTTTGGTTGCAAATACCGAGAGTGGTTCTAATGTCGGTTTCGAGGCTTCTCTGTCGATAGATGACGGTGACGGGGAAAATGGCTTCGTGTTCGAGGGAAGCGGCAAGAAGAACAAGGGCAAGCTGGATGGTACCTATGCGTTTACTGTTATGGCACAGGGCGAAAAGAAAAAGATGATGAACGTCAGTGTGAAAC
>SAMEA3663273__coassemble_232_pt1 | contig 13977 bp, 12 predicted proteins | sample SAMEA3663273__metabat2_low_PE_019 | metagenome-assembled genome bin SAMEA3663273 (sample SAMEA3663273) | pig gut metagenome | biome: pig gut; feature: pig-associated habitat; material: faeces | place: China | collected 2013
GGCTCCGATTGCAATCGCTTCCATGATGGAGCATATAGGGGATATGTCTGCCATTCTGATTATTGTAGGTGTGATTTTCGTATGTGGGCTTGGTTTTACAAATGGCATTACAATTACAATCGGTGAAACTTCCATTAAGCTTACGGCACTTGCGATTGCGGCAATAGCAGGTATTTTGCTGAATGCCGTATTACCCGGCAATGACTATGAATTCGGAGTGAATCCCAAGGGTGATCAGAGCAGAGGCGTCTTTGTAAAAAATACAGATAAATAATTACTATCTAAAGAATAATAGAAAAGGAGTCATGAAGATGGATTTTGCAAACGAAAAAAATATAACCATATTTAGTCATCCTTTAATTCAACATAAGATATCTCTATTGAGAGATAAGAACACCGGAACCAATGAATTTCGTAAAATGGTGGGCGAAATAGCAATGCTGGAAGGCTTCGAAGCAATGAGTGACCTTCCGTTAAAAGATGTAGAAATAGAAACGCCTATCGAGAAATGTATGACGCCTATGCTGGCAGGACGTAAACTTGCAATCGTTCCCATACTGAGAGCCGGTCTTGGCATGGTAGACGGTATCCTAAATCTGGTACCGACTGCCAAGGTAGGGCATATCGGAATGTATCGGAATGAGGAAACACATGAACCGGTAGAATATTATTGTAAATTGCCAAGCCCCATTGAGGAGCGGACCATCATTGTTACGGACCCCATGCTTGCTACAGGTGGTTCTGCCATCGATGCAATCGCCCAGATAAAGAAACATGGTGGTAAAGCAATTAAGTTTATGTGTATCATCGCAGCGCCGGAAGGATTGGAAAAGCTTCACAAGGCACATCCTGATGTTCAGATTTATGTTGGACATCTGGATCGTGAGTTAAATAAAAATGCTTATATTTGTCCCGGACTCGGTGATGCAGGAGATCGGATTTTTGGCACAAAATAATACAATAGACAAAAGGTACAGGCTCCATAAAGAGTCTGTACCTTTTATATTAAGTATTTTCTTATCTATTCAGTTGTATTTAAGGAGCCTGAATGGGTTGTTTCTTCGGTAGAATATGTATAATTTACATCTTCCGGTGTCTCACCGTGAAGAAACGAAAGTATAATCTTTATTCTCTTATTGGCGCGCTCGTAATTGGCAAACGCATATTTTTCACTATAGTCATCGTAAGTACCGTTCGCATAAGCAAGACGATAATTTTCCAAAGCTTTTACCATCAATTCACTTGCTTCATCTGCTATGGGTTCCAAATAATCGAATTTCTCAGGGAAATCCATATCAGCCATATTTTTTAGAACACTGTTTAGTTCATTCAGGTTATTTATCAGAAGAGCAGTTGAATTCTCGGCTTTAGGGTCAATACTGTTAATCTGTTTATCTATATTTGCGAGCTTTTCACATATGACGTTCATATCTTTTTCAAACTGCAACAATTGAGGATCTTCACCGCATGCAGTCAGAAGAAAAATACAAGAAATAACTGTGAGCAATAATATTATTTTCTTTTTCAACAATCTAACCTCCATATAAAAAGTCATGATTAATTTACCACATTTTGTATCTAAAAGCAAGATTTATACAACAAAATGTTAAATCCACCTCTTTACTATTAATTTATGTCTATGTTACAATAATAAGAAAGTTTTTAGATAAAAACATGGAGTATTATTATGACCAGAGCTGAATTCCTTGAATTATCGCAAGAATATATATATCTGGATGGGGCAACCGGTTCTAACCTTGTCAAATACGGAATGCCGTCAGGTGTATGCCCGGAACAATGGATATTGGAACATAGAGAATGCATGCTGCAGCTGCAAAAAGAATATGTTGCCGCAGGTACGGATATTCTGTATGCACCTACGTTTACTGCAAACAGAATAAAACTAAACGAGTATGGTCTGCAGGATAGACAGTCTGAGATGATACAGGCTCTGGTTTCCATATCACGTGATGCTGCCAACTCTGTTACGGGCAGAAAAGTTTATGTGGCAGGCGATATTACCATGACCGGTGAACAGTTGAAGCCGGTTGGTACTATGGAACTGGAAGAATTAATTGATATATACAAAGAACAAATAAAGGCATTATGCACTGCAGGAGTTGATTTGCTGGTTGTGGAAACAATGATGAGTCTTGCAGAGTCAAGAGCTGCCTTGATTGCAGCAAAAGAGGTATGTGAGCTTCCTGTGATGGTGACAATGACATTTGAAAAGGATGGAAGAACCTTATTCGGCACCGACCCCAAAACGGCTGCAATTGTTCTGGAAAGTCTCGGCGCTGTAGCGGTTGGGGTTAATTGTTCTACGGGACCTTCCCATATAAAGGATATTATTTCTGAGATGTCTTCTGTTACCAGAATACCGATAATAGCAAAACCCAATGCAGGTCTTCCTTTTGTTGACGAGAATGGTAATACCGGATACAGTATGAGTTCCGTTCAGTTTGTAGATGAAATGAGAGTTCTGACGGAGGCAGGTGCCACAATACTTGGCGGTTGCTGCGGAACCACCCCTGAGTTTATCAAAGGAATTGTTGCTTCATTTGGCAAAAAGTACAATACAAAGCAAGTCAGACGTCCGGAAGGGATCAGATATCTTACTTCAGAGAGAAACACCATAAGCTTTAACCTTGAGGAAGGTTTTCTGATTGTCGGTGAAAGGATTAATCCCACGGGTAAAAAATTACTTCAGGCTGAACTGAGAGAAGGTTCTTTTGAAAGAGTTATTGCTTTTGCGGAAGAGCAGGAAAAGGATGGCGCAAGTATTCTGGATGTTAATATGGGAATGAGCGGTATCGATGAGAAGGAAACAATGTTGAAAGCCATCGAAGAAATAAGCTGTGTCACTTCTTTGCCATTGTCTCTTGACTCGAGTCATGTTGATGTTCTGGAAGCTGCATTGAGGAATTATCCGGGCAGGGCACTGGTTAATTCAGTCTCATTGGAGACGGAAAAATTTGAAAAATTACTACCTATTGTAAAAAAATACGGCGCAATGTTTATTCTGCTTCCTCTGTCGGACAAGGGTTTGCCGGAAAATCTGGAGGAAAAAACAGAAATCATCCGGACAATCCAGGAAAGAGCATATAGTCTCGGACTGGAAAAGGAAGATATTGTGGTAGATGGTTTGGTGACAACCGTAGGCGCTAACAAAAGAGCCGGTTTGGAAACTTTGGAAACCATTCGGTACTGTAAAGCTCAAGGACTTGCTACAATATGCGGACTCTCCAATATCTCTTTTGGAATGCCGGAGCGCAGTTATGTGAATACCGCATTTCTCACTTTGGCCATACGGGAAGGACTTACCATGGCAATTGCGAATCCTTCTCAGGAAATGCTTGTGAGCTGTGCCTTTGCAACGGATCTTTTGCTGGACAAGGGAGATGAACCTTCCATACGATACATAGAATGTGCTGCTTCTGTAGCCGAAAAACGGGAGCAGGCTGAAATCAAGAGGCAAAAGACAGTTAAGGAATCCGGTGTTTCTTCAGAAGATAAGAAATCAGAAAATACCCCGGTGAACAACGGAATCCCGGAAAATAACAGTAAGATATTGAAGGATATCTATCATGCGGTATTAAAGGGGAACAGAAGCGGTATTGCTGCGATGACCGGGAAAGCATTGTCTGAAGGAGAAGAACCGCGGAAAATATTGAACGAAATTCTTTTACCTGCGATCAATGAAGTCGGTGAGCTTTTTGATAAGGGAAAGTATTTTCTTCCGCAGTTAATCGGCAGTGCGGAGGCAATGAAGAACGCCATTGAGATTCTGGAACCTTTATTGTTGAAGAATGTGGAAAATGAAAATCAACCTGTTGTCGTAATCGCTACTGTCGAAGGTGATATTCATGATATCGGCAAAAATCTTGTTGCTTTAATGATGAAAAACCATGGTTTTCGAGTCATAGACCTGGGGAAAGATATTCCCAAAGAAAAAATCATTCAGGCAGCATGGGATAATAATGCTCAAATCATTGCACTTTCCGCGCTTATGACGACAACCATGCAGCGTATGAGGGAAGTCATCGCTTATGCGAAGGAACAAAATGTGACAGCAAAAATCATGATTGGCGGTGCAGTGATTACACAGGAATATGCGAATGAGATCGGAGCGGACGGATATTCCAAAGATGCGGCAGAAGCTGTGAAAGTGGCAAAACAGCTTTTGGGAATAAATGAAATGGTCTAAGGAGGAAATCTTTTATGATAGGAGCAGATGCAATCATAAAATGTCTTGAAGCAGAAGGGGTAAATACCGTTTTTGGTTATCCCGGGGTAGCTATTTGCCCTTTTTATAACAGTATCCTGGAATCGGATATAAAAACTGTTTTGATTCGTACGGAACAGAATGCGGCACATGCGGCAAGTGGTGTTGCCAGAATCACAGGTAGACCGGGGGTCTGTGCCGTGACCTCAGGTCCGGGTGCCACCAATGTGCTGACCGGTATCGCGACAGCTTTTGCAGACAGTATTCCATTAATCTGTATCACAGGACAGGTTAACAGCGAACTGCTTGGCAGTGATGTGTTCCAGGAAGCGGATATTACAGGTGCAGCAGAGTCCTTTGTCAAATACAGTTATCTTGTAAAAGATGTTAACGATATTCCAAGAATCTTCAAAGAAGCCTTTTATATTGCGAACACAGGAAGAAAAGGACCAGTGCTTATTGATGTTCCCATAGATATACAGAATGCGGTAATCAATAAGTTCAAATATCCCGATGAAGTATCCATGAGAACCTACAAGCCTACTGTGAAAGGACATGCGGTACAGATTAAAAAGGTGATTCGTGAATTAGAGAAAGCAAAACGTCCTATTATTTGTGCCGGAGGCGGTGTGCTTTTGAGCGAGGCGGAAGAAGAACTCAGAAGCTTTGCGGAAGGTCACCGAATTCCTGTGGTATCAACAATGATGGGAATTGGCGTTATGCCCACCTCACATCCTATGTATTTTGGGATGGTAGGTAATAATGGTAAACCTTATGCCAATCGCGCCATGAATGAATCAGACCTTATTATAATGGTAGGGGCAAGAGTTGCAGACAGAGCAGTCAGCCAGCCTGATCTGATTACGAAAAATAAGGTGCTGGTACATATTGATGTCGATCCTGCGGAGATCGGTAAAAATGCCGGTCCCAGTATTCCGTTGGTCGGTGACGCAAAGCATATATTTGAGGACTTTAAGAAGGAAGAATTTTCATGCAAATGTGAAGAATGGCTGGAAGCTCTGGATGAATATCGCAAAACCATGGAGCCCAAGAGAAATCCAAGCCCGGAATATGTTGACCCCGCTAAATTTATTGCAAAACTTTCCGAAAAGATGCAGGATAATGCAATCTATGTGGCAGACGTCGGGCAAAATCAGATTTGGTCCTGCGGCTATGCGAATATCAGAAAAGGTAAGTTCTTAACCTCCGGCGGTATGGGTACCATGGGTTATTCCATTCCAGCGGCAGTCGGTGCCAAGACAGCCGCCCCGGACAGACAGGTTGTTGCAGTATGCGGAGACGGTTCCTTCCAGATGTCAATGATGGAACTTGCAACCATGAGACAACATAACATTCCGGTGAAAATCGTAGTTTTGAAGAACAATTATCTGGGAATGGTAAGAGAGTATCAGCATTATACTTACAAGGATAATTATTCTGTGGTTGATTTGTCAGGAAGTCCGGATCTTGAAAAACTGGCACAAGCCTACGATTTGCCCTTCCTGAGATTGAAAAACATGGAAAAGTGTGATGAAATCATTGATCAGTTTTTAAAGGATGATGCATCTGTGTTACTGGAATGTTTGATTGATCCTATGGATACCGTAAAGTAAATCAAATCCGGAGAGAGGTAGAAAGAAATGAAAAGAAGAATTTATTCCGTTCTTGTCGAAAACAGATCCGGTGTACTCTGCAAGGTTGCGGGACTGTTTTCCAGAAGATGCTTTAATATTGACAGCCTGGCGGTTGGTGAAACAGACGATGCAGATGTTTCCTGCATGACAATTGTCAGCAGTGGCGATGAGCGGACCATTGAGCAAATTGAAAAACAACTAAACAAAAAGCTGGATGTCATTAAAGTCAAAACATTTGCAGAGCATCAATGTGTGACGCGTGAACTTATGCTGATAAAAATTAAATATAACAAAAACAACAGGCGGGAGATAATGGAACTCTGCGAAATCATGAAGACCGAAATCGTTGATATGTCCAAGCATTTCATGATGTTGCAGATCTGCGATACGCCGGAGAGAGTTAAGCTTCTGATCAACATGTTACAGTCTGTAAGCATTGTGGAAGTTGCAAGAACCGGAACCTTAGCACTTGCGAAATGCGCCGAAAACGACGAAGCATAGGGGGATTCAGGACGTGGAAAAAAAGAGCAACTCCATAGTCATTTGGCGAATCATTTTTACCTATTTTGTTACCGGTTTTCATTTTGACAATCAATATTTGATTACCTATAGTCTGGGATTGGATAACGGCACATATCTCAGTGTTGAGTTTTTCTTTATGGTTACAGGCTACCTGATGTATGAAGGTTATTTGAAAAATCCCACCAAATATCCATCAGGGCTTCATTATTTATGGGCACGGGTCAAAAAGCTTTTCCCTTATTATTGGGGTTCCTATGCATTGCTGTTTCTATGGCTTTTTTATAAACAGGGAATCAGGCTAACCCTATATTCCATATCCTATCATTATCCTGAACTTCTGGGCTTGCAGTGCATGGGGTTAAATGAAGGCTGGACAAACTTGAACAACAGTACCTGGTATATTTCGGTTATGTTGTTGGGCGGATTTATACTTTATCATTGTCTGGTAAAATGGAAGGATAATTTTTTGAATTTCATTGCACCGATTATGATTGTTGTTTTTTATTCCTATATTTATCGATATAACGGGGGACTGCATGTTGCCATGCAGACAGAAGGATTTTATATTAACCTTGGTCTGATGCGCGGAATGGCGGCAATGTGTCTCGGCATTTTTGCATGCAGGCTCAATCATAAGATTAGAGAGCTCCGGATAAAAGATGGATTCTTAAAATTCCTCGGTGGATTCGGATTTGCTTTTATCATGGCGGTTTCCATGGTCTGGGGGTGGTCTGTGAGAGATTATCTCTATCTCATAATTGAGACATTTTGTGTGGCTTTTTGTTTCCTGCCTTCGAACCGAAAAATATATTCCAATCGCTTGATTCAGAAATGGGCTGATTCAACCGTATGTATTTATCTGACACATATGATGTTTGCCTCTGAGATATTCCCAAGATATATCAGGATACCTGATGCCTTGAGTCTCAAATTTCTGTACCTGATCATTTATTTTGTTGTGATAACCCTGTTTGGTATTGTATTTAAACTTTTTGTGGATTGGCTCATGAAGGCAATCAAAAAGAGGTTCCTTGTTGACACCAATAGGGTAAAGTGTTAAACTCTATATACTATCATTTTACTTGATATTACATTCGGAAAGGTGTATATTATGCAGAAAAAGGTATTTCAGCTTCTTACGGACAATACATCCGGAGTTTTAAGCAGAATATCCGGTTTGTTTTCCAGAAGAGGATATAATATTGAAAGTATTACGGCAGGCGTTACAGCTGACCCCCGTTATTCCAGAATTACTATAGTAGCTTCCGGAGATGACGAGATTCTGGAACAGATTGAAAAACAGGTCAGAAAGCTTGTAGATGTGAGAGATATCAAGGAATTAAAGCCGGGTAAGAGTGTATTCCGTGAGCTGATTCTGGTCAAAGTGAAAGCTACAGCGGAACAGAGACAGAATATTATTACCATTGCAGGAAGTTTTCGCGCAAAAATTATTGACTTTGCAGCAGAAAGTCTTATTATTGAACTAACCGGTGACCAACAGAAGCTGGAAGCTTTTATCGGTCTGATGCAGGATTATGGTATTTTGGAGCTCGCAAGAACAGGAATTGCCGGTCTCGGAAGAGGAACGGATTCCATCACATATCTTGAATAAGTGTCAGAATACATATAGCATTTTTTATCAGTTAGCTCCAGGTTGACTTCGTGATACCTGTCAGTTATAAATTTATTTTCACAATATTTGGAGGAAAAAGAAATGGCAAAGATTTTTTATCAGGAAGATTGCAATCTTTCAATGCTTGACGGCAAGACAATTGCCATCATCGGCTACGGCAGCCAGGGACATGCACATGCGCTGAACCTTAAGGATTCCGGATGCAAGGTAATCATTGGCCTGTACGAGGGCTCCAAGTCCTGGGATAAGGCTGTAAAGCAGGGATTTGAAGTATACACTGCAGCGGAGGCTGCAAAGAAGGCTGACATCATCATGATCCTGATCAATGATGAGAAGCAGGCTGACCTTTACAAAAAAGATATCGAGCCCAACCTGGAAGCAGGCAATATGCTGATGTTTGCTCACGGCTTCAATATTCATTTCGGATGCATTGTGCCTCCTGCAAATGTAGATGTTACCATGATCGCACCCAAGGGCCCCGGACACACCGTAAGAAGTGAGTATCAGGCCGGCAAGGGCGTTCCCTGTCTGATTGCTGTTCATCAGGATGCTACCGGCAAGGCTCAGGATATGGCACTTGCTTATGCACTTGGCATCGGCGGAGCAAGAGCAGGTGTTCTTGAGACTACTTTCCGTACCGAGACAGAGACAGACCTCTTCGGTGAGCAGGCTGTACTTTGTGGTGGTGTATGTGCACTTATGCAGGCAGGCTTTGAGACTCTGGTGGAAGCAGGCTATGACGAAAGAAATGCATACTTCGAGTGTATCCATGAGATGAAGCTTATCGTTGATCTGATTTATCAGAGTGGTTTCGCAGGAATGCGCTACTCTATCTCCAATACTGCTGAATACGGCGATTATATCACCGGACCTAAGATTGTGACAGAAGAGACCAAGAAGGCTATGAAGAAAGTCCTTTCTGACATTCAGGACGGTACTTTTGCAAAAGACTTCCTGCTTGATATGTCTCCCGCAGGTAAGCAGGTTCACTTCAAGGCTATGAGAAAGCTGGCTTCCGAGCATCCTTCAGAGAAGGTCGGAGAGGAAATCAGAAAGCTTTACAGCTGGAATAACGAAGAAGACAAGCTGATTAACAACTAATTAGTAGCCTTTTTATAAGAAAAGCCTTTAAAGAGCAGACGAATTTAAGTCTGCTCTTTTTTTATAAATAAAATCATATAAAAAGAATCAATAAGTTATGTTTGAATTAATTGTTTTTCTGTGCTAAGATGTTAGGAAAGACAAATGAAAGGCAGGGTTTTACTATGGGAATGACAATGACACAAAAGATTCTTGCCGCAGCGGCTGGATTGGATAAGGTAGAGGCAGGACAGCTGATTGAAGCGAATCTTGACCTTGTACTTGGCAACGATATTACCAGTCCTGTTGCAATCAAGGAAATGGATAAATTTAATGCGAAGGGTGTATTTGATAAGAACAAAATAGCGCTGGTTCCGGATCATTTTGTTCCGAACAAGGATATCAAGTCCGCTGAGCATTGCAAATGTGTTAGAGAATTTGCTAAGAAAAATGAGATTACGAATTACTTCGAAGTGGGAGAGATGGGAATTGAACATGCCCTTCTTCCCGAAAAAGGTCTGGTGGTAGCCGGTGATGTTGTGATTGGCGCAGACTCACATACTTGTACCTATGGGGCGCTCGGTGCTTTCTCAACCGGTGTGGGTAGTACAGACATGGCTGCCGGCATGGCCACGGGGAAAGCATGGTTTAAGGTTCCTGCAGCAATCAAATTTAATTTGATCGGAAAGCCTTCCAAGTGGGTCAGCGGTAAAGATATTATCTTACATATTATCGGAATGATTGGTGTAGACGGTGCGCTGTACAAATCTATGGAGTTTGTCGGCGACGGTATCGCCAATCTGTCCATGGATGATCGTTTTACCATTGCTAACATGGCGATTGAAGCAGGCGGTAAGAATGGTATTTTCCCTGTGGATGAAGCGGCAGAAGCTTATATGAAAGAGCATTCCGTTAAGAATTATCGTATCTTCGAAGCTGACGGGGATGCTGTTTATGACGAGGAATATACCATTGATCTGAGCACTCTCAGACCTACTGTTTCATTCCCTCATTTACCTGAGAATACCCACACAATTGATGAGATTAAAACAATGGATGAGATTAAGGTGGATCAGGTAGTTATCGGTTCCTGCACAAACGGCAGACTGGATGACTTAAGAATTGCTGCCGAGATCTTAAAGAACAGACATGTGGCAAAGGGTATGCGTTGTATTGTAATCCCCGCAACGCAGGCAATTTACATGCAGGCAATGGAAGAGGGGCTGTTAAAGATTTTTATTCAGGCCGGTGCGGTAGTAAGTACTCCTACCTGCGGTCCTTGCCTGGGAGGATATATGGGCATCCTTGCCGAAGGAGAGCGTTGCGTATCCACTACCAATCGAAACTTTGTAGGACGTATGGGACATATTACTTCGGAAATATATCTTGCAAGCCCTGCTGTGGCTGCAGCCAGTGCAATTACCGGCATAATTTCCGGACCCGATGAACTGTAAGCATTAAAAATACTTGATAAATGTGAGGTAAAAAACATGAAAAATGCGAAGGGTACTGTTTTTAAGTATGGCGACAACGTAGATACCGACGTTATTATTCCGGCAAGATATCTGAATTCTTCCGATCCTGCCGAACTTGCGGCACATTGCATGGAAGATATAGATAAAGAATTTGTTAAAAAAGTCTCTAAGGGAGACATTATGGTTGCTGAAAAGAACTTTGGCTGCGGTTCTTCCAGAGAACATGCACCCATTGCAATCAAAGCAGCCGGTGTAAGCTGTGTTATCGCAGAGACTTTTGCCCGTATCTTCTACAGAAATGCAATCAATATCGGCTTACCCATTATTGAATGTCCTGAAGCAAGCAAGGGGATTGATGCCGGTGATGAAGTTGAAGTGAATTTTGATACCGGAATCATTACCAATATCACAAAGGGAACATCCTTCAAGGGTCAGGCTTTCCCGGAATTTATGCAAAAAATAATTGCTTCCGAAGGCTTAATTAATTATATCAACAACAAGTAAACAAAAAGGAACCTGTGGTATTTAGCCGCAGGTTTCACTTTTTATTTGTTTGTATCGGGAAGAAGATTATGAATCATAACAAAAACAAAACTTATGAAATAGATATGTGTAACGGGCCATTGACCGGGAAAATATTAGTATTTTATTTTCCGTTAATGCTTTCCGGAATATTGCAACTTACATTTAATGCAGCAGATATTGTTGTTGTGGGTCGCTTTGCGGGAAATGAGGCTTTGGCGGCGGTCGGCTCCACCAGTTCTCTTACAAATCTTTTGATCAACCTTTTTTTTGGCCTTTCCGTGGGAGCAAATGTGCTGGTCGCAAGGTTTTATGGAGCCGGTCAACATTCAGAACTAAAAGAAATGGTACAGACTGCGATTGCCACGTCCGTAGTCAGCGGGGTTATTCTTGTGTTTATCGGTTTTTTTACCGCAGGTCCAGCCCTGAGGCTTATGGGAACTCCGGAAGATGTTATTAAGCTGTCTGTATTATACATGCGTATTTATTTTGCCGGAATGCCTTTTATGATGGCCTATAATTTTGGTGCAGCAGTTCTGCGCGCAGTGGGAGATACCAAGAGACCGTTATATTATCTTTTGTTTTCAGGTATTATTAATGTTGTATTGAATCTTCTGTTTGTTGTTACTTTCAGAATGGGGGTTGCCGGAGTTGCGCTTGCTACCGTGATCTCACAAGCTATATCCGCATTTCTTGTAATCAGATGTCTCGTAAAAACAAAAAGTGTATATCAGCTGAATCTGAAAGAGTTACATATCGAAAAAGATAAATTCTTGAAAATGGTTCAAATTGGTTTGCCGGCAGGTTTACAGGGAGCTCTTTTTTCGATTTCAAATGTATTGATTCAATCATCCGTCAACAGTTTCGGTTCGGTTGCTATGGCGGGTAATACAGCCGGGAGTAATATTGAAGGCTTTGTTTATACTTCCATGAATTCCCTGTATCAGACTTCTATCAGCTTTTGCGGTCAGAATTATGGTGCAAAAAAATACAAGAGAGTAGCGCAGACTGCATTCCTGTGTGAAATCCTTGTCATAATGGTTGGATTGCTTATGGGAAACGCAGCATATCTTTTCGGTGACAAACTTTTAAGGCTGTATTCCAAGGACGATGAAGTTATCCGTTATGGCGTACTTAGAATGGCATATATCTGTGTCCCCTATTGTTTATGTGGAATGATGGACGTTATGGTTGGTGTTATGCGAGGAATGGGATATGCTATTATGCCAATGCTTGTTTCCCTGACCGGTGCCTGTTTGTTCCGTATTGTTTGGATCTGTACAATATTTAATCATTACAGAACCCTGGAGTGTCTTTATATTTCTTATCCAATCAGTTGGGGATTAACGTTTATGGTACATTTATTTTGTTTTTTTATCATATATCGAAAACTGACAAAAAAAGCATCTTGAAACATATGTTCGAATATGTTATTATTTAGTTGATAAATTCTGAAACATACACGGAGATACAGAGATGATAGCTTATGTGAATGGAATATTGGAAGATGTCAACGAAGAAAATGCAGTTCTTGACGTAAACGGTATCGGTTATAATATTCGGATATCCGCAGATACTGCTTCAAGATTACCGGGAATTGGGGAACCGGTCAGGCTATATACCTATACCTGTGTGAGAGAAGATGCATTTCTATTATATGGTTTCTTGAGTAAGAGCGATTTAGATATCTTTAAAAAACTGATTACAGTCAATGGTCTTGGTCCCAAGGGTGGATTGGCTATTTTGTCTGTAATGGATGCGGATGAGCTTCGATATGCCATCATGTCCGGTGATGCCAAAGCAATCTCACAAGCTCCCGGCATCGGAGCTAAGACTGCACAACGTGTTATTCTTGACCTGAAGGATAAGATCACAATAGATGATGTATTGATTTCCAAAGAGATATCAGCAACTGCAAATGGTTCATTCCATATTGACAGTATTCAGAAACAGGAGGCAGTAGAAGCTCTTGTTTCACTGGGATATGGACAGGCGGAGAGTGCAAAGGCAGTAAATGCAATAGAAGGAATAGAGAACATGGATTCTGGTGCTATTCTAAAAGCAGCACTTAAGAGAATGTTCTGATAAATTATTTCAAAAGGAATTTGATTATGCCCGGGAAACGTATGATTGAAACAAATATTACAGAAGAAGATATCAAAATAGAAGGTTCCTTAAGACCGCAGACACTTGATGACTATATAGGTCAATCAAAAGTAAAAGAGAATCTAAAGGTCTATATCGAAGCAGCCAAGCTAAGAGGAGATGCACTCGACCATGTACTTTTTTATGGTCCTCCCGGACTTGGAAAGACTACTTTGGCTGGTATTATAGCAAATGAAATGGGGGTTCATCTTAAGGTTACCAGTGGTCCTGCGATTGAAAAACCGGGGGAAATGGCTGCGATTCTTAATAACCTTGAAGAGGGAGATCTTCTTTTTGTTGATGAGATACATCGTCTGAACAGACAGGTAGAGGAAGTACTTTATCCGGCAATGGAAGATTATTGTATTGATATTATGATTGGCAAAGGTTCTTCTGCCAGATCTGTTCGTCTTGATTTGCCCAAATTCACTCTTGTGGGGGCGACAACACGTGCCGGACTCTTAACAGCACCCTTAAGAGATCGTTTTGGAATGATTCATCATCTTGAGTTTTACACTGTGGAAGAATTGCAGCTTATTATACTTCATTCAGCAAAAATATTAGGTGTTGAGATTGAACCTCCCGGTGCTCTTGAGATGGCAAGAAGAAGCAGGGGAACCCCGCGTCTGGCCAATCGTATCCTGAAACGTGTAAGAGACTTTGCGCAAGTCAAATATGACGGAATAATAACAGAGGAGGTCGCAAGAACCGCACTGGATCTCATGGATGTAGACAAGCTTG